>Ga0335069_10005598_pt1 | contig 18435 bp, 17 predicted proteins | sample Lox_Sample_11_FD_206714 | JGI IMG/M metagenome (GOLD analysis project Ga0335069, IMG submission 206714) | Soil microbial communities from Loxahatchee National Wildlife Refuge, Florida, United States - Lox_Sample_1.1 | ecosystem: Environmental > Terrestrial > Soil > Wetlands | place: USA... | reverse complement strand
GGGCAGTACAGGAGGCACGCGCTGCGAATCCTGACGTCGTCGTGCAGGCTTGCACAGCCGCCATGACGGCGAAGGACTGTTTGGAGTTGACGCTGCACGCCCAAGAGGTGGGGGCCGACATCGCCTACATCCAAACGCCGATGATGGAAGTGCACGGCGGCGAGGGCGTGCTGCGGTTCTTCTCCTACATCGCTTCGCGCACCGACATCGCCCTGGGCATGTTCAATTCCCCGTCCTCGGGTTACGTGCTGACCCCGACCGAAAGCGCGCGGATCTACGACGAGATACCCGCGGTGTGCGCCACCAAGGAGGGTGCCTTCCGGCCCCAAAGCAGTCGCTTGTTACACCAATTGGCGCCCGGTCTGGTGCTTTGGGAATGCGACAGGACCGTATACCGCGCCGGATGGCTCTGCGAGGGGATCGTCTGCCCGGCTCTACTGGGCACTGCCGGCTATCTGTTCGAGACTCCCGCTCGGCGATTGTTCTCGGAATATTGGGATTTGGTGCACAGCGACAAGTTGCTCGAGGCGATGGATTACGGCCGTGAATCCGGTTTGGACCAGTTCGACCTTGACCTCGGATCATGGTGGACGTGCTATCCAGGGCGACCGGATTACTTCACCCACTGGGGTGGTGCGTTCAAGTACGCCGCCTCGCTGCTTGGTCTGCCGATCGGCGCATATCCCCATTCGCGGCCTCCGCAGGCGGAGTTACCGGCAGCGGCCAAGACGCAAATAGAGAATGCCTATCGGCGGCTCGGGCTGATCGATTAGTAGACGCCCCGAAAGGGTTGTGGCGCCTGCTATTCCACAAAAGCAAGAGGCCCGGCGATTTTCATGACCGGGCCTTTTACGCTGAGCGTTCTACTGTTCGGCCTTCTGGCGCGCTTCCTGCGCCTTGGCCTTACCGCGGGCTTTCTCGGCCGCGGCTTCCTTTTTCCCGGCGTTGCGTTGCGCCTCCGCTTTGTCCTGCTGAGCCCGGCCCTCATCGACCAGGTCGTTGCTGCCTATCACCGCACCGATGATGATCTTGACCCGGCCTTTCACGTCTTCGACGACGCCCTTGACAGCTTCGGCCAAGCCACTGTGGTTGTCAGCCATTGCGCTTTCCCTCCCTTTAAATAAGTGTCCCTTCTGACGTTTCCCGGACCCGGGGTGAGAGGAAACGTGATCGGGACGTGGCGCTCGTCACAGCTGGAGCGGTGCAACGACCCCGCGGTGGCGGTCCGGCCGGACCGTCGGCGCTCAGGCCAGGGCGCAGCAAGCTGAAAACCGCTGCTCGACCACGGTTTGGGGCACGCCGCGCCGGTTGTGGAAAACAGTACCGATAGGTATACAGTATGCGTACAAAGTATCGCGGAAATCCGGTAGGCGATCATGAGGAGGTGCCGGGGGAGATGTCCGGCGGCAACGGTGGTCCCGAAGACGCGGTGCTCTACGAGGCCACAGAAAGCGGCGTCGCGATCCTCACGTTCAACCGGCCTGAGCGCCTCAACGCCTGGGGTCCCGACATCGCCGCCGGGTTCTACTCGGCAATCGATCGCGCCGAACAAGATCCGGCCATCCGTGTCATTGTGCTGACCGGCCGGGGCAAGGGTTTTTGCGCCGGCGCGTATCTGGGCACGCCGAGTTCGGCGGCGAGCTACGGCGACACCATGGAGAAGGCGAGTCAGACGAACCTGGCCGACTTGGTCGGCGAACGGCCGCCGCACTTTGTCACCACGTTGCGCAAGCCGGTGATTGCCGCCATCAACGGCCCGTGCGTCGGTATCGGTCTGACCCAGGCGCTGATGTGCGATGTCCGGTTCGCGGCCGCCGGCGCCAAGTTCGCCGCGGTCTTCGCGCGCCGCGGACTGATCGCCGAGTTCGGCATCTCGTGGATACTCCCGCGCCTGACCAGCTGGGGCGTCGCCCTGGACCTATTGCTGAGCGGCCGCACCTTCCTCGCCGAGGAGGCAGCCGAGCTGGGCCTGGTCAAGGAAGTCGTTGCGCCCGACAAATTGATGCAGCGTGCGCTCGACTACGCCGAGGACATCGCTCGCAACTGTTCGCCGTCTTCGATGGCGGTGATCAAAAGGCAGGTATATGGTGACGCCACTCGCGATGTCGTAGAGGCCACTTCGTGCGCCGAGGTCCTGCTGCATGAGGCGATGCCGCGGCCGGACGTCATCGAGGGCATCACCAGCTTCCTCGAGAAAAGGCCTCCGCAATTTCCCACGCTCAACTCGACGGACGTTTAGCGTTCACCGGTGGTACGGGGTAAGGATGATCATGGGCAACTTGGGTTACCGGGCGATTGACGTCGACAACCACTACTACGAGCCGCTGGACGCCTTCACCCGCCACCTGGACAAGAAGTTCAAGCGACGCGGCGTGCAGATGCTCGGCGACGGCAAGCGCACTTGGGCCGTGATCGGGGACCGGGTGAACCACTTCGTCCCAAACCCCACCTTCGACCCGATCATCGTGCCAGGCTGCCTCGACTTGTTGTTCCGCGGCGAGATTCCCGAAGGTGTCGATCCGGCCTCGCTGATGAAAGTGGAGCGGCTGGCCGACCACCCCGAGTACCAGAACCGCGATGCCCGGGTCGCGGTGATGGAGACCCAGAACATCGAGACGGTGTTCATGTTGCCGACTTTCGCATGCGGCGTCGAGGAGGCTCTCAAGCACGACATCGAGGCGACGATGGCGTCGCTGCACGCGTTCAACCTGTGGCTCGACGAGGATTGGGGCTTTGACCGGCCAGACCACCGGATCATCGCCGCGCCGCTTATTTCGCTGGCTGACCCGGCCAAGGCGATCGACGAGGTCGAGTTCGTGCTGGCCCGCGGCGCCAAGCTGGTCCTGGTGCGGCCGGCGCCGGCCCCCGGCGTGGTCAAGCCCAGGTCGCTGGGCGATCCCAGTCACGATCCGGTGTGGGCCCGGCTCGCCGAGGCGGGGGTACCGGTCGGCTTCCACCTCAGCGATAGCGGCTATCTGCACATCGCGGCGCAGTGGGGCGGCAAGTCGACCTTCGAAGGTTTCGGCGAAAAAGATCCGCTGGATCAGGTACTCCTCGATGACCGCGCCATCCATGACACGATGGCGTCAATGATCGTACACGGCGTGTTCACCCGCCATCCCAAACTCAGGGCGGTCAGCATCGAGAACGGCTCCTACTTCGTGCATCGGCTGATCAAGCGCCTGAAGAAGGTGGCCAACACGTATTCGCGGCATTTCCCCGAGGATCCAGTAGAGCAGTTGCGCAACAATGTTTGGATCGCCCCGTACTACGAGGACGATCTGCCAGAGCTGGCCGGCGTCATCGGCATCGACAGAATCCTGTTCGGCTCCGACTGGCCGCACGGCGAAGGCCTCGAGTCGCCGCTGTCGTTCGTCCAGGAACTCCAAGGCTTCAGCGAGTTTGATATCCGGAAAGTCATGCGCGACAACGCCCTAAGCCTCCTCGGTGTCCCGGTCTTGTCGGCCGCATAGTCGCTGACGCTATGAGCGAATGGACCATAGGCGCGGTTCTTGACGCCATCGCCGACGTCATCGGAGACCGGACGATGACCCTGTGCGGTGACCGCCGCAGCACCTTCGCGGAATCGGCGCGCCGCACCAACAGAATCGCGGACTACCTCGGCCGCAAGGGTTTCGGCGTCTACGCCGCTCGTGAGGGGCTTGCGCGGTGGGAGTGTGGTCAGGACCGGATCGCACTCATCATGTACAACGATCTGTACCCCGACATGGTGATCGGGTGTCTCAAGGCACGCACCGTCCCGGTCAACGTGAATCACCACTACTCGCCACGCGAAATCCGCGAGCTACTCGATTACATCCGGCCGCGCGCCATCATCTACCACCGATCGCTCGGCGCCCGATTCTCAAACGTGTTGCCCCCCAATGGGACCGAGCTACTGATATCGATAGACGACGGCCGCGCGGCTCCCCAATTACCCAAAGCCGTCCCGCTGGATGACGCCCTGGCGGCCGGCAGCCCCGACTTCCATCCGGCGGGTTCCCCGGACGACCTCATCATGATGTGTACCGGCGGAACAACGGGGCGCCCCAAGGGAGTTCTGTGGCGACAAGGCGACATGTACGTGTCATCAATGGTCGGGGCGGACCACGCGAGCGTCACCGAGATCCACGACAAGGCCGCCGGCGGCGGACAACCATGGTTTGCGGTTTCGCCACTGATGCATGCCGCCGGCATGTGGACCGCTTTCGCTGCACTCTGCGCCGGCCTACCGGTGGTGCTGTATGACGACCGCAACAAGCTCGACGTACGGTCGGTGTGGGAAACCGCTGAGCGCGAGAAGGTGGGCATGATGACGATGGTCGGCGACGCCTACGCCGGACCGCTGATCGCCGAGCTGCGCGCACGTCGCTACGACCTGTCCTCGCTGCAGGCGATCGGCACCGGAGGTGCCGCCACGAACGCGAAATACAAACGGGCACTGATGGAATGCCTGCCGCACATCACCATCATCGAGGGCTATGGGTCTTCCGAAAGCGGCAATATGGCTTTCGGGCACAGCCACAACGGGAACGCCAGCGAAACCTTCGAGCCCAGGGTCGGGGCGACCGTGCTGTCCGCCGACCGCAGCCGATTCCTGCAGCCCGGTGAGCAGGAGATCGGCTGGGCCGCGCGGACCGGCCGGATCCCACTCGGATACTTCAGCGATGCCGAAGCCACCCAACGGACCTTTCCCGAGATCGAGGGCCACCGTGTGGTGATACCTGGCGACCGGGCATCACTGGAAAAGGACGGCACCATCCGCCTGTATGGCCGAGATTCGCTGGTTGTGAACACTGGTGGGGAAAAGGTTTTCGTCGAAGAAGTCGAAGAGGTATTGCGCGCACATCGGGGCGTCGTCGACGCGCTGGTCGTGGGACGGCCCAGCGAGCGGTGGGGGCAAGAAGTCGTCGCACTCGTCGCGGCGCAGCCGGACGCCAACCTCACCGATGACGCCCTCTATGCCGTGTGCACGGCGCAGCTGGCGCATTTCAAGGCGCCCAAAGCCTTTATCTTCGTCGACCAGATCGAACGCCTCGGCAATGGCAAGCCCAACTATCGCTGGGCCAGAGAACAATCCGCTCAGAAGGTGCCATGAACACCAAAGCGATCGACTGCCTGGTAAACGTGCACTTCGGCGAGGCCGATTCCCAGCCGACCTGGATGCTGAAGGTCCGAGACGACTATTTCAAGGGCCCGGAGTCCATGTTCGCGCCCGTCGACCTCGCCGAACTGCTCGGCGAGATGGACGAGCAGGGTGTGCAGAAGGCGATTCTGATGGACACTCTTGCCGACCCGTCGACCACGGCACGCAAATTCGTTGAAGCCAAGCCGGACCGCTTCACACTGGCCATGGGCGGGGTCGATCTGCTGCGTCCGGTGCGGTCGCTGCGCGAACTGAGCTCAACCGTCGGTGACCTGCCCGTCGCCTATGCGGTAGTGGGGCCGAGCTTTTGGGGTGATGGGCAGTATCCGCCCAGCGACGCGGTGTACTACCCGCTCTACGCCAAATGCGCAGAACTGGACCTTCCGCTGTGTATCAATACCGGTATCCCTGGGCCCCCGATACCCGGGGAGGTGCAGCATCCCATGCACCTGGACCGGGTGTGCGTGCGGTTTCCCGAACTGAGGCTGTGCATGATCCATGGGGCGGATCCATGGTGGGACGTCGCGATCCGGCTGATGCTGAAGTACGCCAACCTGCGCCTAATGACATCGGCGTGGTCCCCCAAGCGACTGCCGGAGAGCTTGCTGCACTACATGCGGACGCGTGGTCCCGACAAAGTCATCTATGCGTCGGACTGGCCGGTGCTGCCCATGCGCCGAGTGCTACCTGAAGCTCGCGCGCTGGACCTGCCCGCCGAGGTGCTGGACAACTACCTTTACAACAACGCGCAGGAGTTCTTCTTCGGGAAGGGAAACTGACGATGGACCGCTTCGAACTGCGCAGACTGGACTACAGCTTGTCCGACGACCACGTGGCTCTGCAGACTGCGTACAAGCAGTTCTTCAAGGCCCACTGCTCAATCGAAACAGTGCGCGCCGCAGAACCATCCGGCTACGACAAGAACCTCTGGGAGCGATTGTGCGGGATGGGCGCGACCACGATGGCGCTACCGGAGTCGTGTGGCGGGGACGGGGCGACCCTGGTCGATCTGACCCTGGTCGCCGAAGAGATCGGCCGGTCACTGGCGCCGGTTCCATGGATCGACCACGTGTGTACCGCGCGGCTGTTGGCTCGCCTGGGCGCCTTGGATGCCAACACCGCCGGTGTCATCCATGGCGAACAGCTGGCCGTCCTCGACCCGCGAATCGACACCGCGCGCGGCACCCGGCTGATCCCCACCGGGTCGATCGCGGATCACATCATCGTGCGCGACGGCGACGAAGTGGTGCGTCTCGCCTTCGCCACCCGGCCGGCGAAGGTTGACAACATTGGCCGGTTGCCGATGGCGTGGGTGGATCCAGCCACCGCCGACACTCGTACGGTCGTCGCTGAGGGTCCCGATGCGCTGGCGAATTACCAGCTGGCTCTTGACGAATGGCGGCTGCTGACCGCCGCGGCTCTGGTCGGCCTGGTGGAGGAGACCATGACCATCGCGGCCGAGTTTGCCAAGACCCGCTACACGTTGGGCGTTCCGATCTCGACATTGCAGGCGATTTCGCACCCGCTGGCGAATATGGCCATCACCGTCCAAGGGGGGCGGAACCTCGCTCGTCGCGCCGCCTGGTTCCTGGACAACGAGCCCGACGAGCGGCGCGAGCTGGCACCGTCCACATTCGTGTTCATGGCCGAGGAGGCCGCCAAAGCGGCCACCATGGCGGTGCACATCCAAGGGGGGCTTGGTGTTTCGGCTGAGGCGGCGGCGACGGCATATCTGGTGCGGGCCAGGGGATGGCCACTGGCCGGCGGGGACCCAGGCGCAACGGCCCGCCGGGTCGCCGAGATCGTGGCGGCCCGCGAGGGCGCATCGCAATAAGACAGGAGCCAAATGATGGACTTCTCCCGGGTCGAGCTGTCCGCGGAGGACAAGGCCTTCCTCGATGAGGCACGCCGCTTTCTGGGTACGCATATGACCGATGAGGTCCGGCGTCGAGACCGCGAGACGGGCGACAATTTCGACGAAGGTCTGCACCTGAAGTTCGGTGCCGCCGGCTATTTGGAGGCCGAGTGGAAACCGGAATCCGAAGGAGGTTTTTGCCGGGTGCGGCGCCGTATATGGGAGCTGGAGAAGCGACGCGCGCACGTTCCGTGGGTGACTTGGGGAACGACCGCCATGGTGGCGCGCTCGGTGGCGAAGTTCGGTTCACCGGAACTGCGCGACGAGGTATTGCCCAAAGTCTTCAGCGGCGAGGTTCGGCTGTGCCTTGGCTACACCGAGCCCGAAGGCGGTTCCGATGTCGCCACCTGCAAGACCCGGGCGGTGCGAGACGGTGACGGGTGGGTGATCAACGGCTCCAAGATGTTCACTACCGGTGCCCACAACTGCCAGTACGTTTTCCTGATCACCAACACCGCCCCCGATGTGCCGAAGCATAAGAGCCTGACCATGTTCCTGGTACCGCTGGCTTCGCCGGGCATCGAGATCCAGGGCATCCGTACCGTGGACGGCGATCGGACCAATATCGTCTACTACAGCGATGTCCGGGTGGACGACAAGTATCGGCTGGGCGAGGTGAATGCCGGCTGGACAGTGCTGCGCGAGCCACTCAACGTCGAACACGGCGCAGTGGCGGCCGCCCCCGACGGGCTGCAGGACACGTCAATCATGATGCACCAGGCGGGATCTCTCGCCGAGGCAGTGGACAAGGCCGTTGCACGTGTGACGCGGCCCGATGGGCAGGGCCACCGCCTCATCGACGACAGGTCGGTCGCATATCGGCTGGGCCGCAGCATCTCCCGACTGGAAACGGCGCTGGCGACACCGAGCATCTTCGGCCGGGTTTCCATTGCCCAAACGATGCAGGACATCTCCCCGGATCTGATGGATATCCTCGGGGCCGCATCGGCGTTGCCTTTCGGGACCGAAGGGGCCGCCGATGACGGCAGCGCTGAATATGCCTACCGGTTCGCTCCGCTGGTGGGTATCTATGGCGGCACACTCGAGGTGTTCCGCAACATGATCGCCCAGTACATGCTGGGGCTGGGCAAGCCCAATTACTCACCGCCGGTACAGAAGGTGAGTTGATCCCCCCTGATCCACCAACGTGCACTGGCGGCGACGATCATCGGCGTGTCGCCACCGTAGTTACACGCTGGGCGTTCGAGGCGGCGCCGCCGGTCAGATCGTCAGGATGGTCGCCGCGGCCGTGCCGGGCGCGCCGTCGAGCTGAGCGAACCCGACTTTCGGGTTGCCGGGGACTTGGCGGTCGCCCGCCTCGCCGCGGAGTTGGCGGACGATTTCGTGGAGTTGGCGCAGACCGGAGGCGCCGATCGGCTCGCCGTTGGCGATCAGCCCGCCATCGGTGTTGACGGGCATCGGCCCGCCGATCTCAGTGGCGCCCTCAGCGAGCAGCTTCTCCTGATCACCGTGCGCGCAGAAACCGCACTCGGCCATCACTCGGCCATGTGGATGAGTTCTGCTCCCGCGTCGGTGTCTTGCAGCTGGATCACGTCGACGTCGTCGGGGGCCACGCCGGCTTTTTCGAACGCGGCGCATGCGGCGTACACGGTCGGCGCGAGATCCTCCTCGACCGGGGCGAAAGTGGTGTTGACCTCGTAGGCGCCGTAGCGGCGAGTGCGGACCTCCACCGCCCGCAGGTATATCGGCTTGGAGGTATAGCGATGTGCGATATCGGCTCTGCACATCACCGCGGCCGCGGCGCCCTCGTCGGGCGCACAGAACATGTACTGGGTCAACGGGTAGTTGAGGATCGGCGAATTAAGGATCTGCTCCTCCGAAATAGCCTTGCGCCGGAGGGCATTCGGATTCAACGCTCCGTTGCGCAAGTTCTTGGCCGCCACCTTGGCCAGCGTCTGCTGCGAGATCCGGTAATCGTGCAGGTTGCGGTTCGCCTTCATGCCGAAGAACTTGGTGGTCAGATATTGCCCGTTCTCGGCGTACCACCTCGGCATGCCGACCAGCGCCGGGTCTTCGGTGAACGCTCCGCGCGGGTGCTTGTCCAGGCCGATGGCGATGCCGATGTCGTAATCGCCCAACCGGATTCCGTCGGCACAAGCCTTGACCGCACTGGCCGCGGTCGCGCACGCGTTGAACACGTTGGTGAACGGGATGCCGGTCAGACCGACCATAGCGACGATTGCGTCGGGGTTGGCCACCGTCCAGCTACCACCGGTGGCGAACTGGACATCCCGCCACGCGATGCCGGCGTCCGCGACTGCAGCATGGATTGCGTCGACGCCCATTTGCATCGCCGACTTGCCCTCGAATCGGCCGAATGGGTGCAGACCCACGCCGATGATGGCCACGTCATTCACGCGATAGCTCCCGAGTTCTTCAGTTCCTCAATGCGCTCCCAGCCCATGCCAAGCTCCATCAGCACGAGCTCGGTGTGCTCGGAGGCCTGCGGCGCCCGTGTTGTCACCAGCGGCTCGTGGTTGAACTGGACCGGGCCGCGCACCACGCGGAAAGGCTCTCCGCTACTGGCCAGTTCAACTTCGGCGATCATGTCGTTGGCGATAGCCTGCTCGTCGTCGAACAAGTCGATGAGGCTCTGGAACGGTGCCCACTGACCTTTCATCGTCTTCAGGTGGTGGCGCCAGTAGTCGAAAGGCCTGGCGGCGAAGGCTTTAGCTATAAGTTCGGCGGCCGCATCGGCGTGTTGGATCAATGGCAGCACGTCGGTGAAGCGCGGGTCGTCGGCCGCCTCCGGGATGCCGAGGTGCTCGAATGTGTCGCGGATCAAGCCGGTCGGCTGATGATGCACAGGTTGATCGTGCCGCCGTCGGAGGTCAGATAGTTGCCCATGAACGGATTCACCGACGGATTGCCCGACCCGGGCATGGGTGTGCGCATGACCTCTCCGGTCTCCATGCCCTGCGTGACGCTGGCGCCCGCCGCCCACCATGCGGTGCTCAGCAGCGACACATCCAGCTCGACCGCCTCACCGGTGCGCTCGCGATGCAGCAGTGCCGCCGAGATGCCACCGGCGATGAACATGCCGCCGATGGAGTCGCCGAACGCCGGAATGCCCTGTCCCAGTGCGCCACCCAGTTCCGCCGGGGTCAGCGCATAGCCGATGCCGCTGCGCGTCCAGAATGCCGTCCCGTCGTAGCCACCGACGTCACGCTCGGGCCCCTTGTCGCCGTATGCCGAACCCCGGGCATACACGATGTTCGGGTTCACCGCCCGGATGTGCTCCACGTCGAACTTGTGCTTTTGCCGTTGCGCGGGCATGTAATTCGTCAGGAACACATCGGACGTCTTGGCCAATTCATAGATCACTTCCTGGCCGCCCGGTGTCGAAATGTCGACTCCGACGCTGCGCTTGCCCCGGTTGGGATGCTCCATCAGCGGATGCCGCTCGGGGTCGACCTGGATGCCGCCCATGTTGAGGAAGCCGCGTTGGGTATCGCCGCGCCGCGGATGCTCGATCTTGAGAACGTCAGCACCCCAGTCGGCGAGGATGGCTCCCGCCGCCGGGACGAACGTGAACTGTGCAACCTCCAGGACCCGAAAGCCCGCCATTACCTTGACCATTTCGCGACCCTACTTCGCCTCGAACGTCACCGGAAGCGCCGTCGGCGAACGGAAGGGCTGGCCATGGATGTGCGCGTCGGCGTCGGTGATCAGGTTGATATGGGTCAGCCGATTCAGCAGGCATTCCAGCGCGACCCGGGTTTCCAGCCTCGCCAGGTGCAGGCCCAAGCAGGTGTGCTCACCGGCGGCGAAGGAGATGTGCGGAACGTGCTTGCGGAAAATGTCGAATTCCTCGGAACGTTCCCAGCGGCGCTCATCTCGATTTGCAGAACCAATGCACACGCCGACCACCGAGCGCGCCGGTATCTCGAGTCCTTCGAGTTCGGTGGCTTCGGTGGTAAAGCGCTGCACGGTTGTCAGCGGGGTCTCGAAGCGCAACCCCTCCTCGATCGCCGGCGCGATCAGTTCGCGGTCGGCTTGCAGCGCGGCGAACTGATCCGGATGGGTGAGCAGCAGATAGATCAAGTTTCCCGACGATCGATAGGTGGTCTCCAGCCCGGCCGGCAACAGCAGCCGCAGAAACGAGTAAATAGCTTCGTCACTGAGCTTTTCGCCGTCGATCTCCGCGGTGACCAGATCGCCGATGATGTCCTCGGTGGGCCGGGATTTACGCTGCTCGATCTGCTCGAGGAAGTAATCCTTGAGCGCCGCCGAGGCATCGAAGGCGCGCTCGTAGTCGACGTGGTAGCTGATCAGCTCCACCGCGCGCTTCCGAAACGTCGGGAGGTCTTCGGCCGGCAACCCCAGCAGTTGGGCGATGACGCGGGTGGGAAATTCGAACGTGAATTGCCGGACGAGGTCCGCTTCACCGGCGTCGATGAACCCATCGATCAACGAGTCGCAGATCGGCCGCACGACGGTAGGTTCCCACCGAGCCAGCGCCTTGGACTTGAATGCCGCCGACACCAGGTTGCGATGGTCGCGATGCTTCTGGCCTTCCATCGCCAGAATGGTTGGTCCCATGAACAGGCCGATGGTTTTGTCATACGGCGCCGAACTGAATACCCGGCCGTCGCGAAACACCGTGTTCACCGCGTCAAACGACATCGCGGAGTACTCCCGTTGGCGCAACAGCGACGTGGGAGTCCTGGAGTAGTCCATCACCGTTCCGCAGAACACGCCGGCCTCCCGGCGCTTTTGGGCGAAGAACGGGTACGGGTCACCCAGGCTGACGGTCTGGCAGTGGGTGCCGGTGGCGTGAACATTGGTCGTCACCTAGGTCTCCAGCAGCTTGGAAACGGAAGTCCTATTCGTGAGATCGTACTGTAATTCTTACAGTAGGCAATATGGGCGCGGCGCGAGCCACGCCACCGTCAGCCGGTCACCGCCTGCTCGCGTGCCCACCGGTAGTCGGCCTTGCCCGACGGGCTGCGCTCTATCACCGGACGGAACACGACCGCTTTGGGGAGTTTGTAGCGAGCCAGCGACTGCGCGGCGTGCGTGACCAGCTCGTCGGCGTCCGCTTGAGCGCCTTCGGCAAAGGCGACAACCGCAACCACCTCCTGACCCCAGCGTTCGCTCGGCCGCCCGGCGACCACCACGTCGGCCACCGCGGGATGCGACGCGATCGCTGTCTCGACCTCTTCGACGAAGATCTTTTCGCCACCGGAGTTGATGGTCACCGAGTCACGGCCCAGCAGTTCGATCGTGCCGTCGGCGCGGTGGCGGGCGCGGTCACCCGGAACCGCGTACCGCAAGCCGTCGATGACCGGGAATGTCTTGGCGGTTTTGGCCGCATCTCCCTTGTAGCCGAGCGGAACGTAGCCGCGTTGCGCCAGCCAGCCCATGCCGTCGTGACCCGGTTGCAGGATCCGGCCCAGGTCTTCGGCGGCCACGAAAGTGTCGGGCCCGGCGTTGAATGTGTCTGCAGTGTGCTTCCAGGACGTGCAGCTCGCCGGACTCGTCCGGTAGGCGACCAGATCTTCGCCGAAGTACTTTAGCGGCTTGACCTCGCCGCTCGGAAATTCGGGCGACCAGCCGACCATGAACCACCCGGTGATTCCAGGTGAAAGGCACTTTCACGCCGGCGCCTCCGATTCGTTGATACTAAGTCCGTTACAGTATAGATTTCAGCAGTTCGGTCAGTTCGCGGCAAGGAGTGAAATGACGGGAGCGGCTGGCCCACGCCGCAGCGCGCCGGCAGTCGAAGGCGCGTCTGCGTACCAAAGATGTCGAGTCAGTGCACCATCGACGTAGTGGTGGCTTCAAGTTGGGTTAGGTGAGCAGCATGGCGAACATTACCCGCGGGTTGGGCCTGGCCAGGGAGGTCACCCGAGAGCTCAGCATGTTGCTGCCCCGTACGGTGGCCGGGTTGAACGAATCGACCGGCTGGGTCCCGACATCGCCGCGCGGTGTTCGTCAGTTCGGTGAGGTCATGCTGGACGAGCTTGTCCTGAGCGGCTTTTCGCTGCTCGGTGGGAGCGCGACGGCGCTGCGGCCACTGGGTGAGTGCACGGCCGCAGCGGACGAATTGGCGTCGCTCGGTATCGACCGTGCACATAGCGCGCCAGAAGCCTTGCGCGCGACGTCGGTACGGCGGCGGCGCATCGCTGGTCTGGCGTACGAGCGGATGACCTTCGAGCATGACCCGGCGCTGCCGGAAACGCTGCAAGCCGAAGATCTGGGGGGCCCGGCGCGGGCGGTGGTCCACCTGTGCCGGCACCCCGAGGACCCGCGGCCATGGCTGATCTGGGTGCATGGCGCCGGTCAGGGCGGCACCGAAGACCTGCTGTTGACCCGAATCGATCGCATACATCGCACGCTGGGATACAACGTCGCCATGCCGGTGCAGCCCGGTCACGGCTGCCGACGCCGCGAATGGCCCGCCTACCCGGACATGGATCCGTTGGGCAACGTCGCCGGCATGATGCGCGCGGTGTCAGAGATCCGTGCCGTTGTGCGATGGGCGCAGCCGCAGGCCACCGCCGTTGTGGTAGCGGGGATCTCGATGGGTAGTCCGGTCGCCGCGCTGGTTTCGCACCTGGAGAGGCAGATCGATGCCGTCGCGCTCTATACCCCGATTCTGGGACTCAACGCGATGATCGCACGACACCTGCGACGCTGGGGCTCATCCCGGGACGGATTCCGGGACTTGTTGGGGTCCCCCGAGGTCGCCAAGCTGACCTCGGTGATCGACCCGCTGCGGATCGACCCGGCGCCACCGCCGCACCGCCGGCTCATCGTCGGGGCGTGGCATGACCGGATGGCGATGCGGGAGCCCGCGATTGCCCTGCAGGAGCGGTGGAAAGGCCAGCTGTACTGGTACGACGGCAGCCACGTCGGGCATGTGTTCTCTCGGCGAGTGCAAAAGGTGACCGAGCGATTCCTGCGCGAGGTCGCCGGCTGATGGCGGCCACGCGGACGGCGCGCGAAGCGGTCGAGTTGTACAACTCGTGGTGTGGAACGAGCACGATCTGGCGCTGGCCCGGGAGTTGTTCGCCGACATCGTCATCCGCCACGAGGTGGGGAAGGCGCACACCCTGACCCGCGACCAGGCGGTCCAACGGGTCGCCGACGTATGGCAACTTTTCGACACGTTGTGCTTCGAGCTGAACATCGTCATCGCCGACGACGACGGTGAGCACGTCGCGATCGTCTACGACTCGTCCATGACCACCGGGGACGGAACCGAAACCAATGTCGGCAGCATCGAAGTGTTTCGCGTCGTCGGCGGCAAGATCACCCGAGGTCTGGAACTGCGGCTACAAGCAAGGAATTTGGAGTTGAGCGATCCCCCGCTTGATGAATTGGGCTACTACCTGCTGGCCGGCGCCGGCGGCGCGGGGCCGGCAACCCTGATGGACGAGGCTCGCCGCGGCGAGGAGCTCGGTTTCGGCACCGCATTCATCTCCGAACGCTGGAACGTCAAAGAAGCGTCGTCGCTCGTCGGGGCGGCATGTGCGGTGACCAATCGTATGCAGATAGCCACGGCGGCAACCAATCACAACACTCGCCACCCATTGATCACCGCATCGTGGGCTACCACCATGCACCGGCTCTCCGGTGGACGCTTTACCTTGGGTATCGGTCGTGGCATCGCGGCGATCTACGCAGCGTTCGGGATACCGTCGGTCACGACCGCGCAGATGGAGGACTGGGCACACGTCATGCGCCGCCTCTGGCGCGGCGAGCTGATCTTCAACCACGACGGACCGATGGGCAACTATCCGATTCTGTTCCTCGACCCGGACTTCAACGAAGAAATCGGTTTGGCGCTGGTGGCGTTCGGGCCCAAGACGCTCGCGCTCGGGGGCCGGGCGTTCGACGACGTCATTCTGCATACCTACTTCACCCCCGAGACGGTGCAGCGCTGCGTCACCACCGTCAAGTCCGCAGCAGAGAAGGCTGGCCGTGACCCCGACCGCGTGCGGGTGTGGTCGTGTTTCGCCACGGTCGGCGATCACCTTCCCGAGCAGCTACGGCTGAAGAAGACCGTCGTGCGCCTGGCCACCTATCTGCAGGGATACGGCGACCTCATGGTGCAGACCAACAACTGGGATCCCGCTGTCCTGCAACGTTTCCGGGAGGACACGGTGGTGACCTCGATCGCGGGCGGGATCGATCATAAGGCCACGCCCGAGCAGATTGAGCACATCGCCACGCTGCTTCCCGACGAGTGGCTGGAACCCGCTGCCACCGGATCGGCCCAGCAGTGCGCGGATCGCGTGCGCAAGGAATTCGACTACGGGGCCGACGCGGTGATCATGCACGGCGCGACCCCGGATGAGCTCGCGCCTGTGGTTGCCGCATACCGCGCCGGGAATTAACCGATTTGGCCTTCCCTCAGCGACAATTCACGGTGGTTGTCGCTCGGGAGGCGGGCAGTTCGTCGTATGCAGTTGGGCGCCAAGCCCGCTACGGCATGATGACGGTCCGGGTCACCGGTTCGGCGGCGGCTTGCCGGCTGGACAGGCCACGCTGCAACGCGGCGAGCAGGGCGTCACGCGTCTCGCGCGGATCGATGAGTTCGTCGAAACCCAGGTGCTCGGCCGAGCGGTAGGACGCTTGCAATTCTGCGTCACGCAGCTTCGCCGTGAGGTCCTCACCGGCGTGTGACGCCCTGCTCAGCGCCGCCGCGCTCATGGCACCCATCGTCGCCCCCGGGAAGGCGAAAGTCGCAGCCTGGTGGTCGAACCCGAGCAGCGACATCACCATGGACCCGAACCCGTACGCTTTGCGCAGCGTGAGGTGCAGCTTCACCGTGGTGGCCGCGGTCTGGGCGGCGAACATCCGCCCGCCGGCGCGCAGCACGCCGCCGCGCTCCGAGCGACTGCCGGGCAGCATGCCGGGGTTGTCGGCGAGGAAGACGATCGGCAAGTGAAAGGAGTCGGCCACCATGATGAAGTGTGCGGCCTTGTCCGCCGCGTGGGCGTCGATGGAGCCGGCGATCACCTGCGGTTGGTTGGCGACGACGGCGACGGGGTGGCCACCGAGATGGGCCAGCGCACAAATGATCGCCTTGCCGTACTGCGGCTGCACCTCGAACCAGTCGGCTCGGTCGAAGATCACGCCGAGCACGGAGCGCATGTCATAGACGCGGCGGTTGTCTCGGGAGACGATGTCGAGCAACTCCGGTGTTTGGCGTGGCTCACTGGCCTCGTCGGTGGGCAGCGCCGCCGGATACGACCACGCGCTCGGCGGGAAATACGAGAGGTAGCGGCGGATCTCGTCGAGCACGGTTTCGTCGTCCTCGGCGACGTTGTGGATCACCCCGCTGGGCAACGCGACGTCCGGCCCGCCGAGGTTCTCCTTCGAAATGTCTTCGCCCGTTGACTCTTTGACGACGGGTGGCCCGGCGGCGAAGATCGCTCCCTGCCGACTCATGATCCGGAAGTCGCACACCGGCGCCACCAGTGCGCCGTGGCCGGCCGAGGGGCCGAGCACGGCGGCGACGGTCGGAACCCGCCCCGAGCACTGCGCCTGGGCAAGCAGATCGGTCGGGGTGCGCCCGTAGTGCCCACCGGTGGGGCGAAACCCGGCGCCTTCGAGCAACATCACCAACGGAATTTTGTCGCGTAGCGCCATTTCGGCGATGCGGTATCGCTTGGAGTTACCCCCAGGCCCGATGCTGCCCGCCATGGTGGTGAAATCCTCGGCGCCCAGCATCACCGGCGAGCCGTTGATCAAACCCGAGCCCACCACGATCCCGTCGGCGGCGATCTGGCCACCGACAAGGGTGCCGAGTTCACGGAATGTCCCGCGGTCGAGCAGCCGGTCGATCCGCGCCCGGGCGTCGAGCTTGCCCTTGCTGCGGTGCTTGTCGAGCCGCTCCGGCCCGCCCATGCTTCGCGCATCCTTGCGGCGACGGTCGAGATCCTCGAGGGTCTCCGCCCAATCCTGCGCTTTCGTCATGCCTATGTCCTACCTCACGGGAGACTCGTCGCGCTTGCGATCGCCACTCGTCCTATCACCACCCAAGCAGGGTCACATACTGGATTGCTTACTGTAAAGTTGCCCGCATGGGTGGCTCGCCCCGCCCCAAGGTCGATGGAGGCATCCCCAATCAACTCGCCCGGGTGACCGATGCGGCGATCACTCTGGAGAAAGACGGGTATGCCGGGGGCTGGACGGCCGAAACCAGTCACGACCCGTTTCTGCCGCTGCTGTTGGCCGCCGAGCACACGTCGCGACTAGAACTCGGCACCAATATCGCCGTGGCGTTCGCCCGCAATCCGATGATCGTCGCCAACATCGGCTGGGACGTGCAAGCGTATTCGAAGGGCCGATTCATCCTGGGCCTCGGAACGCAGATCCAGCCGCATATCGAGAAACGATTCAGCATGCCGTGGAGTCATCCGGCCCGCCGGATGCGCGAATTCGTCTCGGCCCTGCATGCGATCTGGTCCGCGTGGCAGGACGGCACCAAACTTCGCTTCGAGGGCGATTTCTACACGCACAAAATCATGACCCCGATGTTCACGCCCGAGCCGCAACCCTATTCGCCGCCCAAGGTTTTCCTCGCCGCAGTCGGCGAAGCCATGACCGAAATGTGCGGCGAAGTCGCCGACGGTCACCTCGGTCACCCGATGGTCTCCAAACGCTATCTCGACGAGGTGACGATGCCGGCACTGTTGCGCGGCATGCAGCGCTCAGGTCGCGACCGCAACAAGTTCGAAGTGTCCTGCGAGGTGCTCATCGCCACCGGTGAGACCGATGCCGAACTGGCCGTCGCAACCACCGCGGTGCGCAAGCAGATCGCTTTCTACGGATCAACGCCCGCCTACCGCAAGGTCCTGGAGCTGCATGGCTGGGGAGACCTGCACACCGAACTGCATCGCCTCTCCCTTGCCGGTGAGTGGGACACCATGGGTTCGCTCATTGACGACGAGGCGCTCGCGGCTTTCGCCGTCGTCGGCCCGGTGGACACCGTCGCCGCTGCGCTTCGGGATCGCTGCGAAGGCGTGGTGGACCGGGTGCTGCCCATCTTCTTGACCGCTTTCCAGGTGTGTATTAAGTCGGCGCTGAACGAGTTTCGCTGGTGACCATGACGATGATGGACGAGTCCGCCAAGCTCCTGGCAGATCCGTTGGCCTACACCGACGAGCAGCGACTGCATGCGGCGCTGGCTCATCTGCGCGCCAACGCACCGGTGTCGTGGGTGGAGGTGCCGAACTACCGGCCGTTCTGGGCCATCACCAAACACGCCGACATCATGGACATCGAACGCGACAACATGCTGTTCACCAACTGGCCGCGCCCCCGTGCTGACGACCTCGGAGGGTGACGAGATGCAGGCCGCGGCCGGCGTCCGCACCTTGATCCATATGGACGACCC
>Ga0335069_10005597_pt1 | contig 18435 bp, 15 predicted proteins | sample Lox_Sample_11_FD_206714 | JGI IMG/M metagenome (GOLD analysis project Ga0335069, IMG submission 206714) | Soil microbial communities from Loxahatchee National Wildlife Refuge, Florida, United States - Lox_Sample_1.1 | ecosystem: Environmental > Terrestrial > Soil > Wetlands | place: USA... | reverse complement strand
CTCGGTCTGCTTCAGGTTGTAGTGCACCTCCAGGCCGCTCAGGTTCTTGAATAACGCAAGCCCCGCTTGGTACGACTGGCCGCCCGTGTTGACAATGAAGTAATCCTTCTTCGCCGGGTTCCCCTCCGCGTGCGTACCGCCGATGATGAACCCCCGGTACTCCTCATACAAAGTCAATCCGTCGCCGGGAGTACCATCGCCTACGGGACTTTCTTCGTCGTCGCTGATATCCGCCTTGCCCAAGGTCCCGTTGTTCTGTTTCCAAACGTCCGCAATCAGGCTGCTCTCGGATCGTTTGGGAAGCCGGATGTCGGTCTGCGAAGTGTCTCCCTCTAGAAACCCCACAATCTGCTCGCCATCCGGCATGAACGCGGTCACTTTGATGGTGCCGAACCCGCCCCAATCGTACGAAGCGATCGTCACCGTCGATTCCGTGAATTGCCCGATCACGGTCTGCGCCTTCTGGCCGGTGGAGTCGAGAGTCAGAAACGCGGGCGAGCCGCTTTCCATCTTCAAATCGAAATCCGCGCTCGGGCTGTCCAGGGTCGCATTCATCGCGTAGCCCGGCTCCTTGGAACTGGTGAGTTCCCAGGTGAAGTAGGCGGCTTGTGCGGTCGCCGTTGTGCCGTCGCTGTTCTGCAGTTTGGCGGTCAGATTGAGGCTGTTTCCCCGCGCGCCGTTAGCGCCTGCCGTCGGGCGGAAGTTTTCGTAATCGCTCGAGGATGGAACCACCACCTGAAGTGTCGAGGCATTGCCCGGCTCGAAATCCCACGTTACGGTCACATTGATCACGGCAGGACTTCCGCCGAAGACCGCCGACTGTGGCTGCATCGGCGAGTTCATCGTGAGCGTCTCGGAGCCCTTCAGGCTGAACCCGGTCGCCGGCAAATCGTGGGCTTGGCTGCTGAGCACGGGCGACCATGTAATCGGTGCCGCGCCGCCCTCTGTGCCTGGGGCGCAACTGAAGCTCACATCGTTCGTTCCACCGGCTGCCAAGTAGTCCGATGGGTAGAAGACATACTGGTTAGTCCCCTGCAGGTGCAGCGTGAACGTCTTGCCGACGCCCAGCGCAACATTCGTGCCGGTCTGCTCCAGCGTTTCGTTGCAGGTACTGAACGAAGCCACATCATTGGCTACAACGGACGTGGTCCCCGTGAATGTGCCCGTCCAGCCCTCAATGTTCGAGGCAACCGTGGGGAGCTGGATCGTCGCGCTCGATGAGATCTTGTAGTTCCAGACGTCCGTGTAGATGCCGCCCGACGTGGTCCCACTTCCGTTGCCAGTGATCGATACCGTGCCGTGCCAGGTGTTTACCGAGAGAAACTCGCTCACCCTTCCTTGCCCAAAACAGGCTGAGCCCGTAATCAGCAGGGCCAGCGCCGGCTTCCTGAATCCATTCATTCTCCTACCCTCCGATGACAACTGCTTCCGGCGCTTTTCCGGGTGTCGCCCGCCCAGTCGCGCTCTCGCGTAGTCCGTCTAAGCGCTCCCGGGCCTCCGAACGGGCGACTAGACGCTATAAACGCGCAAACCGGCGGCGAATTCTGTCATGGGTGTTACAATTTTTCTGGTAAACGGGGGCGCGTTGTCGGGAATCACGGAGCTGCTGATCGACTGGAATCGAGGCGATAAAGGGGCTCTCGATCGTCTGATGCCCATCGTTTACAATGAGTTGCGCGTCGTGGCGCGGCATCACCTGTCGCTCGAAGACCGCGAGCATACGCTCCAAAGCGCCGCCCTGGTCAATGAAACCTACATTCGGCTGGTCGATCAGGAGCGTGTGCAATGGCGCAACCGCGCGCACTTCTTCGCCATCTCCGCGAGGATGATGCGGCGCATTCTGGTGGACCACGCGCGCCAGCGCCGCGCCGAAAAGCGAGGCGGCATTGCACCCAGGCTTTCACTCGATGAGTCCGCTGGAGTCGCGAAGCACACGGATCTCGATTTGGTCGCGCTCGATCACGCCATGGAAGCCTTGAGCCGGCTTGATCCGCAGCAGGCCCGCGTCATCGAACTCCGCTTCTTCGGCGGGTTGACCATTGAAGAAATCAGTGAGGCGCTCGATATTTCGGCGGCCACCGTGACCCGCGATTGGGTGACCGCGAAAGCATGGCTGTTTTCGCAACTGAAAGATCCGGGCCCGGATGGCGCGAGCGCTCCAACATGACCGCCGAACGGTGGCATCAAGTCCGCGAGATCCTCTACGCGGCTTCGCAATTAGACACTGGCGCTCGCTTGGGGTACCTGGATCATGAGTGTGCTTCCGATCAGGCCTTGCGCCACGAGGTCGAAAAGCTGCTTTCCGCGCTCGATGATTCTGGGGAATTTCTCGAGCCGGACGCAAACAGAACGGCGCCTGACTCTCCGGCCTTGAGAATAGGCCCTTATCTCATCCTGGGTCAGGCCGGTCGCGGAGGCATGGGCGTCGTCTATCACGCAGTACGCGATGACGACTACCGGCAAGAGGTCGCCATCAAGCTGATCAAGGCCGGCGCGGACTCCGACTTCCTCATCGAACGCTTCCGCCTGGAGCGTCAGGCGCTCGCTCTTTTGAACCACCCCAACATCGCGCGCCTCCTCGATGGCGGAACCGCGCCCGACGGCCGCCCTTATCTCGTCATGGAATGGGTCGCGGGCCGGCCTATTACCGAACACTGCCGTGCGAATCACCTGACTCTGCGGGAACGTCTCAAGTTGTTTCTGTATGTCGAAGACGCCGTCGAGCACGCTCACCGCAACCTTGTGGTCCATCGCGACCTGAAGCCTTCCAACATTCTCATCACCGCCGAGGGGCGCCCGAAACTGCTCGATTTCGGTATCGCCAAGATCTTCTCCCTCGAACAGAGCAGTCAAGAGAACGATGAGCCGTTGACGGTCACCGTGGCGGGTGCGCGCATGCTGACGCCAGACTACGCCAGCCCCGAACAGGTGAGGGGCGAAGCGGTCACCACGGCGTCGGACGTATATTCGCTCGGCGCTGTACTCTACGAGTTGCTCAGCGGGAGCCGGCCGCTCCAGTTTACCGCCCGGACCCCCGCGGAAATCGAGCATACGATCTGCACACAGGAACCGCCGGCTCCGAGCGCCGTGACCGGAACTGCGGGCATTCCCGCGCGCGATCTGCGCGGAGATCTCGACAATATCGTCCTCAAGGCCATGCAGAAGGAGCCGGCCCGGCGTTACGGTTCCGTCAACCAGTTCTCGGAGGACATTCGACGCTACCTCGACGGCCTTCCGGTCATCGCCCGCAAGGATACCTTCGCCTACCGGGCCGGAAAGTTCGCTCGCCGCCATCGTGCCGGGGTGGTTGCGTCGGCTCTGGTCCTGGTCGCGTTGGCGGCCGGAACCGCCACCACTTTGTGGCAAGCACGCGTCGCCATTGAACAGCGTGCGCGCGCCGAGCGCCGCTTCAATGATGTCCGCAAGCTGGCGAACTCGTTCCTGTTCGAAATCTACGAAGCTATCGATAACCTTCCCGGCTCGACACCAGCGCGCTCGCTCCTTGTTAAGCGCGCATTGGAATATCTGGACGGCCTGGCCGCCGAAGGGCGCGGAGATCCCTCATTACAAATGGAAATCGCCTCCGCATACCAAAGGGTCGGCGAGGTTCAGGGAGATCCGCAGTATCCAAATCTGGGCGATTCCCAGGGAGCGCTGGCAAGCTCCGGAAAGGCCTTGGCCATCCGCGAAGCGCTGTTGCAGGCAGATCCCGGCAACGTACAACTGCGGCTGGCGCTGGCCTCTACCCACCGGCAGATCAGCGACATCCTCGATTTAACCAGCGATTCGGCAGGCACCATCGAGCATTCGGGCAAAGCCCTCAAGATTTATCAGGACTTGGCCGCCGGCATGCCAAACGATCGCCGACTCCAGGATGAACTGGTAGTCCAGATGTACCATCATGCCAACCTGTTGGGAAGCGGAGCAGACATTGAGGGAGCGACTTCCGGTTACCGGCGCGCTGTCGAATTGAGCCGGCGATTGATCGCAGCGAACCCGGCTGATCCGCGCGGAAAAGTTCACCTGGCAACGAGTCTTGACGGGTTGGGCGGCGTTCTGCAACAGGAAGGTGACACCCCAGGCGCGGTGGAAAACCGGCTGGAGGCGCTTCGAATTCGTAAAGAACTCGCCGCTTCCGACCCACAGAACGCGCACTACCAACGTCAATGGGCCTTTTCTCACCACAACTTAGGACTTTCCTTGATGGAAGCCGGTGACCTTGACGCGGCTATGGAGCAGTTCCAACTCGCCCTGAACTTATTCGCATCGCTACGCGCTGCCGATACGAAAGATGCCCAGGCAAATCGTAATGTGTCGCTGGCGCATAAGCAGATTGCGGAGGTTTGGATGCGTAGGACCAAGTATCACCAGGCGCTCGAGGAATATCGCAAATCCCTGGCGATTGATCGGGATCTTTCTCTCGCCGATCCCGCTAACTCCCAGGCCGTCTTAGACTTGTCGTTCAGCGAGGGTAAGGTGGGCGTGGCCCTGGGAAAATTGGGAGAAACCAGCGAAGCGTTGGCCATCCTGCGCAAAGGTATCGCGCGGCAGGAATTTCTGTCGCACAAGGACCCGAATGACAACTTGCTTTTCAGCCATTTAGCCAACAGCTACATGCGGTTGGCCCATTGCCTTCTCGAAAGCGGCGACAAAAAGACAGCGGTGGAATATTACCGGAAGGCCGTGGCGGCCAGACTCAAGCTGTTGACGAAGAATTTCGGCGGCAACGCAAATCGTAGCGCGCTGGCTGAGTGTTATGTCCACCTTGGCAAAGCGTTAGCGTCCACAGACCGGGCTGACGCGCTGGCCCAATCCACCAGGGCCATCGATCTGCTTAACCCTCTGGCTGCCGCCGAAGTAAATAACGCCCGATATCGAGCGCTTTTGGACGATGCCGCAAAAAGCGCTGCAAGTCTCCGTTAGAAACTAGTGTGCTAAATATCGCAGGAATGGACTTAAATGCCCTTGTTTTGGGCGGTAATTAGTGATAAAAACCTCCCAAAGCGGTTTCGTTGTGCGCCAATCGGTGACACTAAATCGAAGCAGGCCACGTGCGCGCTTAGCAGTGCTGCCGCGCTCTCTAAACACTGAAAAGTAAAGGAGGAACCCCTAATGGCATTACCACATGGATACGAGTCCGTCGAGGGGACGGACCACGCGCATCCCAAAGATCACAAAGAGCTCAACCCAACCCGCGGGGACAATTTGGTCACCGCGACGATGATCGTACGGCGTCGGCCCGGGGGCCCGAAACTACGAGAAGTAGGGGACTTCGCAGCCAAGCCCCGAGCGCCCCGCCAGCATCTTTCCCGCGCTCAGTTTGCCGCCTCACATGGCGCGGATCCAAAAGAACTGCAACAGGTCGAGGCCTTCGCCAAATCACAAGGTTTGCAGGTCGTGGAAAGCGATCCGGCACGCAGGTCGGTGGTCGTGCGGGGCACGGCGGCGGCAATTAGCAAAGCATTTGCTGTGGAATTAAACGATTACGATTCCCCGCGCGGAAAATATCGAAGCCACACCGGAACCGTGAACGTGCCGGCGGCGATTGCCGATAAGGTCGAATCGGTGATCGGTCTCGATAATCGTCAGGTTCCCGCGCAGCATTTCTCGACCGCGAGACGGCGAAATCCCAGCGATCCAAAAGGCACCAAGCCGCTGACCCCGCAACAGGTTGCGAAACTCTACAATTTCCCCGCTGGCACCGGCGCCGGCCAGACGATCGGAATCTACGAAATGGCCACGCAGGACGGTGCGGCCGGTTATACGCAGCAGGATCTTGCGGATACGATGCAGGCGTTCGGCGGAAACCTGAAAGTCCCGGTTCCGATCAATGTTTCCGTCGACGGAACCACGAATTCCGGCGTCTCCGACGGGGAAACCGGGCTCGACATCACCGTCGCCAGCGCGGTGGCGCAAGGAGCGCAGATTGCCGTGTATTTCACGGGTGGCGATACGCAGAGCATTATCCATGCTTTGCAGCGCATGATTCACCCGGGAGCGGGCGACCCGACGCCGGCCATTCTCTCCATCAGCTATGGCTGGGGCCCGGACGATGAAACAGCCGACAGTTTCTCCGACGCGGAATACACACAGATCGACCAGCTCTTTCAGGACGCCGCGAACCTGGCGATTACCGTTCTCGTATCGTCCGGGGATTCGGGCGCTTTCATTGCGAGTCAAACGCAGGCACAGACGAGTTACCCAGCAACGGAGCCATGGGTGCTTGCCTGCGGTGGGACGACGGTAGGCAACATCAACGGAACCACGTTCGACGAGTACGTCTGGAACGACACGGGCGCGGCGGGCCCTGGCGCCACGGGCGGCGGTATCAGTGCCAAGTTCCCGGTGCCCGCGTATCAGCAGAATGCGAAATTGCCGAACCGAAACGGAACCAACCAGCCAGGCCGCGGGATTCCCGATATTGCCGGTAACGCCAGCGAAAACAGCGGGTACCTGCAGTTCATCAACGGACAGTCGCAAGCCGTTGGAGGTACCAGCGCGGTGGCCCCGCTGTACGCCGGCCTGATTGCCCTGATCAATGCCAATCTGGGCTCGCCCGTGGGATTTATCAACGCGATGCTGTATAGCATCACAAGCGGGGTATTTCGCGATATCAGCAGCCCGCCGGGTCCGGCCAACAATTCCTTCGGAAAGGTGACGGGTTATCCGGCGAACACCGGATGGAACGCCTGTACTGGTTTAGGAAGCGCCAATGGCACCGCGTTGGAGAACAGCCTGAAAACGGCATTGACGGCGAGCAGTTGACGGAGCGCGCAGCCGATGCCTCAGTGGTTCGCGGGCGTAGCGTCCTCCGAAACGCTAATCGCCCGCAATCCTCCGCTTCTCTGAAACCATCTTGCAATAGCCCGGCGCGGAAGGCAGCAGTATCTTTTGGACAATAACCCTGGCGGACCTGCCGGCGAGTTATGCCCTCGGGTATTGAGCGCCTCATAATTAGAGTGTGGCGTCGCACGTTCAGGTAAATCCGCTCGATACCTACTTAACCTTCGCCGAGGGTAAGCCTGGATGGTTGTACGCGGTTGCCGCCGCACTGGCATCAATCATCGCCTATATCGACTGGAAGGTCGAGCAGGTGTCAATCGGTTTCCTATATGTAGTACCGATTCTGATCGCCTCTCCCACCTTGCGAGGCTGGCAGATTCTGGTCGTGGCGGCGACATGCGGCATTCTGCGCGAGTTGTTTAACCCGATCCACGCGACGCCGGGCGCGGCCATTCGCGCCTGCATCGGGGCGGCGGGATTCGGCCTGGCGGGCTTCTTCGTTTCCGAGCTCAACCGCAAACGGCATTTGACGGACCAGCATTTGAGAGAACGGGAAGTCGAGATGCGACTGCGTGTGGAAGCGGAGCAGCAACTCCGGGTCGTCATCGATACGAGTCCTTTGGCCATTCTCACGCTGGACGGCCACGGAGATGTTTTGCGCGCCAATGAATCGGCGCAGCGCATCCTGGGCCTCGACTCGAACGAGCTCAATGGGGAGCACATTAAAGCTTGCCTGCCCATCCTGAACCGATTCCTGGCGATGCCGCATTCGAAAGTGAATCTGCGGACGACGGTGGAGAGTAGAGGGCAGCGCGCCGGCGGCGACGTTTTTCTGGCGCATGTCTGGCTCTCGACTTTCGAAACACCGTCCGGACGTCATCTCGCGGCGTTCATCTGGGATGCCTCGGAGAACCTGCGGAACCGGGAAGACACAGGATTGGATTCCATGATGGCGACGTCGCGGATCCTGATCGGCGCGATGAGCCATGAAATCCGAAATCTCGCGTCCGCGGCGGCGACGGCGCACCGCCGGTTGGTATCCGTTCCCGGACTGCAACAAGTGGACAGCTTTCAAACGCTCGGAACCATCATCGAAGGGCTGGAGAAAATCGCCGCTTCCGGATTGGGATTGACGGCGGATTACTCGGCGGACGTGACGGATCTCGAGATGGTACTAGATGAAACGCGGGTGGTGATTGACGCGTCGTTTCGGGATGTTGACTGCGACACCTGCTGGAAGATCGCGGAGGGTTTGCCGTTGGTGGTGGCGGACCGTCACAGCCTCTTACAAGTGTTCCTGAACCTGGCGCGGAACTGTGAGCGCGCCATGCAGGACACGAAAGAAAAGATGTTGACGGTGGACGCCCTGGTCGAAAACGACATGGTCCAGATCAGGTTCACCGACACCGGCCCGGGCGTAGCCAAGCCGGACGAGCTGTTTCACGCCTTTCAACCGGGGGCGCAATCGACGGGCTTGGGCCTTTATATTTCTCGCGCGATCGTCCGGTCGTACGGCGGCGATTTGCGCTACGAACCCAATTCGGGCGGGAGTTGCTTCGTGGTGCAGTTGTGGCCGGCGGATGAGCGCGAGTGAATGCGCGGCTTGTGAGATGGGAAAGATCGCAGTCCTGATCGTCGACGATCACGCGGTGTTCCGGGAGAGCGTAGCCAAGGCTCTCTCGTGTGAGCCGGACCTCGAGGTCTCCCACTGCGCCACGATCGGAGCCGCCCTACAGATATTGAGCCAACAGCCAGTCGATATCGTGCTGCTGGATCACGATCTCGGCGCCGAAAGAGCTTCGCAATTTCTGCCTGCGGCAAGGCAGTCAGGCTATAGCGGTCGCGTGCTGGTGGTCACGGCGTGGGTGAGCGACACCGAGGCGAGACGTCTGCTGCGGCAAGGCGTTTCCGGGATTTTTGCGAAGGAGAATCCGCTGAATGCGCTGGCGGAAGGCATCCGGGCAGTGCACAGCGGAAAAACATGGCTCGATCAACGATACGGCAATCTGGCGGAGACCGATCAGCACGCGAATCAGAAGGGGTCGGGCCCGAGGTTCAACGAGAGGCAGCGAAAGATTTTGCGGTTTGTGCTCGAGGGGCTATCCAATAAAGAGATTGCCTGGCACCTGCAAATCTCGGAGAGCTACGTGAAGGCCATTCTGCAAAGTCTGTTCCAACAAACCGGCGTACGGACGCGCGGACAGTTGGTGCGCGTCACGCTCGAACACTACGAAGATCAGCTCTGACAGAGCGCTTTCGCAGTTGTCCGCGCGTGCGGCCGTGTATGTCTATCGATAGCATTTCATTGCACATAAACTGCCCGAAAGATACGAGGCAAACGAAGAAGGAATCTGGCATTCTACGGCTGGGCGTGAACAAAATCACGCGAAAGGATGGCACAAAAATGAACACCGTAAAAAGATTCTTTCACGAGGAGCATGGACAGGATCTCATCGAATACACGCTGCTGCTGGCGTTCGTCTGCCTGGCGTCGGCGACGTTTTACATCAGCTCGGGAAAAAGTGTTTCGGGCATCTGGGCGGCAACGAGTTCGCGGCTGGTCTCGTCGAGCTAAATCCCGCGGAAGATGCGAGCTGGTGCTGCTGCCGGGCTGTTCGCAAGACGCCGGCGAGCCGGGTTACAGTAGACGGGGGCCCATCCGTCATGCAGTTCGCGGCGGGGCAGGGACCGGATTACCGAAAAAATGAGAGCAACGATTCGACTATTGACGGCCGCGCTCAGCGTGGGACTGCTGTTTGCCGGAGATTATTACCCGCCGCCGGAATCCGCAGGAGGCTGGCGGCGCTGCGCGAGCGATGAGGAAATTCGCAACAATGCAGGCATGGATGCGCGAGCTTTGCATCTGATCGGGCTGGAACAAGTGCAGCTCTACGGCGGACCGTGGGCCATTGTGATCGTACGGAAGGGCTACCTGGTTGCCGAATGGTTTGGCGTACCGGCGATGCCGGCCACTACGTTCGATATCTGGTCGGGCACAAAATCAGCGACCGGGATCGCCATGGGTTTGCTGTTGGACGACAGCCGCAATCACCTGCTTCCGGGCGGCGTGACGATCGATTTAGAAAGCGCGGCCTACGACTACATTCCGGAAGGCCGCCCGGTGAGCGACCCGCGCAAGGAGAAGATTAAACTGAAGCACCTGCTCAGCATGACGTCGGGGATCCCCGGAGAGTCCCAGGGGATTGTGGGCGTGGCGGTGGCTCCGGGAAAGGGGGAATACGAATTCGCGTTGGGACGGGATGCGAACCGGTTTGGCCTTTCAGCGGCGACAATGGCGGCGGATCCCGGCCAGGTTTGGGATTACTCCGACGCGGCTTTTGCGCACCTTTCGTTGATCTTCGCCAACCTGGAAAAGCGCGAGATCGCGGATGCCATGAGGGAACGCGTGTTTCAGCCGATCGGTATCGAGAACTTCGGTTGGGACCGGCAGGGCGGCGCAGGCAATCTGGGGCCGCACACGAACGCGCACAGCGGACTGCGTCTCTCCGCGCGCGACTTCGCGCGGTTGGGTTACATGATGGCACACCAGGGCGTTTGGGAAGGAAAACAGATCGTCCCGGCGTGGTGGGTGGATTTGGCGACGCGCGCCTCGCAGGATTTGAATCGCCGATACGGCTACACGTTTTGGGTCAACACCGACGGAACACAATGGTCGGGCGTTCCGCACGATGCGTTCGCGTTCCAGGGGTACGGCTCCAACCGCTGCTACATCGTTCCTTCACTTGATCTGGTGGTGGTCAGGCTGGGCTATGCGCCGCCTGTTCTGCCGGAAGGCGCCATTCTTCCGTCGGTGGTGCACACAATTACCGACTCAGCCGCCAAACACTGACGATATTTCGACACTATCAAACGGGCGGGAACGCGCGCGCCCATAAACGATCCCGTCTGAAATAAAATTCGGCAACCTTCTACCCAGCGCGACATCGAACGGTGCAGGGGCGTGCGATGGGGCAGTTGTCTCTGGAGACGATGGCCGGGGTTGGGGCGGTGAGGCACAATGGATGGCGACAACAATGACGGGTCGACATCAGCATGGATTTCGCCGCCAGCCGTATTTGGCGCTATGGTGCCTGGTGATCATCGGCGCGGCGCCGAGTTGGAGTGGCGCGCAGCAGGGCGGCGTTTCTGAGGTCTCATCCCGCTTGCAGGCGATTGCGTCGGCGGGACAATTAGCCGATCTTCGATGGCCCAATTTTACCGACTATCGCGAGCACGTGCGGAACTTTTACCAGCCATTGGGTTATGCGCCGGCATGGAGTCACGATGGCCGGCCAACAACGCAGGCCTTGGCGATCATCGGGATTCTGGAAGCGGCGGACAGCCGGGGGCTCGATCCGGAAGATTATGACGGTTCCCGTTGGGCGGCGCGGCTTTCGCGTTTGCAAAAGAGCCAATCAGCCGGCGACGTTGCCGTCTTTGATGCCGCGCTCACGGTTTGCCTGATGCGCTACATCTCCGACAATCACATTGGAAAGGTCAACCCGCAACACTTCAAATTCGGGCTCAGCGTGGAAGCCAAGAAGTACGACTTGCCCGCTTTTCTGCGGGAACGTCTGATCAACGGCCACGATGTGAAAGCGGAGCTGGAGCAGATCGGGCCGCCTTTTGCCGGGTACAAGCGCACTCTCGCCGCGCTGCAACACTATCTGCAACTGGCGAGGCAGGATGACGGAGAGAAACTCCCGGTCACGGCGAAGGCGGTTGTGCCCGGAGGTACATACGATGGGATTCCCCGGTTGACGCGTTTGTTGCGGCTGGTCGGCGATCTTCCCGCGAACGCGGAGGTTCCCGCCGATTCCAATGTCTACCAGGGCGCGCTGGTGGACGCGGTGAAACGCTTCCAGATCCGCCACGGCCTGAAACCGGATGGAAAGATCGATACGCCAACGCTCGCGAACCTGAACACGCCGTTGAGCCAGCGCGTCGATCAACTGCGGCTGACGCTGGAACGCTGGCACTGGCTGCCGGACCGGTTCACCGAGCCGCCGATTGTGGTGAACATTCCGGAATTCCGCCTGCGCGCTTACGACAGCGGCGAAAAACTCGCGCTCACGATGAACGTGATTGTGGGCAAGGCATTCCACCACAAGACTCCCGTTTTCGAAGAGAACATGAGGTTCGTGATTTTCCGGCCGTACTGGAACGTGCCGCCGAGCATCCAGCGTTCGGAAATTGTGCCGGCTATCGAGAAGGACCGCGATTACATCGCCAAGAAGGGATTCGAGGTAACGACGCACGAGGGGCAACTGGTTACCGCGGGCACGATCTCGGATGAGGTGCTGGCACAACTGCGCGCCGGAAAGCTGGCGGTGCGCCAGAAGCCGGGGTCCACCAATGCGCTGGGCCTGGTGAAGTTGATGTTTCCCAACGAGTACAACGTCTATCTGCACAGCACGCCGGTGCCGCAATTGTTCTCGCAGACGCGCCGGGATTTCAGCCACGGCTGCATTCGCGTGGAGAAGCCGGCGGAACTGGCGGCATGGGTGTTGCGGGACAAGGCCGATTGGAGCCTGCCGAGGGCGCAGGACGCGATGAAAAGCGGCGCGGACAACGTGCAGGTGAATCTGACGAAGCCGATTCCGGTGCTGATTCTGTATGGCACGTCGTTCGTCGATCCGGACGGCGAGGTGCGGTTTTTCGACGACATCTACGGCTACGACGACGAACTTAGAAAAGTTCTGGCGAAAGGCTATCCGTACCCGGGTTAGAGCTACCAGCGCCTGACGCGGCCGACATCCACGTGAACGAAACCGGATTCCGCGTAATATCCGACGCCACCGCGGTGGAGTGCGAGAGCGGCATCTCTCAGGTGAGCGGCGCTAACTCCCGGTAGACGAATATCTATTGCCATGGCTTGCATGTGCAGGCTGTGCTGGGCGACGCCATGGCCGTGCGTGCGCAGGAACTCGTTGCTCCAGGGCGTGCGATAGCCGCAAACGACATCGATCTCGGCGTTGGGCCTGCCCAATTCGGCTGTGAGATCGTGCAGCAGATCAAAAACTTTGGGGTCGTAGTGATGGATATCGCCGGTGCGGTGATCGCGCAGGTAGTGATCGAGTTGGTGAAGCGCCTCAGGAATGTAGTGGTCGCCCTTCCGATACACGATATCCAGATGCTCGCCGGTGTGCAGGTGGAAGAATTTCAGCCTGTAGTCACCGGCGGGGGAAGCGGTATCCATTGTGGCGCGGGCTGGTGCGGAAACTAGAGGGCTACAGGCCAATATCCCGACAAAAACGATTTTCAAAAATGACGCGTTGCGCATGTCTTCAAATTTCCGCACATCTTCTATTATAAGACGGGTATGCGAAGGCGAGCCGCGGGCGGGTAGTGCGCTAAATCTGTGTTCCCTCTTGGTGGCGGCCAACGCTTTGTCGAGTATCCTCGCTGTCGTCACTTTGGTGAGTTATCTGGCGGTGTACACGCCGCTCAAACGGCTGACTCCATTCTGCACTACGATAGGCGCTCTCGCGGGAGCCATGCCGCCGCTGATTGGATACGCCGCCGCAACGGGCAAGTTAGGCCCGGAAGCAGGGATGCTCTACGGCATTTTGTTTCTCTGGCAGTTCCCCCACTTCATGGCCATTGCTTGGATGTACCGTGATGACTACGCGCGGGCCGGGTACGCGGTCCTTCCCGTGGGTTTGCAAATGGACGCTTTATGTCCTGGCAAGCGATGGTGCCCTCGTTTGCCCTTCTGCCCGTGAGCGTCAGCGCGGCGGCCATTGCCGGGGCGGGAGCCTCCGGGATATGTGCAGTTTGCGTGCTAACCTCCGCGCTGATTGTCTACAGCGCCCGTTTAGCACTTCAAAAGTCCAACGTGGCCGCGCGCCAATTGTTGACCGCTTCGATCATCTATTTACCTCTGACGTATCTCGTACTGATACTCACAAGATCTTAGATTCCGCGGAGTCAATGAGCGTATGATCGAACGCTAGTACTCATGGCTCCGCCAACCAAAACTTCGAAACCACTTCGACATCAAACCGACACATTGCCGTCCTACAATGTCGCTACATATGGATAATGCCGAACTCGATCGCCTCAGGCAAGGTTATAAGGACGAGGTAGACAAATGGATCACAGCCATCCGTGACGAAGAGGCGCTCGCGACGCCAGACCACTCGGTACACGCATGGGATCTCTGGGAGCAGGCTGGTTTCGCGGAAGAAGCGGCCAGGGAGAAAGCCCAGGCTGCCAAGAGCCAGTACGAAGACGCGCTTCGCGAGGTTGATTACGGCATAGCAGCCGGCAATTGAGCCACGCAGCAATCATTGAGTCTGCATCTAGCGCTTGTTGATTCGGCCGCGTGAATTGGGCCAATGCTGTCTCTAACCGAATCCGCCGAGTGGTCGCAATGCCGGTGCGATCGCTGCGGCCCCTTTGATGCATAGTGCTTGGAAAATGCTCGGCGCAAGCTCCTTGTACAGGCGGGTCCGTTCCTCAGTTGACTAATCGATTCTCAATTGTCTCCAATGGTGAACGGGTGGGGTTTTCGTGAAAGGAACGTGCAGGGTTATGGCATTTCAACGTTGCAGCAGAACGGACGCTCTCAGCAGGAGCGCCGGGTTGTCGCTTGCCGCATGTGCGCTTTTCATCGTGGGTGGGTTCCGCCCTGCCTGCGGACAGGAAACCAAGCGCTCCGAGGCCTCCAAGAGCAGCGGCAGTGCGACTGAGATCGCACGTGGCAAGTACATTGTTGAGGGAGTCGCGGCGTGCGGCGACTGTCACACTCCTCGCCTGGCGAACGGCGAACTGGATGGCAGCCGGTGGCTTGCCGGGGCACCAGTGCCCTACCTGTCAGCCCGCCCGCAGCCGGATTGGCCCATTGTGGCGCCGCGCTTGGCAGACTTGCCGCCCGGAACGGATGCCCAAATGATTAAACTGCTGACGACGGGAATCTGGGTCAACGGCAAGCCCCTCCGTTCACCGATGCCCCATTTTCGGATGACACGGGCGGACGCCGACGCTGTCCTGGCCTACCTGAAGTCCGTCGCGGGCAGCCGTCGCGCTAACCAGTAGTGCCCGGTTGGAGTAGAATACCCGATTTCGCCGCGACGACTCGCGAATGAATCGGGATACATGTCAAATCTGATCACCAGACGTTACATGACAGTCGGATGGCTGTCACTTGTGCTCTTGTCGGCAGCCGCGCATCGGCTGCGTGCCGATAGCAGCCGAACCTTTGGCACGGCCGGGAAGGAGAAGGCCGTCCTCAAACTCGGCGTGGAGGCCGAACTTTTCCGCCACAACGGGAAGGGCTTTCTTACCCATATGTGGTTTGGCGGAGATTTCAAAAACTACGGACTCACGCGACTCCGTATTTACATCGACGGAGAAAAAGAAGCTTCCATCGACATGGAATTAATGATGGGGCATGGGATCGGTTTTCAGGATGAATCCGCGCCATGGGGCGTGGAGCGTATCGGTAAGACCGGCCAGCCCAGTGGTATTTACAACACCTACCGAATCCCGTTCGGATCAAGCGTGCGGATAACCGCGCAGCGGCAGGAAGCGGAAGAGAACGAGAAAGAAGTCCCGCCATTCTGGTGGATCATTCGTGGTGTAGAAGGCGTTCCGCTCGAGATTGGCGGAGTGAAACTCCCGGAGCATGCGCGTTTGCGTTTGTACAAAGTCACAGATCGGGCGACGAAGCCGTTAGAAGAGTTCAGCATGTCCGAAACCGCGAAATCGGGCATGCTGTACATGGTCACAATCGCCGCGAAGAGCACAAAATATTGCTTTATGGAAAGCTGTGTCAGGGCCTACATAGGAGGCGTAAAGGACCCGTTACTGCTGTCATCCGGAATGGAAGACTATTTCCTTGGAACTTACGATTTCAATAAAGGCAAATACTACACGCCCATTGCCGGTGTCACACATCTTGTTCCCGAGACGGAGTTTTCGGCCTACCGTTTTCATGAGGCCGATCCCGTATTCTTCAACAATGGCTTGCGCCTTACCATTCGCGACGGAGAAGAATCCAACGGGAAGGTATTTGGTTGTGATCCGCAGCCTACCACCTTCACGACGTACGTTTGGTTGTACGAGTGGTAATCGTCTGAAACTGTTCGTGCGGTATATTCTTACCGCATGCGATCTTCGAAACCGGCACACTTTGCGCTGCTCTGCGCCCTCTTCCTAGCATCTGAGATCGACGGCTTTCCTCAGTCGCTCGGCCAGACCGCGCCGCTCGATCTTCATGGAGATTTGGCGGCACGAATGGTGGACGGTATCCACCGCTACCTCGATCGGGCCACAGATGCCGCTGCCGGATCCCGTGAAAAATTCTGGAATCGGGATTTCGCGTCCGCTGAGCGCTACAACCTTTCCGTGGCGCCTAACCGGGATCACTTGCGGCTCATCATCGGAGCCACTGACCAGCGGCTCCCCGCGACCGATATCCAGCTTTCTGCGGGGAACCCGGATGCTGTGGCCATCGCGTCCGGTGCCGGCTACAAGATTTACGCGGTGCGCTGGCCGGTGTTTGAGGGCGTCGACGGTGAGGGACTTCTGCTCGAGCCCGGAACCCAGCCGGTTGGGCGCATCGTCACGATTCCTGATGCAGACTGGACACCCGAGATGCTGACGGGCCTGGCGCCGGGAGTGGTTGCTGCGGCGCAATATTCACGCCGTCTCGCCGAGAACGGTTACGAGGTGCTCGTGCCGGTGCTCATTGACCGCGCCGATACGTGGTCGGGCATTCCGGGCGTTCGCATGACGAACCAACCGCACCGCGAGTGGATCTATCGAATGTCGTACGAAGTCGGCCGCCATATTATCGGCTACGAAGTACAGAAGGTCCTGGCGGCGGTCGATTGGTTCACAAAACGCAATGAGGAACGATCATTGCCGATCGGCGTGGCCGGTTATGGAGAAGGTGGCTTGATTGCGCTTTACAGCGCGGCACTCGATCCGCGCATCCAGGCCACGCTCGTGAGCGGTTACTTCCAACAACGCGAGGGGCTGTGGAAGGAGCCGATTTACCGGGACGCTTGGGGGCTGCTGCGCGAGTTCGGCGACGCGGAGATCGCGAGCCTCATCGCCCCGCGGGGACTCATCGTTGAGGCAAGCCGCGGCCCGCACATTGCCGGACCGCCGCCAGAGACAGCGGAGCGTAAAGGTGCGGCGCCGAATGGCACCCTGGCTGACCCACCGCTTGATTCCGTACGCGCCGAAATCCAACGATCAAGGCTGTATTTCGAGAAATTGCAAGCCGGAACGCGTCTGCAGCTTGTCCTCAGTGTAGATGGGCATGGCGAGCCGGGCTGTGAGACTGCGTTGCAGGCCTTCGTCTACCTGCTAGGCAATGCCGAGGCGCTTCGCGCACCGGGCGTTTCTCCGAAATTTACCCGGGGTGGCTCCGACCCCGTAGCGCGAGAACACAGGCAATTCGACCAACTGGTCAGTTACACGCAGCGATTGATTGCTACTTCCCCGGGTCGGCGCGCCGCCTTCTGGGCAAAGGCCGATTCATCGACGCCCGAGCGATGGACCGAGACGACGCACTATTACCGCGACTACATCTGGGACGAGGTCATCGGTCGGTTGCCCCCGCCTTCATTGCCGGCGAATCCGCGAACAAGGCTCATTTACGACGAGCTAAAGTTTCGCGGGTACGAGGTGATGCTGGATGTCTGGCCGGATGTCTTCGCCTATGGCATTCTGCTGGTTCCAAAAGATATCCGGCCGGGCGAAAGACGGCCGGTAGTCGTTTGCCAGCATGGGCTCGAAGGGCGGGCTTCGGATCCCACCAGTCCAAACGTGCCGGAAGGCGGCTACCATCACTTTGCGTTGAAACTGGCGGAACAGGGCTTCGTAGTTTACGCTCCGCAGAATCCGTACATCGGCGAGGACCGGTTTCGCCTGATCCAACGCAAGGGACACCCGCTGAAGCTGGCGCTATTTTCGTTCATCCTCGGGCAGCATCAGCGGACGCTTGAATGGCTGGGGACGCTGCCATTCGTAGATCCGCAGCGGATAGGTTTGTACGGAATCTCTTACGGGGGCAAGACGGCTGTTCGAGTTCCTCCCTTCTTGGACGGCTATGCGCTCTCGGTCTGTTCAGCCGACTTCAATGAATGGGTCTGGAAAACCACGAGCGTGGATTCGCGTTACAGCTACATGCTGACGCCGGAGTACGACATGCTCGAATTCGATTTTGCCAATATCCTCAACTATGCGGATCTGGCAAAGTTGATGGCGCCGCGCCCGTTCATGGTGGAGCGCGGCCACGACGACGTTGTCGCGCCGGACGAATGGGTCGCCTACGAGTACGCCAAGGTCCGTTGGTTTTACGATATGCGCATGAAAATGCCGGACCGCACGACGATCGAGTTCTTCAACGGCCCGCACGAGATTCACGGCCAGGGTACTTTTGCCTTCCTCCATCAATTCCTTCGCTGGCCATAAAGCCAAGGATAAATTTGATATATCATAGGCCCTTTTGCCCGAGGCTAGGAAACTACAGTATCTCAGAGCTTTAGCAGCTAATCGGCGTCGATCCGGCCCTTGTCCGGCAAAATTGATATATCACTATTGACACAAATCCGTATGTGGCCTATACTGCCGATACTACAAACATGTTAGTTATCAAACGCGTTGGAGCCTTTGTTGCCCGCCGCGCCCGAAAGG
>Ga0335069_10005596_pt1 | contig 18435 bp, 12 predicted proteins | sample Lox_Sample_11_FD_206714 | JGI IMG/M metagenome (GOLD analysis project Ga0335069, IMG submission 206714) | Soil microbial communities from Loxahatchee National Wildlife Refuge, Florida, United States - Lox_Sample_1.1 | ecosystem: Environmental > Terrestrial > Soil > Wetlands | place: USA... | reverse complement strand
TCGATTAAGCTCGACTCCGGCAACTTGTGATTAAATTAAATTCACGGCTGTTAACCGAAGGGTTGCTAGTTCGAATCTAGCCCGGGGAGCCAACTTAATCTTCAGTCCCTCAATCAGTTAAGCGACTTTCTTCAACGTCGATTCTTGCTGTTTTGGTAGCCCAAGTAGCCCAAATGAACTTTCAGCGGTCGGCAACTTGAATCCCAAACCACCGTTCTCTGCTACTTCTTTGCGCCACTCCACATCTTCTTTCAACTGCTCCGCATATCTATCGGTCACATCACGGCTAGCATGACCGAGCCAGAGTTTTTGCAGGTCCCATGGCACTCGGTTCTTTCGCAGGTGAGCAGTTCTGAATCGGCGGAAAGCGTGGAATCCCTTCCCTCGTTCGAGCTTCAACTCCCTGGCAATTTTCCCGAGTCCATCTCGTAGTACGTTGCGTGGGGTCAGTGGACGGCCCGATTCAGATTGAAAAAGAAATCCTGAAGTCCGGTCGCCACAGTATGCCTTCAAGAACAACGCCAACGGGGTTGGTAGATCAATATCCCTGATGGCGTTTTCCGTCTTTGGAGACTGTACGGTAGCCCGCCAAACACTCTGCCTGACTCTAATGGTGGAGAAGTCGTCAGACAGATGCTTGCCAAGTTCCAGCCCAAGGGCCTCTCCGATGCGAAGCCCCGTCCCGGCCAGAAGCGCGAAGAGCACTTTGTAACGGCCCTTTGCTCTCCCCATAATCTCCTCGACTTGGGACACGGTTAATGATGGTTTGCGTTGTTTCTTCTCGTCGACTATAGGCAGTCCAATGAAGTGAAAGTTCCAACTTCGAGGATAAAGTTGCTCGCCTTCGCTCGACACAGCCGACGCGACTACTGCCCTGACGGCCTGGAAGTAGCTAACGATGGTCTTATCCGCCAAGGAAGCGGCTCGCATCTTCGCGATGAGCTGTTTTGCAACTTCATTCTTAATATCAGCCAGAGGAACGACGCCAATCGATTCGTTAAGCCAGTTCACAGCGGCTTGATACCCCGCCAGTGTTGCCGGCTTGATCGGTGTGCGTCTTTTGCGACTGACTAATCGGCCTGCACGCATCTCGTCTAGCCACCACCGCGCTTGCTGCTTGAAAGTGATGGTAGGCGACGTGACCTCCACGAATGTCTCCGTAGAGTCCACTCGCGTTTCTTGTATATGTTTACGGAGTTTTTGTTCTGCAACAGTCTTCGTAACATTTCCAAGCGAGACTACAACTCGCACGCGTGCATGCTGGCCAGGTTGGTCCTTCCAATAACGGCCGTATTTCGGACATAGTAGCTTCCGGTGGTTGCACCTCCCTAGTTTGCAGTTTGCTTTCACAAATACATTTCCGTTCTGACCGACACGACGGGACATCGATTTTCCTCTCCGCCTTATCGGTGTCGCTCGTGCGACTTTATCAACGGCTGCGTTTGACGGCAACTGTATGTTCAGGTGCATTGGAATAATCGGTAAAGGATTTCGTGGAGCGGAGGCAACAACGGAGTGAACTGAAGTGGTGAACTAATGCGTGAAGGGCCGACGTGCTAGCGGCAACGCTGGTTCTTATTCGCAAATGAATAGGCGGGCAGTTGAAGTGTGGTATCTACAAACAATTTGGCCATCACTTCGATGTATTCTCGCGTGAAGGCTCTACATTTCCTGATTCGCTGGGGTTGATTTCGTCTGCAGGTTTGTATGCCGCGAGGTAGGCCTGAAACTCTTGATCTTTTCGAAAAAGACGTTCGAGTAATTCAACGACGATGAATGATGCACTCGTGTGGATAAACTCCGCGTAACGCGCCAGGCGGAACTTCACTTCTTGCGGAACACGGAGTTGGATAGTCTCGTTCTTGGGTGGCAGGGGTGGCGCTTTGAGAACTGGCATGATGGTTCCTTTCGGATTGAGGGATTACCGCCGAAGCTGGAAAGAGCAGAGTTTACTTGCGGACGGAAGATAAGAATTAGAGAGTGAGTTGCAGAGTGATGGAAGCAGGTCGTGGGAATCTAATCGAGGAAATATCCACCCCCTACTCTACCTATAGCCAAAAACATGACACCACTGCCCAAAGAAAAAGTCCCCGCCTTAGTGGATAACTTTTTTGAGGGTCGAGCCGGAGGCGATAGCGCTCACGATGGGTCGTCAGAAATAAAGGAAAACAGTTACTTCGCGTATGGTGCCCACGTCGCCGTCACATAAGCCCAGTGACTGCGGTGTCCAAATATTTGCCGATTCTTTTGTCGCTGGCTGTTTGAATGCTTCGGTGAGTAAGTCAGGGACAAAACTCTCGATGTTTCGCAATTCCGACGGGCATTGCTCGCTTAATAAGGGCGGGAGCGACCCCGTGATGCTTTTCGGGCCGTAGGCCGGGCGAAAAGATGGGGTCGCTCCCGCCCTTTATGCGACCCCGGCCATGTCCAAATTCTGGCCTTCAGGTCTCAGATCATCTTGATTCGATAGGTTTTAGATTGGGCGTGGGTGGAAAGCCGTTCAGAAAACCGTAAGGAAAACCGATTTCATGAAGATACCGTTGAACTCAAGAACTGAAAGATTGTTCCGAAAGTAAGTTAGAAGGATGATTCTGGCGAAGGGACTCTTGTTCGATGGATCAGGATCTCTTGCCACGTTGTCTGTAGATGCGCTGAATCAAAGCAACTTTCTGAGGCTATGAAGACCCGGTTTGCAATGGCAGAATCGGCGAATTCGAGGTGGGCCGAACTTTCTGCTCTGCCCACTCCTGGGTCCGAGTGCGATTCCCTGTCTCGCTACTCTTGATCGATCTCCTCAGTAGCCGTGCAGCTAAAATTTGCTACGCCATTAATGCTTCCACTGCCGTTGTAGTGGGCGACCCGCAGGTAGGCGCACAACGGGCGAGTGCGGTCCGGGTTCTTATCGTCGTCAATATGGTTTGATTCCGTTTGCTCTGGAGCAATACCATTTTCAACCCGTTGCTCAAGCCCTGTCAGGGTATCAAATGTGTTTGGACGCGGTCCCGATAGGCGAGAAGTCTCGACAGTCTACGCGAGGGACCAAGTTAGCTGCAACCTCAATTCACGATAGGCTTCAGCGCGCCTACTCGCTTTTTCTGTTTCGCCAAGAGCACCTCCACTTCTCGTTGCAACTCCTCAAAATGGTCGCAAGCAAGCTGAAACATGTCCCAGAAATCTGTCGCGCCGCTCGGCAACACTTCCAAAGATGGGTCCTCGCCACCGGGTTCCATCGACAACGCGACGTATGAGTATTTCTCTGCACCTACCTGCAACCTTTCACGCCTCAACTCTTCCACTTCATTCCGCTCGATGTTGAAATCCCGGCCTCCTGGTCTGTCCGCCATCCAGGCCAATCGATTTTTCGTCACGTATAGATGACCGAGATGGATTGTGCACGTCACCAAACACCTCGCACCCACCGGAAAGCGGAACGCTGGTTCGCCGTTGAACTCGACATAGTCGATCGCATAATCCCAGCGCCCCTGCCATGGAACTCTAATCGATGGCGTTCCCTGATTTACTGTGATCTGGCCAAGCGGGATCAGTGGTGTCTCCGGCAACGGGCGAAAGACACGTGATTCTTCAACGATCTCATCGACCGTCAAGACTCCTCCTAAGTCTGCGTACCTTACGCCAACGCCCTCACCTGTATCTTTCCGGATCGATTCAAAGGTCACTCCGGCTGTTGCGAAGATGTCCTTTTCCGTTCTTCCACCTTTGGCCAGTAGGTACAGCTCCGCGAAAGCCTGCTCCTCGTCTACATTGAGCACAACGATCCGGTAGGTGCCCCTCTTCAGTCGTGCCCCTCCAAGCCACGCTTCTCGCTCAACTTCGATTGTCGGCGCATTCCGCGACCATTCCTTCAAGTCTGCTTTCAGTTTTTTTCGCTCGGCTATCGCATTCGTGATGGGTTTCCCCGTGACGCTCTCGATTTCTCCAACGAATTCTGCCGCGTCCTTCGCTACAATTGCCAATACCGCTTCTTTCTTCTTCTCTCCTTCCTGCCAACGCACGGTCAGGTAGTTGTATCTGGGAAGAAACGCGGATGCTACCATAAGCTCGGGAAACACCAGAAAACCACCGATCATCTCCGACCCTTCAATAATCCCGTACTCGCTCTCGGCAGTCTCGTTTTTCGGATAGATCGTCCGCGGGGACAAATCAAGGATCATCTTCGTGATGCCTTCAGTGGGTATCAGCAATTTCCTGTGTGCTGATTGTACAAGCAGCATATTTTTTGTGACGGTCAACTCCAATTTCTGGCCATCCCTGATGGGTTCAGTGCCCGGTTCGTAATAGACCTTCCACACTCTCCCCGGCTCAGGAGACGTTCCCCAATTCGCACTCCCATCTTGTGCCTGAGTCGCTCTCAACACCATCACCGTCAGTAACACCGGGAGAACGTAGATTTTCCTCTTCATGCTTCACCTTTGCCTTTTAGGCGCCAAGGCAGATGTTTCCGCCGACCTTTTCGCCACCATGTCATCGGCACACCTACTAGTGAGTCTGCACTTCCAATATAAATGTTAGTTTTGAAATACTTCTCATACTCTTAATCGCCTTCCTAAAATGCCGCTCACCCTGCTCCGCTGATCCAGACTGTTTTTGATTAAATGGAGATATCATTGAATGCGGAATCCCGACGGGAAGCTGCTGAAATCATCGTCGTTTTCGAGATTCATCTTGTGCCGCCGGACCGCCGCTTGATAACCATGCCAATTCAAGGGGCAATGGCGCTTTTCCAAGCTTCCAAACAGCCGATCAAAAAAGAAGAAACCGATCCCATAGTTTCGGTCCATTCGACCATGATCATTTAGCCGATGGTGATGGATATCATGCAATCGGCGGGCGTTTTTGAACCAGACCTTCAGTACTGGTGTTTTTTCCATCCAGAAGTTGCGTAAGTGCATGCGGTCGTGGAGATAGCTGAACATAAAGACGGGCCAACTCAGTAGTGTACACATTACAATTGCTTCGTACTTCCATCGGATGTGCATCGCCAACATAGTGAGCAACGACACGCCCAATATTGCCCCCGAGGGAATCACCCATTCCATCCCGATGTTGCCTAGGGCCGCCCTGCCGTGCGTAGCATCGTTATATTTCGCGGTACGCATCGCTTGGTTGGGACCGTACAATTCAATGTGGTGAATCATATGGGCTTTGCTGAATGCAGGAAATCGCTCACTGTGCATAATCCGATGCAGCAGGTAGCCAACTAACTCTGCAATCGCGACTGAGATGCCGACTGCTAGCAAGGTGCCTTCCACTGACACTCCCCAGAATTGAAAACTCATGACAATCTCCTTATTCCTCTCACGCATTCACTTAAAGGGAGGAGAACAGCTCCTTCGGAAGTCGGTTTCTTTGTCAGAATTGAGCCAATGCCGCCGTTATCGCTGGCTGGCTATTCCAACTTCGCGTCTGCCAGACGTCCACCGATTTTGTCCGCCAAAGGGTGGACCAGCTGTCCAACCGACCCAGCGTAAGCACTGGCATAGAATTCCGTCCGAATGATGTCTTCATGTTCAAAGACCTTCTTGCCTTCTGAGGTGACTACGGAGTAGCGAATCTTGGCGGATTCTCGGCCAGTTCCCATTCCAACCAAGGCTCGCTTGGCCGCATTTCCCGGGTGCCATTCCAGAACTTCCACCCCGAGCGTCAGATAGTGAGAACCAGAGCTCGGAGCTTCGACGGATATGTTGTATAGCCTTCTATCCTTGTTCTGGAGTTCCGCGACTACTTGTCGTTGCAGTTCTTTCATGTCGTAGGGCCAGGAAACTTCTGGCGCCGTCTTGAACGTGTTGACGACGATGGTTGGTTTTTCCTGCGCTTGCGTTGTTGCCACCCAAAATTGCATGCAAAGAATCACCAGAATTATGTTTTTCATGCCGCTCATCCTTATCGTTCGATTTCGGTTTCTTGCTCCGATTGGGAAACACTACGAGGTGCCTCCAGCGGCTTACAAGCGACAAGGCGCGCTACGCGTCAGATGTGACTAGTTGTCGTGCCTTGTCGTGGTTTGCGGACAAGGAGTCTTAGCCTGACGCGGCAGGTATTAACACTCGTAAGATAAAGACTCTAAAAGTGCTTAGTGTGTTGAGATGCTGCCGTCTTGCAGCGTTGCCGGAAGACCTAGTTTTTTCATCAGTTTCTTAAACCTAGAATCTCCCCGCAGTGGATCAGCTATCGGATCAACTCCAAGGTAGGGCAAGCGGTCGTTTCGTTCTTCATAAGCTTTGTCCAGCCACTGGAAAACTTTATCGTGGTCTCCCAGTCCTTCATAGATCCCGGCAAAATACAGAGCTGGAACGTAGCGCGATGTAGCTGCGGCCTGCAATTGGCTGAGCAGATTCTTGGCACCTTCGCGGTCGCCCGACATTCCCAATGCATGGCCTTCCGCCTGCACCATGCAGGGGAGATCATTGCTCTCCTCGCGCGCCAGGTGGAACTGTTTGAGCGCGAGGGGATACATCTTTTTTTCCCTGTAGGCCGAGCCGAGCCAGAAACGAGCCAGAAAAAATCCAGGATACTGATCGAGGGTCTTATTGGCTTGTTTGATAGCACCGTCATAATCCCGCTGGTAGTACTTCAACTCGGAGGCAGTGGTATTCAGGAGCGGTGAGGCCGGCTCGATCTCGAGTGCGCGGCTTATTTCCTTGTCGGCGTCCTGCATCCTATTTATCACTACCAGAAAGTAGCCATACCACTCATGCGCAGTCACATTGCTGGGGTCCACCTGAATTGCCTCTTTGAAAAGACGCTCAGCCTCAGGGAAATTGTGGTCATAACCTTGCGCAATATTCGCTAACACGCATAGTGCATCTGCCTGGTTGGGGTCAATCGCGAGCGCTTCATTGGCCGCCTTGCGGGCTTTGGGGATGGCTACGTCAGGAGCCATTACGTCGTTTGGCGTTTCCCCGAGAAGCAGGTAAGCGGTCGCTAATCCTGCCAGCGCAGGCGAATATCTCGGATCCTTGCTTAAAGCCTTTTCGAAGGACGCCAGGCTTCGTCCCAGGTCTCGGTCGAGCCAGTAAACTCGGCCGTTTCGATAAGCCTCATAGGCTTCCGGATTGGCGGTCCCTGCGGAGAGCTTTCCGCGTTCGTGCAGTTGGGGCAGGGCGCTAGTAATCTTATTGGCCACATCGACAGTAATCTCATCCTGAAACTTAAGGATTTCCAGTCTGGAACCGGTGTAGGAATTGGCCCATACTTGAATGCCATCTTTTGCGGAAATCATAGTGGCATCAATCCGCAGCTGCTCGCCGGCCAGGCGAACACTTCCTTCCAAAACATAATCTGCGCGGAGAATATCTCTCAGTTTCTGGACCGGCAACTTGCCATCTTCATCTGAAGTTGATGGGCCAAATACGCCAAGTTGAGTGGGATCCAGCTTGCCAAGCCGCACGATAGTTTCATCTCGCAAGCCTTTGACGAAAACCTGATCACCCTCCATCCCCAAGACTTCAAAAGGTCTGACAAACAAGAGGGTTTTTGAATTGGTGCGGTTGTTTTGGAGACTTGGATTCGAAGTAAGGCGGAAGACGGCCAAAGCAAGGATAATTGCAGCGCAACCTACCCCAGCTACCCACTTCCAAAGAACCGGTTTGGGTTCAGGGTCGGAGGTATCTGACTTTGTGGAATGATCAAGTGCAATTGTATTAGGAACAACGATATCGGTCTGGTCCACTTCTCTGCCGTTTGGAGGATTATCCTCTGTATTGATTGTTTCTCTAAGTTTGTCTTCGGGCTTTGGCTGCCGATTCAGAATCCATTGGTCCAATTCGGAAGGGAAAGCATAGACCTGGTCGCCTTTGCCGATTCTCATACGGCGAACCGGCAAGCCTTCATTCCTCTCATAGCGTTGAGCGGTACGAATGTCCCGCTTCAAATACAGCGCTATCTCGCCCCACGATTCCAGGCGTCGTTCGTTAGGGGGTTCAGAAGCACAAAGGGCCTTAGGAACGATGGGCGTGTCGGCCATGAGCCTTCTCAACTAGCGGAATTCGTTCTCGGAATTATATATGCGCTGTCAAATGATCTCATCAAATCCTTAGCTGAGTTAGACGTGGATGTTGCCCGCTTCGTAAGTGTAGCCCACCCTGAGTGGATTACCTGAATGGCAGCAGAACACGTACCCGCGATCTCTCTTCCCGACATCAGTGTGGCTTGCAAGCTAAGGGCAGGAGCTCAAGTGGTACGAGCCGATTGGATGCTAGTGATTTGGATAAGGGTCGATATCAATCGGTCTGGACGCAATCTGAACGAGAGCGACCGACCCGACGACGAGGAGATGGGGCAATTCCAAGTTTGCCATCACTGGATGCGACGCGACTTTGGCGGAGAAGTTTCATGGAGACGGGACGAAGTTCCTCGGGGTGTTCGCGGACATAGTTGAGAAGGCGATGACGTTTACCTTTACCTCGGTCGCCTTCTTCGCGGGTTCCGGGTAGGGCAGGAAGAATCGGAAGGCCGGCTTCCTCGACGCGAAAGTAGATGGAGCGCCAAGTTTTCTTAACGGCAGACAGAGAGATTTGAAGTTCGGTGATGAGCTCTTCGTCGGTGAGACCACAGAGAGCGGCTTCCAGAAGGCGTTGTTCGGCGCGGGAGAAGCCGATCTGGGGATCGGAGTAGCTGAAAAGTGATGCGGCCCATGAACCAACCCTAGCTAACGCAAGTTCCCGATTGAGGTACATAAGATGTGGTTTCGAAACTATTTCTTGTAGTTCTTGTTGGGAAAGATCGTTTCCGGCGCTTTGTCTTCCGACTAGAATCGCGCCACTCAGGAGGCTTGCATGAAGGTCTTGGGCGACTGGCGTCTGAAAGATAGCTTCCTTAATGCGAAAAGAGCTAGTTTCCCTGATGAAAACACCTAAGAACTCTTGCGTCAACTCAGGGCGATGTCGGTCGGGGGCTCCAATCCCAGTCGGCCAGGGCACAAGGTTTAGCCCTGATGTAGAGTTTCTGCGTCGAACTTCTTTGTCTGAAAGGAGTGGGCTTGCACCGGATGAAATCCTCCTGCCTAATTCGGGACCAAACCAAAAAAAAGGGGGTTCCTTAGCTTCCTGCATGAACTCGTCAGTGACGAAAACAAAGATGCCCACAGCCATAGGGATGGGATTCTCATTTCGTACCTCCTCAAAGAACTTCCCAACGAATGCTTCTTTGTGTATCGAGGAAGACCAAGCCTGGTAAACGGCGTCCCACTGCTGTTCGTACTGGGGACCGAACTCAGGATGCTTGGCGATGAGGTCAACGCCGATCGACAGGTCATCTAGCCGAAGCTGGCGGTAGCGAAGAGGCATGGGCTCCAATTCCGAAAGACAAAAGGTAGCCTATTAGGGTACTTGCTTATAGCACAAGCACTTGTACATTCCAAGCCATTGGGTCGAAGGCGACAAGGAGCGACAAAGAGACCCATTTGCCCCGATGTCGCGGGTTGTCGCTTGAAGCGGGAATGTCCCGCCAGTAGTGTGCACCGAGAGGGAGAAGGTTCACGTTCAAAAAAAAGGGGACGCAGATGAAGCACAAGTTGACGGTAGCAATCTTGTTGGCAGGTGTGGTGGCGGTACCGATGTTTGGGCAGACGACGGCAACCAAGGCTCAACCGTCCGGCGCAGAGGAAATAAAGGGAAGTGGAACTCCGCAGTATTTAGCAAAATTCACGGGAAAACACACCGTGGGAAACTCAGCCTTGTTCGAAAATGGGCCAAATGTGATCACATACGACAACTTCGCAGCGGCAAACGTGACAGGGACAGTGAATGGACCGCTGAGTGTCGCGGTGACCGCAGTGAACAACACACCCGACGGTAGCACCGGTTACGACGCCTTCTACGCAAGTGGTTTGATCGGGGTGCTCGGACAATCTATGAGTCCGGCGAGTGCTGCGGTCGAGGGAATGGCGTATTCCCAGACCGGTGACCCAGTCGGTGTGTTTGGAAAGACAGCTAGCAGCGATCGTGGGATCGGAGTACGAGGCCAAGCTGTTGCTCCCACCGGCGCGGGAATCGGCGTCCTCGGAGAAGCTCTCAGTTCAGATGGTCAAGCCGGCCTTTTTAATCATATGGCGACGACCGGTAATCCCACTGCGGTGTTCGGATTCGTCTCGAGTGCTGATGCCGGCGAGGGCGTTCACGGAAGAAGCCTGGGATCGACTGGAACTGGAATCGGCGTAATCGGGGATACGAATAGCGTCCAGGGTTACGGAGGGTCATTTGCAAATTTTGGCGGTGGGAACATCCTGCGTGGTTTGAACCCTGGCGGCACTGTATTTCGTGTTGACGGCAACGGAACAATTTATGCGAATGGCGGATTTCAGCCAAGCGGAGCGGATTTCGCGGAATCCATGGAAGTGGTCGGGGATCGCGGCAAGTACGCGGCGGGTGATCTGCTGGTGATCGATGTGGCGGGCGAACGGAAGCTGGCGCTGTCACAGGAACCCTATTCAACGCTTGTGGCGGGAATCTATTCGACGAAGCCGGGGATGCTGGGGTCCACAAGAAAGGTGGACGACGCTCCGGCGAAAGACGAAGTTCCGCTGGCGGTGGTAGGAATCGTGCCGTGCAAAGTGAGCGCGGAGAATGGCGCGATTCGTCCGGGCGATCTGCTGGTGACCTCTTCACTGCCCGGACATGCGATGAAGGGGACCAACCGGAAACTGATGCTTGGCGCGGTGGTTGGGAAGGCTCTGGGTTCGCTGGAAGACGGCACGGGTGTGATCAGCGTGCTGGTCACTTTGCAGTAGGGAAGAGCTGGGAGACCGCAAGCCAACGTCACGTCAAATGGAGCGAGCCGTCTGCCTCTGCCCGAGCAGTTCGCTCCAAATTCACGACTCCAACCAAAATACAAAAGGAGAAACTGCAAATGGGGTATCTCAAAAAGATGCAGGTTCTGGTCCGCCAGATGTTGCTCGCCTCCGTTACTTTTGGCTTGTCCGCCTGTGGAGGCGGGACATCCACCCCTCCACCAAAGACTCTGCTCTCCATCCAAGTCACTTCGCAAAGCCAATCCCTCGCAGTCGGGAGTTCCGTGCAGCTGACCGCGGCCGGAAGCTATAGCGACGGCAGCACCGGGGACGTCACTTCTACTGTAACTTGGAGTTCTTCGGACACGACGCTGGCATCCGTAAGTGCTACTGGAGACGCCACGGCTTTGGCGGTTGGGAGGCCAAAGATCACAGCAACGTCGGGCTCCGTCAACGGTTCCATGCAACTCATACTCACCAGCTCCCCGTCAAACAAAGTACCGCGTTTTGCGTTTGTTCCCAACATGGTGGACTTTACGTTATCCGCCTACACCGTCGATTCCTCCGCCGGCCAGTTACGCCACAATGGCTATCAGCTTGTTGGGAAGTACCCAGATTCCGTGGTGGTCGAACCGCGTAACAAATTTGTTTATGTCGCCAACTCGGAAGACAGCACCATATCGGCATTTGCGATTGACGAGTCTGGTGGCTTGAGTCCAATTTCCGGATCCCCGTACAAGGATGATGGATACCCACAGGCCCTTGCAGTGGACCCCTCCGGCACCTACCTCTATTCAGCCAATTCGGGGAGCGGCACTGTCGTCGCCTATTCCATAAACAGCTCCACGGGAGTGTTGAGCGCTCTGCCTGGGTCCCCCTTTTCTACGGGCGCCGGATCGAGTGCACTGGTCATCGATCCCTCCGGGCAGTTCCTCTTCGTTGCGAATCAAGCGGCCAACAACATCTCGGCGTTTACCATCGCAGTGGATTCCGGCGCCCTCAGTACGATTCCCGGATCACCCTTTACTCCTGGTACCGGCCCCTCGGCAGTTGTGGCTGATTCCGCCGGTAAGTTTCTCTTCGTGGCCAATTCCGGTTCCTCAAACGTCACCGTGTTTTCAATCACTGAAGGCACGGGAGTGCTTTCCCAAGTGACAGGTTCCCCGTTCCCAACAGGCGCGGGGACGGAGATTTCAGGAATTGCCGTCACGCCCGACGGCAAAACGGTCTATGTGTCGAACTTCGGCTCCAGCAGCATCTCGGCCTTGTCGGTTGTCGCCTCCGGCATGCTCACGCCGGTCACAGGTTCTCCTTTCCCGGTGGATTCTGACCCGCGGGCCTTGCAGGTTGATCCCTCAGGAAAATTTGCCTTTGTCCCGGTTCTCAGCGCATGTGAGGTGGAGGTCTATTCGATTGCCGCGGACGGCTCCCTCGCTGTGGCGAATCGAATTCGCACACGCCAGCAGGCGGCTGCCATCGCCTTTACTGCCGGAACCACGTCAGTAAGCTACGCACCCAAATTTGCTTACACGGTCGACACACAAGGCGGCAACAGCCTCTCACAATACAGCGTGGATCCGGCCAGCGGAGCATTTACCTCCCTTGGCACCTCCCTCTCGACTCCGGATCCTCGCTGGTTGGCGGCAAGTCCATCCGGAAAATTTGTTTATGTGGCGAACGAAACTTCAAACATGGTTTCGGCTTACACCGCCGATTCCACGACCGGACTTCTGACCCCGGCCGGCTCGGTTGCTGCCGGAACGCTTCCTGTCGCCGTGGTTGTTGAACCCTCCGGACGTTTCGCCTATGTGGCCAATCAAGGTTCGGGAGACATTTCCGAATATTCCATCAATCAAAACTCGGGGGCGCTCACCCTGATTTCCACCATCACATCTGGCACGACTCAGTTCGCAATTATGGTGGATCCCTCGGGACAATTTCTCTACACAGCCAACCAAGGTTCGCAAAACGTCTCCATGTTCACCATCAATCCAACCACGGGCGTTCTTAGCCCAATCGGAACCGTAGCTGCAGGAGCCGATCCGACGGCGGTCACGATTGATCCGACAGGAAAGTTCGCTTATGTAGCGAATCAGGTCAGCACCGTATCCATTTATGAGATCGACCATATCAGCGGTGCTCTAGTATCTCTAGGAACTACTCCCGCAGGCGCGGGCCCAATGTCCGTGGCCGTGGACCCCAGCGGAAAATTTGCCTACGTCGGAGACGTTAGCTCTGACAATTTGGTCTACAGTTTCAGCATTGATGCAAACACTGGGCTGCTGACGAATACCGGTTCGCTGCCTGCGGGTGGGATTTACCCTTACCCCGTTACGGTTGAACCCGCCGGAAAATTTGCTTATGGCGCCAACATCGATTCCAACAACATCTCCATTTATTCCATAGACCCCGCGACAGGCAAGCTAACCGCGGCCGGAAGTGTCGCTACCACAACTTCGCCAGGCGCGCTCTACATAACCACAACGATCCGGTAAGTCAGAGGAGAAACGATGAACGCACGGCGAAGTCTCCAAATCTTATATACGGCCTACAACTCCTTGCTCGAGAGTAGACGTGCGCAACTGAAGTCATCGTTTCCGGCATTGCTGATTGGCACCGCTCTCGCGATTTGCCCGTTGGTTGGACAAGCGCAAACTGTTTCGGCAACGATCCCCGTGGGTGGCCTTCCCGCCGCCCTCGCGGTGAATCCCGTCACTAACAAGGTCTACGTTGCGGGCGGCTCAATATTTGTAATCGACGGAGCTACTCACACCTTTACTTCTATCAACGCTGGGGGAGAAGCGATCGCCGTTGCAGTAAATCCGGTGACCAATAAGATTTACTTTGCGGATATCGCAAGCAACCCAGGCAGAGTCATCGTTATTGACGGCGTCACAAACGCGATCACCAGTGTCGTTGATCCAAACGCGAATGAGCCGGTCGCGCTGGCCCTGAATCCGGTTACCAACAAGATCTATGTGGCGAACGGCTTGAGCAACAACGTTACCGTAATCGACGGCGCGACAAACACAACGACCACGGTCACGGCGGGCAATATTCCCTTCGCGGTGGGTGTAAATCCTGTTACCAACAAAATTTACATCGCAAACCAAGCGAGTCCAGTGACGGTGATAGACGGGAATACAAATCGGACGACCAGCGTCGGGACGGGTGGTACGGACGTGGCGGTGAACCCCGTAACCAACAAGATTTATGTGCCGAACTATAACAATCCAGGTACGGTTACGGTGATCGACGGAGCAAACAATTCGACGACGACCGTCGCAGCGGGCTTCAATGCCCGTTTCGCGGCCGCGAATACACTGACCAACAAGATTTACGTAGCTAACCAGGACGATAACACGGTAACCATAATCGACGGGGCCACCAATGCCACCGCGACCGTCAACGCCGGCACACGTCCTTCCGCGATTGCAGTGAATTCCGCGACCAATACGATTTATGTAGCGAATGCTGGCAGCAACAACGTGACTGTAATCGACGGTGCCACCAATACGGCCTCTACCGCCACGGATGCCAACGCCGGTTCCCCGGATGGTATCGCGACAAACCCCGTCACCAACAAGATCTTCGTTGCAAATTTAAATAGCGGCAACGTCACGGTAATCGACGGCGCCATGAATTCGACTGCCACCGTATCCACGGGAAACCGTCCCCTTGCGGTGGCGCTCAATCCAGTGACCAACAAGATCTACGTGGGTACCACCGCCAACAATCCATTTTCCGACAGCATCGTAATGGTGATTGACGGAGCGACAAATTCCAGTACCACGGTCGCGGCGGGAGCGGCGCCCTCTGCCCTGGCCGTCAACTTGCTCACCAACAAAATCTATGCCGCCAACATCTTCAGCAACAACGTTACGGTGATTGACGGGGTAACGAACTCAACGAGCACGCTCACCACAGGAAACCAGCCCGCTGCCGTGGACGTGAACCCTATCACTAACAAGGTCTACATCTCCAATAATCTGGACAACACGGTTACGGTAATTGACGGGGCGACAGACGAAACCATGACAGTCGCAGTCGGAGGCCTTCCTATCGGCATTGCGGTCAACCCGGTCACCAACAAGATCTACGTGGCAAACAATGGGGAAAGCAGCGTCACGGTGATTGACGGGCAGACGAACTCGACCTCTACTGTCGCTGTTAGCCCGTCGCCCTCTGCCGTGGCTGTGAATCCAGCGACCAACAAGGTGTATGTTGGCAGTAATCTCGGCAATAGCAACACCATGACGGTGATCGACGGAACGACGAATTCGACTGACACGATTACCACGGGAATGACGCCGAACGCCATAGTCGTCAATCCCTATACCAACATGATTTATGTGGCAAACTCATCGAGCAACAGCATAACGGTGATCGATGGGGCAACAAACTTGACTAGCACGCTCGCCGTTGGGCCCTTTCCCAATGCCCTGGCCCTGAATCCGGCTACTAACAAGATCTACGTGACGAACTCAGGTGACACTAGCGTAACGGTGATTGATGGGGTGTCCAATACCGCGACTCCGGTGGCTGTCGGTAATAATCCCTCCAGTGTCGCGGTGAATTCCGTGACGGACAAGATTTACGTGGCGAATAAAGGGGGCACCGATGTCACGGTGGTCACGGAGGCACAGGCGCAGCCGAACCCGCTGACCACGGCGATCGCGCCACTCTCGGGTAATACCACCACCAATGCGAAACAAGCGTTCCAGTTTGAGGCCACCAACTCCGCACCTCCGCCGGTGACCAATCTATTTTTTCAGTTCGACATATTCAAGGGACCCTGGAACCGGGGCACTGCAGGGACCGGGACAGGGAGTTTCACGGGTGCGTCTTCGGGCCTTACAGTCGGCACTCACATTCTGTATGCCTATGCAACGGACGGAGAAGAAGCCACATCGGTGATGCGCGCCAGTAGCCCAGCTATTGGAGAAATCGCGGCTTATGTCTTCGGCGAATTGGGAATCTCGACGAACACAACGCTGACCGCGGACGTGAATCCGGCAGTCTTGGGACAGCAGGTGACGTTTACAGCAGATATTTTCGGCGCAACGACAGGAACGCCGGTGGGCTCGGTCTCCTTCTTCGATGGGAGTACTTTTCTCGGAAGCGCCGCGATCGATAGCACAGGGCACGCCGCCTTTCAAACGAACTCGTTAGCCTTGGGGGGCCATTCGATCTCAGCCGCATACCTTCCATCTCCATCAGCTGGGTTCGCCGCCAGCACTTCCGCAGTGCTGGATGAACACATCTTGCTCCCGACTTCGACGGCGCTGGTGTCTTCCGCTCTAACGACAAATGCCGGACAACAAGTCACATTTACCGCTACCGTGTCCACTTCGGCCAGCGGCACGCCGACTGGCACCGTCGCCTTCTTTGATGGCACGACTCAGATCGGTACTGGCGCATTGGGGTTAAACGGACAAGCTACCTTTACTACCTCCACGCTGGCGCCAGGCACGCATTCGATCACCGCGGAGTATTCCGGTGATGCGACCTTTATCACCAGTTCATCGACGCCGCTTACGGAAACGATATACGCCGCAGCTGATTTTTCCGTTGCTGTGGCCCCCGGAAGTTCGGCTTCTGCGACCGTGAAGGCTGGTCAGACCGCCATGTACTCCCTCCAACTTTCGCTGGCGGGTGGCGCGCCATCGGATCAGCTGAGCATAACGGTGAGTTGCTCGGGAGCGCCTACCAAGGCCATATGCACCGGACCAGTTGCGCCGGTCACGGTGACATTGGCGACGCCCGCCACAGTGACAATTAGCGTGACCACTACAGCAAACGGATTGTCGAGCCCATCTACACCTTCTACCCCTCCGGCCTTACCGCTTAATCGCTTGCCGATTCTTTGGGTTCCCGTGATTCTACTGATACTGTACGGCCTGGCGTCTCGCGCAAAGGCCGGCAAGTGCTATCGCGAACTCTCTTTGGTTGGACAGGCGTCAGTACCGCTCCTATTGCTTGCCATGACTTTGATCGCAATGAATGGTTGCGGTGGTGGTGGCGTATCCAATCCGAACAACGGTACCCCTGTCGGCACCTACACCGTGACAGTGACGCTGACTGCGACCTCACCATCTGGCAACTTGACGCATAGGCAGCCGTTGTCGCTCAAGGTGCAATAGCCTGACCGAGCAGTACACTCTCTCACTCGCGCTGGTACAAAAAGTCGGTCCGGTCAGCATGGAGTGGAACCCGAATTCGACTGGAGGGAAAGCTGAGAACGTACTTTTGTACTTACTCCAGAGTAGACGAGATAACATGTCAACATGAGCAGATTGTTAGAAGTTGGTGAATCGAAGAGCGAGACTCGCGAACCGCGAATTGCTTTCGAGACAGACGGCGGAGGCAACTATCCCGTATGGGATCGGTTCATTACGGTTAATGGTAAACGTGCGCACTATCTCGGAAACGTTTGTGGCACTTGCCCATTTGTTTTTCAACGGTTGGAAGACGCCAATGACAAGGTTTCACCTCAAGAGCTGACGAACCTGTTTCGGATCGGGATATCCAAGCTCGAACAATCGGTCACTCAGCGGGCAATGGAAATTCTTCCCGCTGGGGAGTACAAGGTTCTCCTGCTATCCTGCCCTCCACAATTCATCCTACCTTCCACTCACGGCGACTATTTCTGTGAAGAACAGGTCGACCTTTGGGGCCCCGACACGGGAGACGAGGGCGGCACGCATGATCCAAAGATCGAATACTACCGCACCGAGACGATATCCTTCGCGCCTCACAGTATGCTCTTTGAGTTTATCGTCCCAATGTTCCCACAACGGTACCTGCACGAGGAGACTATCCATTCATACCTCTCGATCCTGGAACGGCAAACCATTCCCACGGCGCTTGCAGTCTCGATTCTGGATGTGAAGGAGGAACTCGAGTCCGAAGCTGAAATGAACACTCACTGGTGTTTAGCACACTTCCTGCTGGACGGGCATCACAAGGTCTTTGCGGCATCTCGGGCCAGAAAGCCAATCACCATTCTTTCTTTCTTGGCCGTGGACAAAGGTATTTCACTCTCTAACGACATCGAAACACTACTCACAATTCTGTCGCGGTAATTGCGATAACATCGCAGCCTGGGAAGGTTGCTTACTATGCTATGAAATACGAAGATCGAGAAGAATGGTTCAAGTGGTACTGTCAACAAATTGAGAAAGAGAAGCCGCGGGCAAAATTCCACGGTAATTTTCTCTGCCCTTGTTGCTATATGCCGACTCTAACTAGAAATGGTGGGTGGGATATTTGCCCGATATGCGGGTGGGAGGATGATGGCCAGGATAGTGACGACGCTGACATCGTCAGGGGAGGTCCTAATCAGAGTTACTCACTCAAGGAAGCCCGCGAAAACTTCGCAAAGTTTGGTTTGAAGTACAGACCGTCGGATACGCACAGCTTCGAGCGTCGTAAGAAGTTAATGCCGTTTACACAGAGAATGTATCGGGCCTTTTGGAAAGCGATGCAAACAAAGTCTGAAGAAGATTGGGAAGCGGCTCTGGAGATAACACGAGAATACTCGACTGAATTGTCGCGTGAATAAGCTGCGTAAGGCCAGACAGGGAAAACTGAACCACGCAAGAAACTCGATCGCCCTGATAATCTTCCCTCCATCGCTGTTACCCCTTCATGGAGAAACTCATGGGAGAATTTCGCCCGTTCCATGG
>Ga0335069_10005595_pt1 | contig 18435 bp, 16 predicted proteins | sample Lox_Sample_11_FD_206714 | JGI IMG/M metagenome (GOLD analysis project Ga0335069, IMG submission 206714) | Soil microbial communities from Loxahatchee National Wildlife Refuge, Florida, United States - Lox_Sample_1.1 | ecosystem: Environmental > Terrestrial > Soil > Wetlands | place: USA... | reverse complement strand
AGATCGATTTCGGCAGTTGCTCCCGGATAGCTGCTCAGTTACAAATAAAGCGTCCTCGTGAAATTCCACCGAACCGACCCTACGAATCCGAATCGCCCGCTATTAGGGATATGGCCGCGATTTCGCACATCGCAAGCGTGGATCGTAGGAGTTGCTTTCCTCATCCGTTTCACATGGATTTTCCTCGGCCACACCTACAAGTTCAAGTCGAATGACGATCACTTCGGCTTCGGCTGGGAAATGGGACGCATCGGCGCATCTCTCGTAGCGGGACATGGGTTCAGCAACCCATTTGGTGGTTCCACGGGACCAACGGCATGGGAGCCTCCACTCTATCCGTATCTGATCTACGTTGTTTTCACAGTTTTCGGGGTCTATTCAAAAGCATCAGCGCTTGTCCTGCTGACATTCAATAGCCTCTGCTCGGCGTTGACTTGTATTCCGATCTACCGAATTGCCCGTCGAATTTTTTCAGAGAAAGTCGCTGTTGGATCGGCCTGGGCATGGGCACTTCTGCCGAATGTCATCTTCTGGTGTACACGCTGGATTTGGGAAACGAGCTTGTCGGCACTTCTGCTCGGATTCATCTTCTGGCTGGCCCTCACACTCGAGGAGCTCGAAGGATGGTCTCCGTGGGCCGCCTTCGGAGCTCTCTGGAGCATCGCAGCTCTGAACAGCACTTCCCTTTTATCGTTTCTTCCTGCCGCCGGTTTGTGGGCATGGTATCGCCGCGCAAAACTCGGAAAACGCTCCGTCGCGGGAGTGATACTTGCGTCCTTCATCTTCATTGGTGCTATTTCGCCTTGGCTGATTCGCAACTACCAGGCGTTTGGGAAGTTCATCTTCATTCGTGACAATTTCGGGGCTGAACTCCGTCTGGGAAATGGCCCCGGAGCCGATGGAACCTGGATGGAATATCTTCATCCCAGCCAAGATACTTATGCAATGCGCCAGTACCAGGCGATGGGAGAACTGCCCTACATCGCGATGCGTAAGCAGCAGGCCGTCGACTACATCAAAGCGGACTATGCGAGATTCGCCGGATTGTGCGTAAAACGATTCGTCTATTACTGGGCCGGACCGCCCAAGGCCACACAGCCGCCATGGATGAATGAGTTCAAGAACTCGCTCTTCCTGGCTTCTTCAATTTTGACATTTTGGGGATTGGGCCGCGCCCTGCGGATGCGGAAAAAAGGTGCAGGGCTTTTCTTCTGGCTGATTCTGCTCTTGCCGGCTGTATATTACGTCGTCTTTCCTGCCCCCCGATACCGGCAGCCGATTGAGCCCGAGATGACCATCCTGTGCGTCTTCCTGATCACCGAAGCACGGGGATGGATTAAGGTTTCTCCTCCAGATCAATCTTGAGCACATGGATCTGATTGAGCTTCGTATCCAGAACTCCGTTGATTATGACCTTGTGCCCTTCGAATCCATGAACCAAATCGGCGCGGTCGAGACGATACCCCACCATCCGGGCGCTGGAATTCTCCCTCGAACTCCGCACGGGACTCGATCAGTTACTTGTCGCCCAAAGGCACGAGCAGAACCGGGTCCAACTGCGTATCGATAACGTTCTGCCCGCCCGTGACGAAGCTGAATGTTCCTATGTTCCCCGTCAGTATCGGGACGGGCTTGTCGGCCTCAGTTTGGGCTGGGGAAGCACCTGCCAACAGGAGTGCAAATAGCACTCCTGTCCCCAACCGCAAGACAAATTTCCGTGAACCCACCACGGTATTTTTGCGTATTACAGACAAGATGAACCCCCAGACGGACTTTTGGCTGAAATTGTCGTTCAGCGAACCGCCGGAGGGAACATCACCGAGATAACTCTTTTCTCAACAAGAAACAGGGCAGCACAATTTCAAAATGAAAGACTCACGATTTGCCGTTGTCTTCGTCTAAAGTGTTGAAACGGAGGGAATATGACCCGTCATCATCGATCCGCGGCATGGATTGGGGCTGCCGCCGGCACTTTATGCGCACTACTGGCTTTTGCTCTCACAGCGCACGCCTCCGATCATCGCGGAGCGCTCACTGAAGAGTTTCATCAGACATACGCCATCACCCCGGATGGGCGCATTGAACTCGACAATATCAACGGGGATGTCCATATCTCCAGCTGGGACCGCAACGAGGTCAAGGTCGACGCAGTGAAGTACGCTGACACCAAGGAACGGCTTGACGAAGCGAAGATCGAAGTCGATGCCAGGAAAGACTCCGTCTCGATCCGCACCAAGTATCCCGACCATGATCACAACTGGACTTGGGGATCGCACAACAATCCGGCCAGCGTGGAGTACACACTGACCGTTCCTCGTGGCGTCTCGCTCGACGAAATCAAGCTGATCAACGGCGCACTTGACATCAATGGCATCAGCGGTGAAGTCCGCGCTTCCTGCATCAACGGACGGCTGGATGCCCACGATCTCTCTGGCCATGCCAAACTATCAACCATCAACGGTCGGCTGGATGCGCGTTTCAGCCAACTCGCCCGCAAAGACATTGACCTGAATTCCGTAAACGGCGGAGTGGAACTGACAATTCCGTCCGATTCAAACGCAGAGGTCGAAGCGAGTACCGTCTCCGGCGGGATCAGCAACGATTTCGGACTCCATGTCAGCAGTCACATGGTGGGACACAGCATGCGCGGGGAGTTGGGCAGTGGCGGCGCGCGCATCAAAATATCGAACGTGAACGGGCATATTGAAATCCGCCACGCCTCAGATGGCCATGCCATGAGCCCGGTGAAAGATCGCGACAAGGACGATGATGATAGCGAGATCTAAGTAGCGCCGCTGTTCCGGCGGCTGTCAGGGCGTCGTCTCGCCGCACCCTGCGGAGAGAAACTTAGTAGATCGTGTAACCCGGGGCCGGAGTGCGCAGATCGGGCTTTGAAGCGATCAGAAGCAATGCCCCTTCTCGTTTGAAAGCCCGTAAGTCCTCGAGGCTCTTGAACGACTTCGTCTTGTAATCATCGGGCGTAGGAGTGTCGTCAGGAATCCGCCGCGCCTCAACATTTTCAAAAGCATGCCTCTTCAGCAAATCCACATACTCGGCCGCAGAACGCACATGGACAGGTACTTTCAGCTTGTCGACCCAATGGAGTGAGTACTGATTATCCGTGTAAAGATTGATCAGGATGAAAAGCCTGCCCTTCGGAGCCATGACGCGAAAGAGCTCCTTCAGCGCGCGGTCCTGATCGGGATAGTAATAGAACGATTCCACCGATAGGACTTTGTCGAAGAAGTTCTCCTCCCACGGAATCTGCTGCGCCGATCCCCAGACATAAAGGATGTTGTCGAAATCTTTCGACTCTTGCCGTGCCTGCCGGATCATCTCGTCCGAGACATCGAGCCCGACGACTTGCCCGAATCCCTCCGGCCCGTCGCCAACCAGACGCGCTAGCAGCCGTGTTGCCCATCCCGAGCCGCATCCGAGGTCCAGCACCCTCTCGCCAGCGCGTAGTTCCATCAACCGAAGTGTCTTCTCTGTGATGTCGAGATGATGGTTTCGCATCTTCTCGCCCTCACCGGCCTCGGCCCAGCGGTTGAATTCCTGTTGCAGCTTCTCGTCGGGAGTTTGTGGCTTTTCACTCATAGAGATCTCGATTTCTAGCGGTGATCCAGCCTTATATCTCTTTTAGCACGAACCAGTAGTTTATGGATTGACTCGCGAAGCGGGCGGACCTACGATCTCCCTGTTGGGGGTTCGGAGACTGTCTGTATGACTGTGGCAGTCAACCCCAGTCCGCAACTCGGACGCGTGCTCGCGCATTACCGTATCGTCGAGAAAATCGGCGAAGGTGGCATGGGGGAGGTTTTTCTTGCCCATGACGAACACCTCGGACATGGCGTCGCCCTCAAGCTACTCTCCCGGGATACCGACCAATACAGTCGCCAGCTCTTCCGCAAAGAAGCGCATGCCCTGTCCAAGCTGAATCATCCAAACATTGTCACAGTTCTCGATTTTGACACCCAAGACGAGATGGATTTCCTCGTCATGGAGTACGTCCCGGGTCAGGCTCTCGACGACAAGGTCCGCGAGGGAGTTCTCCCAGAAAAGGAACTAGTCGATCTCGGCGTTCAAATGGCGGAGGGGTTGGCTGCAGCCCACACGCAAGGCATCGTCCATCGCGATCTGAAGCCCGGAAATCTCCGGCTCACGAATGACGGTCGGCTGAAGATTCTCGATTTCGGGCTGGCGCGATCAACACTAAACTTCAGTCCCGTGGCCACCACGCTCAGCATCAACGGCCCAGCGGATTGTTCCGGAACCCTACCTTATATGGCTCCCGAACAGGTTCTGGGACAGGCCGCCGACGCACGAACCGACATCTACTCCGCAGGAGCGGTTCTCTATGAACTTTGCACGGGTCGTCCGCCATTCGAACAAAGGCTGATGACGGCTCTCGTAGACGACATCATCCACAAACAGCCGCTTCCACCATCCCGCAGCAGGTCTGGGATTTCCCCCCACCTCGAGACGATCATCCTCACCTGCCTTGAGAAAGATCCCGACAAGCGCTATCAATCCGCAAAGAAACTCGCGAGAGAGCTGGACGACTTGAAACGCGCCAGCCCCGACGACTCTGGCTCTTCATGGCGCCTCTTGAAGTACATTTTCTACACTCTGACGGCATGCCTGCTTTCTCTTCTTGTTTTGCTTACTTTCAGCAGCCGGTATCGTCCGGCGATTTTCGGCCGACATGCTCAAATCAAGTCACTCGCCGTGCTTCCTTTCGCGAATCTTTCAGGAGATCCTCAGCAGGAGTACATGGCGGATGGCATTACGGACTTTCTTATCACCGATCTCGGGCAGATGAAGATCCTGGAACGAGTGATTTCCCGCACCTCAGTCGTCCCCTACAAGATCGAGCGAAAACCGTTGCAGCAGATCGCTCGGCAATTGAACGTCGACGCCCTGATCGAAGGATCGGTCCTCCGCTCGGAGAACACCGTTCGTGTGACCGTGCGGCTGATGAACGGTGCTGAAGACCGTCAACTCTGGTCCCACAGCTACGAGTGTCAGTTCCGCGATCTGCCGAAGTTACAACAGGAATTGGCTCTGGCAATCGTAACGGAAATTAGAAGCAATGCGACTCAGGGTGACAGCCGGTTGAAAGCCGTACGCTCGGTGCAACCGGCCGCTCAGGAAGCATATCTTCGAGGCAGGTTCCTTCAATTTGGCACTTCTGAGCAACTCGCGAGAGCACGTCAGTATTTCGAGCAAGCAATCGCGGTCGATCCCGACTACGCACCCGCATATGCGGGATTGGCTGATTCTTTCTGGATCGATATCAGCCTTCCGGCGCGCGAATCTATGCCTAGAGCGCGGGGATATGCACTCAAAGCTATCTCTTTGGACGAGACGCTTGCGCACGCGCACACGGCGCTGGCTACTGTGCACTTCTATGGAGACTGGGACTGGAGTGCCGCTGACCGTGAATATCAACGCGCTCTCCAACTCAATCCCCACGACGCGGAGGCCCACCGCGTTTATTCGGTGTTTCTCACCGCAATGGGCCGGACGGATGAAGCCCTTGCACAAGTTTCGATTGCTGAACAACTGGATCCGCTGTACCGGGCAAGCACCACAGCTGGGTGGGACCTTTATTGCGCGCGCCGTTACGATCAGGCGATGGAGTATTGCAAGAAATCGATCGAGATGGCTCCCAGTGACGAAAACTCGCACGCATGCATGAGTTGGGCATATCTCGGGAGCGGTCAGTATCAGCAAGCTACTGATGAGGCGAAGAAGGCATGGACGCTATCCGGTGAGCAGCCGGTCTGGGCCGTTTTGTTAGGTCAGGCCCATGCCAAGAGTGGGAACAGCGCAGAGACAGTCAGAATAATTGACGACCTGATAAAACGCTCCCGGACGGCTTATGTTCCGCCTACGTTCATAGCAGCTTTGTACGCGGCCCTCGGAGACAAAAATAAGGCCTTTCAATGGATCGACAAGGCGTACGCCGAGCGAGACTTGTACCTGGCAGAAATCAAAGCGGCTCCGGGATTTGATTTACTCCGCTCCGATGAACGCTTCAAGAATCTTACGGCGAAGATGGGGCTCTCGCCTTAGGCTAAGTCTCGGTCAAAGGCGTGCACGCCCCGACACAGGTGCAACCCGGTCGATGAATGATGACGCTCATCAAGGTCTCGGTCGCGGATACATTGCTGGTTGCGATTGACGACCCTGTAGGCGGCATCGGATGTACCTCCGGGCGAAGCTCTACGCTCGATACATCTTTTGCGAAAACGTGCCTTTTATTTACGAATTCTTTGGGGTTACGATGTAACTCGTCGTGTTCCACAGTGCTGAGGAGCAGTACGACCACTTCTGAGTCGCCCTGAATCTCTTGAATATTTATCTTGGCAGGACCTATCCGGCGCATAGGCTTTCCTCCTTGCTAAACTGCGGCACGGAAGTTTATTCCCCAAGCTAACTCGTGTCTGTGCCAGTGGTCACGCATAGTAACCATGAGTGACGGTGATGCTGTACACGTATAATTCTGTGCTACAGTTCTTCTCCGGATGGCGACTCAGCCCGAAGCCCCAGCCCCAGATCCCGGCCCGCTCTACTGCCCCAATTGCGCCGAGGAAGTCACCGATCCGCTGACGTGCGGCGACTGCTCGGCCGTCATCTGCCGCAAGTGCGGTACGCCACTGGAATCCCCCGACGAACTCGGAATCGGATAAATGGAACCCACACCTGTCCTCTTACCCCCGGGCATTGATTCAGACGGAAAAGCATCCCAAAAGCCAACCCTGCTACGCGGACTCAGCCTGCTCGATTCCGTCCTGCTGCTGGTCAGCGGCATCATCGGGTCTTCGATTTTTCTTACGGCAAAAGATATCGCTACTCCCCTGCCGCAACCCGCCTTATTCCTGCTGGTTTGGGTTCTGGGCGCGGTCATCTCTTTATGCGCATGCTTCGCCTTCGCCGAGTTAGGATCGATGTTTCCGGATTCAGGCGGCCAATACATATACTTGCGCGAAGCTTATGGCGACCTGGTCGCGTTTCTCTATGGGTGGATGTTGTTCAGCGTCGCGAATGGCGGATCGATCGCCGCACTCTCAGTGGCAGCGGCGGCCTACGTTGGCCAGGTATTCCCGTTCGTATCCGAGTCGCATGTCATCTTCGCGTCGTCCGCCATCGTGCTAACGCGTGCGCATCTGCTTGGCTTGGTCCTGATCGCAATTCTCACTTACGTGAATGTAGTCGGCCTGCGCTGGGGAGCTCTTTTGCAGAACGTCTCTACCTGGACAAAGTTTACGGCAATGGCCGCGTTCGTCTGTCTCGGTTTCTTGATCGGTAAGGGACATTGGTCGAACTTCCAATCTCAGGGCGTCCCCCTCAGCATGGGTCTGAGCCCCACGCAGCTGATTTCAGCTTTAGGAGTCGGCTTGATCGCTGTGTTCTGGGCATACGACGGATGGGTCTATATCACCTGGGTTGCGGGCGAAGTAAAAGAACCACGCAAGAATGTACCCTTGGCGATGGTACTGGGAGTCCTCGCGGTGGGCGTGATCTACATCGCGATGAACCTGACGTACATGTATGCGTTGCCGCTCAAAGAGATCGCAGCACACGAGACGATTGCGCACGCGGCGGCAGCTGTCTTGTTCTCGCCGAAGGCGGCTGCCTGGCTCTCGCTGATGATCGCTATCTCGTGTTTCAGCGCGGCCGCAACCTGCACGCTCTCCGGCGCACGGGTTTATTTAGCGATGGCTCAGGATGGCGTCTTCTTCAAGAAGATGGCCGTCATTCATCCGAAGTGGCGGACCCCGGCATTCAGCCTCATCGGTCAAGGCATCTGGGCAGCGGCGCTGACGATTAGTGGCCGCTACGATCAGCTATACACGTACGTAATCTACGGAATGGTGCTCTCCTACACGCTGACAGTGATCGCGCTGTTCTGGCTCCGTTGGAAGAAGCCGGACATTCCACGTCCATATCGTTGCACCGGCTATCCATGGCTTCCGGCAATCTACGTCATTATCGGCGGGGCCTGGACACTGAACACAATCATCACGCGCCCGACGGAAGCATTCTGGGGAACCGCAATTGTGCTCATCGGTATTCCAGGATACTTATACTGGAAGCGCAGCAGTCGGAACGCAGCCGCTTTGGAGTAAGGCGATGTTCGAGCGCTATACCGAGAAAGCTAGACGAGTGATATTCTTCGCCCGGTATGAAGCAAGTCACTACGGATCGTGCGAGATCGACGTCGAGCATCTACTCTTGGGATTGCTCCGCGAGGCCAAGAATGCTTTTCGTTGGATTCCACAACTAACTGCCGATGAGATTCGAAGCCGCATCGATGCTCGAACCCTGCACCTGACCGCGATTCCAACGAATGTTGACCTCCCATTGAGTTCAGCCGCGCAAGAAGCTCTGAAAAGCGCCGCGGATAATGCGGACCGCATGGGTCACAGACACATCGGAACCGAACATATTTTCCTTGGTATTTTGCATATCCACGACTCTTTCGCGTCGCAACTGCTTCGTGAGGCGGGCGCAGACGAGGACAATATTCGTGAGCGTCTTGCAGCGCAGGGCGCAGAACAGATTCCTTTCTCCGAACCGCAAGCGACTTTCAGAGGCTCGCACGGGGCAATGCCAGTTGGGCCAATCGAGATTCACGGAATCCGAAGGAAGACCGAACACATACGAGATATGGTAAGCATGCTCCGGCTGTACAACTGGCATTGGCATCGAAAACAATGGAAGCCCGATGACATTATCGTAAACAAGAAGACGGGCCAAATCTCGCTTGATATCTCTTTAAAAGGCGACGACTTTGCATTCCTAAAGGATGGCTGGAAGAAGGATCACTGTTTCCTATGCCGTTGGGAGTTATCAGAGTCGAGCGACGAACACGGTACTGGATACACGAATGGCAGGATTTGGCTCTGCATTGAGTGTTGCGAGCGATTCATTCTTAAAGATTATTTCGCTTCGTCTCACCCGGAAATGACCTAGACGATTTTCGGCTTGCTGTCGGTTCATTCCGGTGTTATTCCTCTTCGAGTCTCCCACTTCCGCAACGTTCGCACGAAGTGGGCCTTTTTAAATTCCCGCACACTGACCCGGGGACACTGAGCTTGCCCGAACCGAACCTGCCGAGGCAATCCGAGAAGATCGGCTTTCTCTCTTCCGGCGTCTCTATCGCCGAAGCTGAAGATCCCAATCGTCCGCGCCAGGCGATGGGATTTCGCGATCTGCTGCTGTTCTACGTTATCACCGGCATCAGTCTGCGCTGGATTGCAACTGCTGCCGCCGCTGGCCCGAGTTCCATCGTCATCTGGATCGGCGCGTGGTTCTGCTTCTACACACCGCTTGCACTTTCTGTGCTTGAACTGTCGTCGCGCTATCCCAATGAGGGCGGGCTGTATGTGTGGAGCAAGCGCGCGTTCGGCGACTTCTCCGGATTCATGTCGGCGTGGACCTACTGGACGAGCAACCTGCCCTACTTTCCGGCCGTGCTCTACTTCGCCGCCAGCAACGTGCTGTTCATGCGGGAAGCAGCCTGGCAGCATCTCTCGGGCAATGCCACGTTCTACATTGTGTTCGCGCTGCTCACGCTGAGTGCGGCGACGATCCTCAATATCGTTGGGCTCGACGTTGGCAAGTGGCTGCATAACGTCGGCGCGCTCGCCATGTGGGTTCCCGTTGCAATCGTTATCATCATGGGATTCATAGCGTGGCACCGCTACGGTTCAGCAACGCAGTTCACGCTTCACTCGATGACTCCCAGCACCCATTTAAACGACATCATCTTCTGGTCGGTGCTGACGTTCGCCTTCGGCGGCTGCGAGACGGCATCATTCATGGGCGAAGAGATCAAGAACGCTCGTCGCACGATCCCCTTCGCTCTTCTTTTTGCCGGAGTAACGGTCACGATCTGCTACATCCTCGGCACGGTCTGCGTTTTGCTCGCACTTCCCTCGACGCAGGTCAACAGTTTGCAGGGACTGGTCCAGGCAGTATCCGCCACCGCAAATCGCATCGGATTTCCCGGAGCTCTGCCGCTCGCTGCATTTCTCATTGCTCTGAGCAACGTGGGCGCAGCTGGCGCTTATCTAGCCGCAGTCGCGCGGCTTCCATTCGTCGCAGGCCTTGACCGCTTTCTTCCACCAGCCTTCGGACACCTGCACCCAAAGTGGAAAACACCATGGGTTGCGCTTCTCACGCAGTTTGTACTCGGCGTAGTGTTTATCTTCCTGGGCCAGGCAGGCACGAGCGTAAAGGGCGCTTACAACGTGCTGGTCAGCATGGGCGTGATCACATACTTCATCCCGTATCTGTATTTGTTCGCGGCGATGATCAAGCTGCAAGGAGAACCGGCCGGGCCGGATGTGATCCGCGTGCCAGGGGGAACGATCATGGCGAAGATGGTGGCCACTCTGGGTTTCCTGACCACGACGCTGACGATCGCTCTATCGCTGATTCCGCAGCCGGACGAACCGAACAAGCCGCTGGCGCTGTTCAAGATTGTTGGAGGATGCGGCGCACTGCTGCTGATTGGCGCGTGGATTTACGCAGCCGGCAGGCGGCGCGCGCAAGTAACCTAGACACGCTCGATTTACTTCCCTAGCCTGAATCTGAGTCCGCGGTCGCGAACGCGTATGGGGCCCATCGATCCTGAAGCTTCGGTTGAATTGCAGTCTGAACTGGTCTCGGGTGAAAACCTGCTTTGGGCCGGACGACCGAATCGGTCTGTCATTTTTCATTCCGAAGATGGATTAGCGATTCCCTTCAGCCTTCTTTGGGGAGGGTTCGCAATTTTCTGGGAGGCAATCGCCCTTGGCCTTTGGCCTCACAACTCGAAGGGCCCGGCGTTCTTCATGGTGATCCCGGGCATTCCATTTGTCCTGATCGGCCAATACCTGATCTGGGGCCGCTTTCTTTACGACGGTTGGCTGAAGCGCCGAACCTATTACGGCATAACGAATCGACGTCTCATCGTGCTTCAAGAGGCCACGCGGCGGAAGAGTTGCTCGTTGTTTCTAAACGCAATTCCCACCGTAGAACGGGATGGCGCTTTCACCGGCACCATTTGGTTTGGGAGCAAATACACAACGACGAAAGGGCAGCGAGCCCAAAGTTGGAGTCGCTTCTCCGTAAGAGACGTACCCGTCTTTGCCGACCTTGATGACGCCGAATCGATATACCGGTTGATTCTTGATCTTTCCGGAAAAGCAAGAACGCGCCCTGATGAAGCAGTCGGCGCGTTCCACAGCTCGAATTAGATCGGTTCTAGACCGGGGTTGCGGTCTTCCTTGCGGGATTGAAGAACGGCAGCGTCGCGACTTTCACGTTCGTTTTCAGGCGAATCGCCTCGATCGTAATTTCCATCTGCAGCGCCGTCCCCGGTTTCGCCTGTTCAGTCTCGATGCTCGCCAGCGCAATCATCTTCTTCAGCGTTGGAGACCAACTCGTCGTAGTCGCCTTTCCTACCTGCTTCTCGCCCGAATAGACGGGCACCGCCACGCGTGACGCCTGCGCCGGAGCCGCCGGTGTGAGGCCGTAGCGCTCGTAGAGTTGCTCCACGTCGGTCCAGTCCACTTCGAGCCCGACGAACTGCCGCGGCACACCATGCTTCGCGTCGTGTTCGAGAGCGCGCTTGCCGATGAAGTTCTCTTTGTCGAGATGGACCATCTTCGAGAAACCCAACTCATATGGCGAGAACTTCTGCGAGGCGATCAGAGCTTTCTTGGAACTCGTGTAGTCGACTTCGATCAGCAGTAGTCCGGCTTCCACTCGGGCCACGTCCAGAGCAAGCATCCCTGCAGCGTGTAGATCGAACTGCTTGCCCTTGGCAGCTAGTTCATCCCAAACTTTCACGGCGTCTTTCCACGGCATCCAGATTTCATATCCCAGATCGCCGGTATATCCAGTACGTGATATATCGACGGGAACACCAGCAATCTTGCCGCTCGTCACTCGGAAATATTTCAGATTTGCGATATCAGCCTCTGCCACAGCCTTCAGCAGCTTCGCCGAAGTTGGTCCTTGCAACGCGAGCGCGGCGGTCTTCTCCGAAATATCCTCGATCTGCACATCCATATTCAGGCCATTTTGCCGGAACCATCTCAAGCTCGGATCAGCAGCCGTCCACCGATAGACATTCTCGCCAAGCCGCGAGATCGTGCCATCGTCGATGACCTTGCCTTCCTCATCGCACCAGCAGCAATAAATGACCTGCCCGACTTTTACCTTGTTGATGTCGCGCGTGATCACGCGGTTGACAAGCCGGGTCGCATCCCTGCCGGTAATCAGATACTTGTAGAGCGGCGAAATATCGATCAGTGCGCACGCGTTACGGATCGCGTTGTACTCGTGCTCATGATGCACCTCATACACGCTGACCGTGTAGTATCCCGACCACTCGCGGTAATTCAGGCTGTGGCAGAGCGGAAAAGTTCTCTCGTGAAATGCAGTTCCGATAGGCAATTGGATGACCTCGAGTTCGCAAAGCATCCGGCTGACTCGTCTGCAAGAACGCTGCAGCAGTGACTCCGCGCGGAAGCCGTGGAAATCGGATTATATGCATCGCTTTGCCGTGCGGCAACTAAAGGCAACTCACCCTCCATATGCTAGAATCCCGGGCAACGCAGCGAGGGGGACGTGTAATGCGGGCTGCTGCTCCGTTTCTCTGGAGGAAATATGCGCCTCGCCCTGTCCTTAACGACTTGTCTTTTGCTTCCAGTCGCCTGTGTTGCCCAAACTGGTGACAAGCTTCCCACCGGATGTCCATCCGGGATTGATGTTAAAGGCGATAAAGCCCTAACGACAGTAAGCCTCCCGCCTTCGAAGAAATGCAAAACCAGAAAGAAGAATGGATTTCTTCTTCCCGACCCGAACTGCACTCCCGGTGCAATTAACGAGACGCTGACTCTTGACGTCATGACAATGAAAAGTTTCGTAACCGACTGCGTCCGCGATCAGGCGACTACCGCCGAAAAGAAGCAAGACACCTACACCTGGTACAAAGTCAAAAAGCCCGCCAGCAATACTGGGAAGAATCAGGTCTGCGAGCTGGATCATCTTGTATCCCTTGAACTCGGGGGCGCCGACACTCTCGATAACATCTGGCCGCAATGCGGGCCCTCGAAAGCCATACTGAACGCGCGCTACTTCAAACGAAAGGATGCAGTGGAAAACTTCCTCGCCGGACAAGTACGAAGCGGGAAGACTAGCCTGGACGAGGCCCAGAAACGCATCGCCGAGGACTGGACGCAATTCCTGGATGATGCCGAGGCGTGTCCGAAAGGCGACTGTAGCAATCCGTAGCCGTTTGAACTAACCGGGAGAGTGCGCATTCTTCACACTTTTCTTTGACCCTTGCAGACAAAATCGGTTTTTCGCATGTAGAATCAGCGTGTCCATTTTCCCGATGAGAACCATCATTCCATCTTTGTTCAGTGCATTGCGTAGCTGGACGGTCCTCCCCAGCGGTCTCTGATCTTCTTCCGCGCTCCCGTCTGCGCGAGTATCATTGCGTTTCAACGTCCCAAGCTCACAGCTCACAGCTCAAGGCTCATAGCTCATGGCTAACAAATACGATGTCATCGTCATCGGCGGCGGACACAACGGTCTGGTCAACGCCGCCTATCTGCAGCGCGCCGGGAAAAAAGTCCTCGTGCTCGAGCGCCGCCACGTCCTCGGCGGCGCCGCCTGCACTGAAGAAATCGTCCCCGGATTCAAGTTCTCCGTCTGCTCCTACGTGGTCTCGCTGCTGCGGCCGGAAATCATTCGCGACCTCGACCTGCCACGCCACGGCCTCGAAATCCTTCCGCTCGACGGCACGTTCACGCCGATGCCCAGCGGAGACTATCTCTGGCGCGTCAACGACCACGGCAAAACGCACCGCGAAATCGCCCGCCACTCCCGCGTTGACGCCGAAGCCTATGACGAATTCGGCAAAGCCATGCAGGCCATGTGCCGCTTCGTGAAGCCGATCCTGAGCATGGTCCCGCCCGATCCGACGACTTTGAATCCACGCGAACTGATGAAACTCCTCTTCATCGGACGCCGCTTCCAGGGCATGTCGAGTTACGACAAATACAACCAGGTCCAGCTCATGACCATGAGCGCCATCGATTTCCTCGATCAATGGTTCGAAACCGATGTGCTCAAGGCCACCATGTCCGCCTCAGGAATCATCGGGACATTCCTCGGCGTGCGTTCGCCCGGCACCGCCTACGTTCTGCTCCATCACTACATGGGAGAAATCGACGGCGCATTTCGCGCCTGGGGCTTCGCTCGCGGAGGTACAGGCGCAATCTCCAACGCAATTGCCGATGCGGCACGCGAAGCTGGCGTCGAAATCCGCACCCAGTCCGGCATCTCCCAGATCATCGTCAAAGACGGCAAGGCCAAAGGCGTAGTGCTCTCGAACGGCGATGAAATTTATGCCGACGTCATCTCTTCCAGCGTCGATCCGCGCCTCACCTTCACAAAGTTCATGGGCCCCGAGCATCTTCCCGGCGACTTTCTGGAAGAAATCAACCGCTACAAATTCCGCGGATCGTCCGGCAAAGTCAACATGGCCCTCGACGCCCTTCCGAACTTTAAGTGCATGCCCGGCCCCGGCGCTCATCTGCGCGGCGCGATTTCAATTTCTCCAACGGTCGAATACATGGAGCGCGCCTACGACGATGCCAAGTACGGACACTTCTCGAAACGTCCATACATCGACATGGTGATCCCGTCGCTCACCGATCCCTCTGTCGCGCCTCCGGGCAAGCACGTCATGTCGTGCTTCGTGCAATACGCCCCCTACAAACTCGCTCCCGGACTCAGCTGGGACACCGAGAAAGAAGCCTTCGGCAACACAGTCGTCGACACCATCTCCGAATACGCACCGAACCTGAAAGACATCATCATCCAGAAGCAGGTCGTCACACCGCTCGATCTCGAGCGCGAGTGGGGACTAAGCGAGGGCAACATCTTCCAGGGTGAACTCTCCCTCGAACAACTCTTCTTCCTGCGCCCGGTGCCGGGATGGGCGCAGTACCGCACTCCAATCAAAAATCTGTACATGTGCGGATCGGCAACACACCCCGGCGGCGGCATCATGGGCGCCAACGGCAGGCTTGCAGCACTGGAGATTCTCAAAGATGTGAAGGGAGCAGCATGAGGCCCTCTCTTCTCTGTCATCCTGAGCGAGGATTTTGCTCCGGCAAGGCCGGAGCAAAACCGCAGTCGAAGGATCCCGCGTCCGCTGTTACTACCGCGACCGTGTCAGGGCATTCTTTCCAGATCACAGGATACTTCTCCCTATGACCACTTCACGAGACATCGTCATCATCGGCGGAGGCCACAACGGCCTGGTCACCGCGTTCTATCTAGCTAAAGCCGGATACAAGCCGCTAGTCCTCGAGCGCAGTGCACAAGTCGGCGGCGCCGCAGTCACCGACGAATTCCATCCCGGCTTCCGCTGCTCCACGCTCGCACACACCGCTGGCCCCATCCGCCCCGACGTCGTCCGCGACATGCAACTCGAAAAGCACGGCCTGAAGATGATCACGCCGGATGTCTGCGTGACAGCCCTCAGCCCAGACGGCCGCGCGTTGACTCTCTATCAAGACGCCGCAAAATCCGCGCAGGAAATTTCCGCCTTCTCGCAAAAAGACGCTGCGAAGTACCCCGAGTTCCAGCAGTCTCTCGGCAAGATCAGCAAAGTCATCGCCGATGCCCTCGCAACTACTCCCCCGGACATCGACAACCCAAGCCGCGGCGATCTCTGGAGCATGCTGCAAACCGGACGCGCCATCCGCAAACTCGGCAAGAAAGACATGTTCCGCCTCCTCCGCTGGGGACCGATGGCCGTCGCCGACCTCGCCTCAGAATATTTCGAGACTGAACTTCTCCGCGCCGTCATCGCCGCTCGCGGCGTCTTCGGAACGTTCCTCGGCCCGTGGTCCGCAGGCAGCGCACTCGTTCTCTTGATCCGCGCTGCCGCCGATTCTCATGCCGCAGGCTCAGCCTCATTCGCCGCTGGAGGCGCGGGCGCAATCACGCAAGCGATGGCCTCCGCCGCAAAAGCCGCGGGCGCGGAAATTCGCACCGGCGCTGAAGTGATCGAAATCCGCGTGCAGAACGGCGCAGCCACCGGAGTTCTGCTCTCGACCGGAGAAGAAATTCACGCGAAGGCAGTCATCTCCAACGCCGATCCGAAACGCACGCTTCTCAAGCTGACCGACCCGGTCCATCTCTCTCCGGACTTCGTGCAACGCCTACAAAACTATCGTGGCAACGGCACGGTCGCAAAAGTAAATCTCGCGCTCTCGGGACTGCCAAAATTCACTGCGCTAAAAAACGGCGACTCCTCCGCCCTTCGCGGACGCATCCACATCGGGAACGAGATCGATTACCTCGAACGCGCCTTCGACGAATCGAAGTACGGCCAGTTCTCGCGCCAGCCGTATCTGGAAGCAGCGATCCCATCGCTGACCGATCCCACGCTCGCGCCCGAAGGCAAGCACGTGATGTCGATCTACATGCAGTACGCGCCCTACAAGCTAAAAGGCGACTGGGAGCAACAGCGCAAAGCGCTCGGACAAACCGTCGTGCAGACGCTTTCGCAATACGCGCCTAACTTGCCCGAACTGATCCTGACGCACCAGATCATCACGCCGCACGACCTCGAAGAAAAATACGGCCTCACCGGCGGACAAATCTTCCACGGCGACCTCGCTCTCGATCAATTCTTCACCATGCGCCCGCTGCTAGACTGGGCCCGCTACAAAACGCCAATCGAAAACTTGTATCTCTGCGGCAGCGGCACCCACCCCGGCGCAGGCCTGACGGGCGGCTCTGGAGCAAACGCGGCGCGAGAAATATTGAGAACCTTGAGGCGGTAGCGGCATGGCTAAACGCAGCCGAATAATGTACATCGAGTACAAAGGTGAAGCACTGGTTGGCCCTGCGCGAATAGGACGGGTCACATACTCGAAAACGGGAAGTACGTTGTATTACGGAGGTAAAGAATTTCAAAGCTTGAAAGGCTCAGGGTTCAAGGCGAATTACTTTGACACAGGAACCCACGAGCGTTACTGGATTTCTGGTCCCCGCAAAGATGGTGCGGACGCACTCTATACGACCAATATCCCGACCGAAATCGACGAAGATGTTCGTGAGGAATACTGGACTCTGATACGCAAGAAGCCAGAACTCAAGGGCACGAAAGCACACTTAGTCCTTCTGCTATGAAACCCTCCGCCATCCTCCTCGTCTCCTGCCCCGACGCCAAGGGCGAAGTCGCCACCATCGCCGACTTCGTGTTCCGTCACAACGGCAACATCCTTCACGCCGACGAGCACGCCGACGAGGAATCCGGACTCTTCCTCATGCGCGTCGAATTCGATCCCAAAGATTTCGACGTCCCGCTCGCAGATTTTGCGAAGCACTTCGCTCCAGTAGCCGAAAAGTTCCGGATGACATGGCGTCTCGCGCAATCATCCCATCGCCCGCGCATGATCATCTTCGTCTCGAAATACGATCATTGTCTCGTCGATCTCCTCTACCGCCATCAGAGCGGAGAACTCGCCTGCGAAATCCCCTTGATCATCTCCAATCATCCCGACAATGAAGCGGTCGCCAACTTCTATAAAATTCCCTACACAGTCGTCTCCGTCACGAAAGAAAACAAGCAGGCCGCGGAATCAAAAATCGAGAGTCTGATCGCCGAGCACAAACCCGACTTCATGGTGCTCGCCCGCTACATGCAGATCCTCTCGAACGACTTCGTCAACCGATATCCGCAGCGCATTATCAATATCCACCATTCATTCCTGCCGGCCTTCGTCGGAGCGCGTCCGTACCATCAGGCCTTCGAGCGCGGCGTCAAGCTCATCGGCGCCACCAGCCACTATGTCACCGAAGTCCTCGACGACGGCCCCATCATTGAGCAAGACGTAGTCCGCGTCTCCCACCGCGACACCGTAGAAGATCTCATCCGCAAAGGCCGCGACCTCGAAAAAGTAGTTCTCTCCCGCGCTGTCCGCTCACACGTCGAGAACCGCGTGCTCGTGTACGGCAACAAGACTGTCGTGTTCTGAAAATAGCAATAAGCGGTGAGCAATGAGCAGTGACTCTTCAGCCCGCTCATCGCTCGCCGCGCATTGCTCGGAAGTCCATGTACTTCCGGATTCCACGCCCCATCTCACCTCTGAAAATCCGTTCCAGAGGTAACTTGCACCGTTGGTAACCTTTCCGCTTTACTTGAACGTGAGTAAAGTTTTAACGAGCACACGCGGTTGCGGGGGCATTTTTTGGCCGAAGATCTTCGGTTTGAACTAGCCATTTTGGCGACGGTCCAGGGCTTCTATCAGAAGCTTCTGCGGGAAACGCTTGGCGGCGACGTGCCGATCCCACGCGATCTCGATGAGGACGCTTTGCGCCATACCGACCGCGAACTGCCCAACA
>Ga0335069_10005594_pt1 | contig 18442 bp, 10 predicted proteins | sample Lox_Sample_11_FD_206714 | JGI IMG/M metagenome (GOLD analysis project Ga0335069, IMG submission 206714) | Soil microbial communities from Loxahatchee National Wildlife Refuge, Florida, United States - Lox_Sample_1.1 | ecosystem: Environmental > Terrestrial > Soil > Wetlands | place: USA... | reverse complement strand
TGGATCCAGGTGTTCCAGGTCCACGGCGGCAAGTTCGTCAAGGAGACCGACTGGTTCCACGCCTATGGCGATCTGCTGACCAAGCAGATCGAGGCAGACTAAGCCAGCGTACGCGCGCTAACCACCCTTACGATCGTAGGGTGGTTAGCGAAGCGAAATTCACCGCCATGCGGTCTGATTTCCAGTTTCAGATCTCTGACATCTGATCTCTGACAACCATGTTGAACATCAACAACATCGAGGTCGTCTACGACGGCGTGATCCTGGTGCTCAAGGGCGTATCGCTCCACGCGCGCCCCGGCGAGATCACGACCGTGCTCGGCGCCAACGGCGCCGGCAAGACCACGACGCTCAAGGCGATCTCCGGTCTGCTGATGGCCGAGCGCGGCCAGGTCACCAAGGGCACGATCGAGCTCGATGGCGCGCGCCTCGACCGCCTGCCACCGCACGAGGTGGTACGGCACGGCGTCGTGCAGGTTTTCGAGGGCCGCCGCGTATTCGAGAACCTGACGGTCGAGGAAAATCTGGTGGCGGGCGGCCACGTGCTGCACGATCACAAGGCGATGCACGAAGGCGTCGAGCGCGCCTATGCACTGTTCCCGCAGCTGCGCGATCGCCGCGATCAACGGGCCGGCTATCTGTCGGGCGGCGAGCAGCAGATGCTGGTGATCAGCCGCGCGCTGATGTCGGGCCCTAAGGTGATCCTGCTCGACGAACCTTCGCTCGGGCTGGCGCCGCGCTTCGTCGAGGAGATCTGTCGGGTCATTCTGCAGCTAAAGCAGGAGCGCCAGCTCACCGTCGTGCTGGTGGAGCAGAACGCTGCGCTAGCGCTCGAAGTGGCGGACCACGGCTACGTGATGGAGAACGGCCGCGTCGTGCTCGAGGGCCCGGCCGAGATGCTGCGTAGCAATCCGGACGTGAAGGAATTCTACCTCGGTCTCAACGAGGCTGGCACGCGCCGCTCCTACCACGACGTGAAGCGCTACCGGCGAAGGAAAAGGTGGTTATCGTAGGGGGCAAATAGCGAGTGGGAAAGGGAGCGCGCCGAATCGTTTGATCGACCGTGCCACACCCACTCTTCACCTCTCCCTGGCCGGCGCGAAGCAGCGGGGTGAAGGAGTTCCCGGAGTCTTTCCTACGTCCCTCCGTGCGCTTGTTTGACGGCCGCGCGGTCGATCGCGCCGGCCGCGGTCTTGGGCAGTGCTTCGACGAAAACCACGTGCTTCGGCTTCTTGTAGCGCGCAAGCTTCGATGCGACGAACTCGGCCAAGTCTGACGCCACGACCGATTTTCCGGGCCGGCACACGCACACCGCCTTGACGGCTTCGCCCCATTGTGGATCGGGCACGCCGATCACCGACACCTCGGCGATCGCCGCGTGCTCGCGGATCACGTTCTCGACCTCGGCCGGATAGACGTTCTCGCCGCCCGGCTTGATCAGCTCCTTGGCGGGCGAGCGGCCGGTGTAGAATAGATAGCCCTCGGCGTCGAAGCGGCCGTTGTCGCCGGTGTGATGCCAGCCGTTGCGGAACGTCACCTTGTTGTCCTCCTCGCGACGCCAATAGCCGCAGAACACCATGGGGCCGCGCACGACGATCTCACCGACCTGGCCGGTCGCGACTGGCTGATCCAACTCGTCGACGACTGCGATCACGTTGAGCGGCGTCGGCCGTCCGGCGGAGCCCGGCCGCTCGCGCCAGCGCGCTAAGGTCACTAGACCGGACGTCTCCGACTGCCCGTACACTGCCCAGAACCGCGCGTCCGGGCACGTCTCCTCGAACCGTCCGATCGTCTCCGCCGTGTCGAGGCCGATGACAGCGCGCAGGCTCGAAAGCGACGTCCCGGTCTCGGCAGCCTTGTCGAGAAGGTTCATCAGCATGGGAGCGAACTCGGCAAAGGCCGTCGCCTTCTCAGCCTCTATCGTGCGCGCGCACTCGGCTGGATCGAACTTCGCCATGATCACGCTTGAACCACCGGAAAGCTGCGCCGTGAGCATCTGGCCGATGCCGGTCACATGGAACAGCGGCACCGCGACGAGCGCGACGTCGCGCTCGTCGAGCTGCCAAGCGCTCACGAGCTGCATCGAGGCCGCAATGAGTCCGGTCTGCGAGATGAGCGCACCGCGCGGCCGGCCGTCGATCGCCGCAGTGTGGATGATGACGTAGCCTTGGTCGGGATCGACCTCGACTGGGGGCGGCGATGCGCCAGCGCCGGTGAGTTCCGCAAACGGTCGGAACGGTGCAACCGCGCTGCCGATGCCGAAATACTTGGCCGACGCCGGCAGTTTTTCCTGCATGCCGGCGATCGTGGGCTGGTCCTCCGGACCGGCGATGACGAGCGTTGGGACGCCGTCGGCGAGCACATAGGCCATCTCGTCGGCGCTCAGCCGCCAGTTCACTGGCAGCATGATGGCGCCAATCAGTGCAGTGGCGCCGTAGAGATCGGCGAACTCCAGGCAATTGCGCGCTACGACCGCGACCCGGTCGCCCGACCTCACGCCTTGCGCCGCAAGCCCCGCGGCAAGGCGTTCGGCGCGCTTAAGGTAATCGCGGTGACTGATGTGCTCGAACCCGCTAACGATGACAGTGCGACCGGAAAAGAGCTGCGCGTTGCGGCGAAAAATGTCACCGAGGGTGACGTGATGCAAGCTCATGGCGAACCTATTCCGCCGCGACAGTGAGCGGGCGCGAGCTGCCGATCTCGCAGGCGGCCTCGATGCGCTGCAAACGCGGTAACACGCGCTCGGCGAACAGCGTCATGTTGCGTTTAGCCACCTCGTGCGGCATGCCGCCGTAGCTGAACGCACCGATCAGCCCGCCGCTGTCGGCAAGGCGCTGGTGCTCGGCGAGTTTGTTGAAGACTTGATCGGGGGTGCCCCAGACCTGCAACTCGGCGAGAAAATTGACGAAGCTGTCGAGGCCGTGCTTCCGGATGTTCTGAGCGAGCTTGCCATAATATTCGTAGCCGGGGATGTCGGCGAGCCCCTCGTTGTGAAACTCGTAGTGCTGGACTGCCGAGACGGCGTAGCCGCGGATATATTTCTCGAACATTTCGCGGGCATCGGCCTCCGTCTCGGCAACCGCGATGAAGCTTGCGATGATCGGCTTCGGCGCGTCGCGGCCGTTCACCTGCTGGAACTGCGCGCGATAGTCGGTGAGCTCCTTGATGGTCGTCTCCCATGGCTTCTGCGCGATGATGAGAAGGCCGATGCCGAGCCGCGACATGATCTCGAGTGAGCTGGGCGACACTGAGGCAGCATAAGTGCGGTCCGCGAACGAGCGGATCGGCGCCGGGCGGATCGCGACCTTGGGCTGCTTCAGATACTCGCCGTCATACTCGATGTGGCCGGTCTCGAGGCCTTGGAGGATCGCCTGCGCATATTCGGCGAAGCGGGTGCGCGACTCACCCATGTTGAGGCGGAAGCCCCTGAACTCGATGCGGCCGAGCCCGCGACCGATCCCGAGGATGACGCGCCCGCCCGACAGATGATCGAGCACCGAGACTTCCTCGGCGAGTCGGACCGGGTCGTGCCAAGGCAGCACCATCACCATGGAGCCGAGCTTCACCCTGCGAGTGCGTCCCGCCATGTAGGTGAGGAACTGCGCCACGTTCGGGCACATGGTGTAGTCGTCGAAATGATGCTCGGCGCTCCACAGCGAATCGAAGCCGAGCGGCTCGGCGAGATCGGCCATCGACATTTCGTGGGCGTAGACCGCCGCGTCGCTCATCGCGTGGCCGATGTTCTGGAAGAACGTCGTTATTCCGACATGCATGAAGTGCGCTCCTGGTGAGGGCGTTCCGAGACTCTTGTTAGGCCCGGAACCCCCTGATCCCATCCTACTTCCCAATGGTAAGCCTCCGCGCTCAGCGCTTGTAGCTCGGGATGAGCGCAGCGAAACTCGGGACCGTCCTTTCCAATCGCACCGCCACTCCGGATTTCGCTTCCGCCTTCGATTGCCTGGTTCGGCCGACTCTAGCCCCCGAAACTCGCGGAGCGAGCGCAGGAAAGGCGCTCAATCCGGCCTACGAGGCCGCACCATTCCCCTCCGCGAGCGCGGCCTTTACCGACTTGTGGAAATGCTGCAGGGACGGCTCGTTGCGGCCGAACAGGATTGCATCCTGCGCGCCCGAATAGAAACCGCGCTGGATGCCCTCGGACAGCGGAAAGTCCTCATTCTCGACGGTCGCGAGCAGCAGCGCCATGTTGCGGTCCCAGTGGCGGCGCGCGCTGTCGGTCTCCGCCTTCTCGGGCGTGTAGAGCGAGATGTACATGATGGAGTCATCGGTGCTGTCCCCGTCCGGGAACACGTGCCAAGTCTCGACGTGGTCGCCTTGCATGATGAAGACCGTGTTGGGGAATAGCACGTAAATGATGGCGGTGTAGGGGATGAGATTCCACTCGGCCTCGGGGAGCGCCCGCAGCTCACCGATGGTGCGCCGCGCCGCTATCATGCGCAGGTTGCTGCCGAAAGCGTCGAAGGTGGTCATGTTCGAATAGAGGATCGGATCAACCGTCTTCCGATGCAAAAACTGCAGGTGATAGGTCTCAAGGAATGTGTCGACGACGATCTTCCAGTTTATTTTCTGGCGGAGCACCCGGGTCTCGTAGTGGTGATAGGCATCGAGCCTATAGGCCGCCATGTCGCGCTGCGCGCCCGACAGCATGGCGTCGACATCGATTTTAGTGTTTGGCGTCGGGCTCACGTAGATCATCCCGTATTTTTCGGCGACCGGAAGCTCGCGCAGGGAGCAGCTCGCCGCGTCGATCTCAGCGAACGAACGCTCGTCAGGCCGCCCAATCAGCCGGCCATCCGTCGCGTAGGCCCAGGCGTGGTAGGGGCAGAGAAACCGCTTCACGCCCTGCCCGGACCCGTCGGCGACGCGGGCGCCGCGATGACGACAGACATTGAGGAAGGCGCGCAGGTTCCCATCCTTGTGGCGCACCAGTAGCATGGGCACACCGGCATAGTCGTGGGTCATGTAGTCGCCGGCCCGCGGCAACAGGCAGCTCAGGCCTACGAACAGCGGGCCGCGCCTGAAGAAGAGCTCGCGCTCGCGGGCGAACTGCTCACGACAGGTGTAGTCGACGACCTCGTTGCGGTAAACCGTGTCCGCAATGGCAGTGGTTTGGGTGTCGAGATAGGTGAAGAGCTTGCGCGCCTGCTCGCGCTGATCCCGTGCCAGCACTCGTTCTCCTCCCGCCGGCGACGGCTCGGTCGCGCCGGCCACTTTATTCTACATATCTATATAATAGCCGGATCGAAACGCGGCTGAGAAGCCATTTTTGTTGACGGCGTCCCACAGCTACCTAGTCTTCGTTTCTGACTTGGAAATCAAGGAGTGGCTTTGCGCGTCCGCAGATCGAGTTATTGCGCGGGTGGCCACCAGAAGCGGGCCGAGTTCTTCGTTCATGAGAGTTCCTTTGCTAGCCTCAGCGTCACGCTTGGAGTTCGCTGTCATGCGCCTAGCGACTTGTTGTATTTCGCTGGCCATATCCCCTCTAGTGTCGGTCGTGCGCCGTCACGCGGCGCGACCAGTGGCCACGGGGGGATGCGTGTGACGAGAATAAACTCGTCACGCATCTACCCCCCGTAGGGGACGAATTGACGAGTTTCATAAGTGACTGAAATAATTGGCTTATTGGGGAAACTCGTCACGAATAAATTCGTCATTGACGAGTTACGCTAAAACCTTTGCATTTTCAGACACTTAAATAAACTCGTCAGCCCAGAACGAATTGACGAGTTTCCTTTCAGGCTTCGTCGCCTTGCCCGCTTGGGACGGCAGTTGCTTCCGCTTCGAGACAGAATTGAAGGCCGTCTCGCCCCTTTTTCTTTTGAACGGTGAGTTTGCCGTAGGCCGTGAGGCCGATATGCACGTCGGCGCTCTGCGAGACCCATCCCGGGCCATCTAGCTCGGCTTTGATGACGCGGCTTCGGTTGCTGCCGCTCCCAAAGGCTGCTTTTTCGCTCTCGGTCATATGACCAAAAAGCACGGAGAGTGAGTACGGCTTTCCCAGCGACAGACGATTACCTGCCGCAATCGTCTTAGCGATCGTTTCCAAGACGTCAGTGTTTTGACTTTTCGACAGCGCCACGGGCTCAAGCACGCCGATCGTCTCGCCTGCGGGGCCGCCCAGCTTAACCGACACCCGTTTGAACCAGCGTGGTTGGTCCTTACTAAGAAAAAGATTAGCCTTGGCGTCGTCCATACGCGCGTACAGGTGCGCTTCGTCTTCGCTGACGCCCCAGTTTTTTGCGTCCTTCTTGGACATATTGAAAAACGTGTAGACAATCCTCATGACGTTCGCTTGGGCACTGGCGCCGCGGAGCGCGTCTATGTCCCCTGCGTAGCTCTCGCTGGAGGCTTGCGGTGGTTTCTTTGTGTGAGCCACAACCAAGACAGCGCAATTGCCGTCAACGGCGATACGGCGAGCGACAGCCATTACCTGTCGCATCTGAACATTGTCGTTCTCTTCGCCCTCGTGAAACTCGACCAGTGGATCGATGATAAAGACGTCGATTCCTATACGTTTTATGCGCGCGATGATCTTTTCGACCTCAGCAGCCTCAATGATGACGCTGCTGCGGTCCTTCTTGCGCTTGGCGATGAGCAGCGGTCTTTTGACGCCGCTGTTCCAAAACAGCTTGCCTTTTTCCCTAAGCGGTAATGGGTCGACACCGAATTTTTGCATCGTGGCGCCGAAACGCCGGTTGAGCTCATTCTCGTCGTCCTCTTGATTCCAGTACCAAACTCTGCCCGGCTGTTTGACTTGGAAGCCACAAATGTCTTGGCGGTCAGCGGAGATTGCAACGGCCAATGAGCTCCCCCACTGCGTCTTGCCGACGCCTCCTGGCGATATCAGACAGGTGGCAAAGCTACGCACCAAGAGCTCGGGAACAATCCAATCTCTGGGAGGGATCTTTGCGAAATCGAAGTTCGGATCGATCGGCTTAGGATCAAGCCAGCTATCATCCTCCGCCTCCGCTTGTTCGGACAATTCATCTTCGCCGACCGGCGGAAGCTCGTCCTTTGCGTCTGGTACTTGTTCGTTCGCTTTATGAAGCACGCGAGCGAGGGCGCGCTGTGGGTCGGGCTGATCGTGAATGTGCCCGCCAACCTCCCACGTCATTAGAATGTTTTCAATAGTTTCGTCCGATACGCCGGCGGCTTTGCAAGCGATAGCCAACGCCAGCGCGGCGGAACTGCGGTCGCTTTCGTAGTACTTATCTGCGAGTTCTGGATCCTTCCACTTATCGTCCAGCCCCTCCAGCTCTGGGTTGTCAGGGTCGACACACGGATAATGAGACCGCGTAGAGCCCTTGGCCTTCTGATGCGAAATTGATCCCTTTGCGGCCGCCCGGGGGAAATCAGACAAGGAGTAGACCGCCTCGCTATAGTAGGCGACCGTTGCTAACGCTGGCTTCCGCCCCTTGGCGATCTTAATCTTGTTGGGTAGGTTGATTGTGCCGGGAAGCCGCATAACGCGATCTACGTTATGACAAGCGTCAGCTTTCAGACCGCGCGACGTGAGTAGCTCTTCAATGCCCCGCGTGTAACATTCGGCGTCCTCGATCTTGCTTTTGTCTCCCTGGACTAGAATCCGGTCAACATCTTTCAGTATCCAGAATGGCTGTACGCCGCCTCCAGATTTTATGATGACGCTTGGTGGGCGATCAAGTTTGAGGAGAACACCTATAGCTTCGTCGGCGAACGCCTCCTGATCCGCCCCGGCGGGAGGATCAACATCACCGTGCAACGCCACGATTTCGGCGACGTCAGTCTTAGAGGCCTTCTTATCGATCGGTTCGCCTAGGGTGTTAACCGAAAAGTAAAGGTTCGCGCGTCCCTGACGTCTGTCGATCCATCTTTCGACGGGGCCTCCATCGCGAAGATCTTCGCGGTCGAATGCACAAGCTTCTATGGACCCGTTGGTGGAAATTGAAACTAAGTGCGGAAAATCCGTGGGCCACTTCCGAAGGAAAACAAGGGCCTCAGCCGTATCGCCATTTAGGGGTCCACTGGCACCGGTTCTGACTTCGGCCGCTTCGACGTCGACGGGCCTGGAGATTTGAGCCGTGTCATCCCACAGGGGAGGCTTTGCTCCGGCGCGATCGCGGATGGAGAACGGTTGCATCACTTCGTCTCCAGCTTCGGCATGTTCAAGATCAACCGGATCGGAATGTTCGGCCGGCACTCCTCGCGCGTGTAGGCCATCCATTCATCGGTGTGCTGATGTGAGACGTTGATTTGAACGACGCGGCCGCCGTGGCGTATGTGGGGCGCGAAAAAATCTCGCATCAGTTGATGGGCGGCCCGTTCCTTTGTCGCGTCGGGCATTTCCCCGGACCAAATGACCACGGCATCGGCTAGTTGCAGCGCCCATCGTAATGATGGCTGATTGAACGAAGTCGGCGGTGTGCCGTCGCCCACATCAGCGGGGATGCAAAATTTGATGACGCGGTGCGCTGGAGGATGCGCCGGTCATGTCTACCGATCACGCCTTTGGGCGGGATAACGGCAGTTACGATATCGTCAGGCTCGAATTGTTGAATGTCCTCTAGAACAAGAGTATATTGACGTTGCATCAGTCAAACCACTTCTACTTTGGAGCGGTCGACGCCAGAGCGGCGTCGGCCGCTCTTTCGTTTTGCCGTAGGTCTCAAGCATTGGACGTCGCCGCGAGTTTACGATCTGGGAATGGTGAATGGGCTTCCCATTTGATCGACGACGGGTCGATCGACCGTCACGGGTGCGGCGAAACCCCGTGCAGTGCTTTTGCGCCTGCATTTTAGAAAAACTGTCGGTTAGGCGGCGGAGCGATCCGCCGCGGCCGTTGATTGGTGGCGTCGAGATGATAGGTACTCGTCCAGATCAGCCATGCTGTAGACGACGCGATTAGCTGTCGCTTTGATAAACACAGGCCCGGTGCCTTCGATCCTCAGGCGCTCAAGGGTTGATTTCCCAAGTCGCGTGTAAGAAGCCGCCTCGTGAGTAGTGAGATATCGTGTCGCCTCAACCATTTGTTTCCTTCGCCTATCGGCTCTCGCCGTCTTCATCAGCCATCCCAGTTATCTAGCGACATGCTGAATCAAATACTAAAAGCGGTTTTGCGGGCGAGGCGTGCCGGTCATCAGCGCGTTGTTCGGTGTCAGTCTTTAGCTAAGTCCTTGAAACAGCATGGACACACCCACGCTTCGCGGCGCGTTGCGAAAATGCTTGCGAAAAGTGAAAAGCACTTCCTCTAAGGAGACGGAGATCGCGCTCCGCGCAAAAGTTTGCGAGGGCGCGAAAGAACTTAGACCCTAAGCGCTCCGTTGAAGCGGTATGATCTCTGCGCTTTTGCCTTTCAACGCAGCCGCGATGTGTTCTCCGATCGAGTTCGACGCGCGCCGCAATGGGTCAGACTCCAGATGCGCGTAACGCTCCGTCGTCGCCGATTGAGTGTGGCCGAGCAGCTTGCCGACGATCGGGAGGCCCAGGCTCGCGCTGGCGCCGATGCTTGCGAACGTGTGGCGGAGATCGTGCAAGCGAACGGGCGGGAGCGTTGAGCACGATCGTTTTCTTGCCGGTCTTTGAGTCGGGTAGCAGCAGCAATCCCCGCTCCATATCGATGTGCTCCCAGCGCAAATGAAGGAGCTCCCTCAGCCGGGCGCCGGTCAGCAGTAGCAGGCGAATGGCCGCTGCGGCTGATGCTCCAAGAAAAACCCGGCGGTTCTCTTCCTTTGGCGCGTGTTTGGCCTTCTTGCCCGACCGGGGCTCCCACGGGATGCCTGTTGTTTCGCCTTCGATCAACGCGACGCCGAGCCGCGCTAACTCGTCACCCGAAAGGAAGCGGTCGCGCCGTTCCTCTGCGTACTTCCGTATCTTGCGGCAGGGGTTCGGAGTGTCCGCCCGCTCGCCTCGCTGCGCAGCAATGTTCAAAACGTGAGAAAGCAGCGCGAGGGCGCGATTGGCCATGGCCGGAGTGGCCTTCATCGAAGTGTGCAGCCGCGCGACGTCGCTGCGGTCGATCTCCGCGACTTTGCGGTCTCCAAGAACCGGCAGGATGTGGAGCTTGAATATCCGGCGCTCGGCTGCGGCGGTGGACGCCTTCTTGTGGCCGTCCGAAATGTCCGCGAGATATTGGACGGAGAACTCCCGGAGCGTGGGCGCACCTTTCATCTTTTGGCGCAATTGGGAAGGATCGGTCCCCCCGGCCACTTCGCCTAGCAAGCGCTTGGCCTCGGTGCGTGCCGTCTCTACGGTCCAGGGAGAGCCGTGGAGGCCGATTGTGAATAGGCGCTGCTTACCGCCAGCCCGGTACTTCAGGATGAACACAGCGTCACGGCGCTGCCTCCGGACGCCGAAGCCACGCACGTCTACATCCCATGCGGCCGATCCCCGCGGGAGCCGATCAACGATGTTTTTGGTAATCCGACGCCCATTTGACATGGCAGCCCCCGTTTGCGCTAGATACCTCCTAGATACCACGAGAAGCCAAGTGGGGGAAGACGCCTGAGAGCGGAAAAACCTGTAATTGGTAGCTAAGTCCGGCTGCTGACGATAGGTGAAGATAGGCGAAAAAGCCTTCCACAACATTCGTAATGACGGGGTCGGGGGTTCGAGTCCCTCTTGCGGCACCACCCGCTCAAAAAAAGACGCGCGAGCCGACTGCCGGGAGGAGCGTGTACGCGCGGCAAGGGCCTTTATGCACGAGGAAAAGCGTCCGGCATCTGCTCCTCGCGCTCGCGCGGATTGAGATAGGTAAAGGGCAGCCCGACAAACAGGACTCCGCCAACCACGTTGCCGATGGTGCTGAAGAACAAGTTGTGCAGCGCCTCGCCCAGGGTCAGCGCACCGCCTCCCAGCATCGCCATCGAGAAAGTTCCCATGTTGGCGATCGAATGTTCGAAGCCGAGATAGACGAAGATGAACACGATGAGAACCAGGACAATGATCTTGGCAATCTCCTCCTTGCAGCGCAGCGCTATCCGCACGGCCAGACAGACAATCCAGTTGGCAAGAATGCCCTTGAAGAAGATGACGCTGCCCGCCTGCTGCGCCTTGTGCAGGGCGCCATCGAACAAGGCATGATCGGGCGGCAACTCGCCGAGAGAGCCGGCGCCGAGCAGCAGCAAGGCAACGAGGATCGCGCCGACGAGATTCCCGAAATAGCAGGAAATCCAGAGCAGAACGGCTTGTCTCCAACTCGTCCGCCCTTCGACGGACGATACGGTGAGATACATGTTGTTGCTGGTGAACAGCTCGGTGTTGGTGAATACGATGATCATCAGGCCGACGCCGAAAAATCCCGATGCGATCACTGCGCCCAGGGAAATGTCGTGAAGGTTCTGCTTCAATACCCAGAACACGATAACGACCAGGGTCAAACCCATTCCCGCGCCGACCGAGCGCAGCAAGTAGCGCAGCGGATCGTCCTGCAGAAGGTTGATCTTGCCGAAACCCGCTTCGGCAGCCTTCTCGACATGGCTCCGGTCAATCATGTGGCTCTCCTCACCATGCGAAGCGCCATCCTGCCCGCGTGATCGGATCGATCACGCACGCTTCGCTTTCGCCTTGAGTTCGTCGACCGCGTCGAGCCTTTCCCAGGGAAACTCTTCGCGCCCGAAATGTCCGTAGGCCGCAGTCCTCCGGTGGATCGGTCGCTTGAGATCGAGGTGATCGATCGTCCCTTGGCGAGAGGGGGAATAGCTTCCGCACCGGTTGCACCAGCGCAACGTCGGCAAGCGTGGCGCTCCCAAATGTATTCGCCATCACCGAGACGGGATCGGCGAGACCAATGCAGTATGAAATCTGCAGCAGGTCGCAGGCGACGCGCGAATCCGGATCAAGCCTGAGACATTCGTCGAGGACGGCATCGAAGATCTGGTCGCACAGCTTGTCGGGATGCCCCTCTGTGACGGACTCCGATGTAAACGGCATGTCGCGCGGACACATGGATCATCCCGCGCCGCTCGCCGCCAGAAGACCGACGATCTGCACGGCGATGACCTTGACGATGGTCATGGAGGGAAAGATCATCGCGTAGCCGATATCCGGTCTTTCGGTCGGCGCCATCTTGGTCGAGTAGACAAGAATGGCCGGGTTTCCAGTCGCGCCCGATGCCACGCCGACCAGGTCGTCATAGGGGATTTTGAGCAGGTAATAACCGACGAACAGCACGATAAACACCGTGGTCAAGAGCACTGCGGCGCCGATGAACAGCATCGTGAAACCGGATTCGGCAACGGTGCGGACAAAGGGCTGGCCGGCGTTGACGCCGACAGTTGCAAGAAACATCGCAAGTCCGAAATTGCGAAGCACGATGTTCGCCGGCAACGGCATGGTCCAAAGCATTGGACCGGTCCGGCGCAACTTTCCGAGGATCAGGGCCACGATCAGCGGGCCGCCGCCGATGCCGAGCGTTACCTTGCCCACGCCAGGGACCGGGATCGGAATGAGGCCGAGCAAGACGCCGAGCACCATGCCGACACCGAGCGAGACGTAGCTGAACTCGGCGGCCGCTTTCACGGTGTCGCCGAAGAACTTGCGGATCTCCTCCTTGCGGTCGGGAGGCGTCAAGACGCCGACCCGATCGCCGAACTCGAGCATCAGGTCGGGGGACGGCACGAGGTCGGCATCGTAGCGCCGCACGTGCAGGAGATGGGTTGGAAAGCCCGAAGGCATCGAGAGGCTTGAGAGCGGAATGCCGACCACAGTGGCCTTTCCGACGAACACGCGGATGTAGTCGAGATCAGCGCGGTCGCTCGCGAGCAGGCCGGGTTGCAGCTTGCCAAGCCGGGCGGCAGCTTCCTTGATCGCCTCCTCGCGCTCGGCGACGATCAGCACCGCATCGCCCGCGGACAGGACTGTATCGGATGTCGGGACGAAGTTGCGATCGCCCGTTCGCACCATGGTCACCTGCACGTCGCTCGGGATATCCTTCATCAACTCGTCGAGCTTGCGGCCGGACACGCCCGAGCCGATCGAAATCTCGCCCATGTGGAAGCGCTGCGCCTTCGCCGGAAATTTCGGCTGCACCATACGCGTCATGAAATAGATGCAGAGGATCGGACCGATGACGCCGAAGGGATAGGCGATGGAGTAGCCGATCGACGGATCCTTGTTGTTCATGACGTCGAGCGCGGCCTGGAGCGTCGCGGTGCTGGTCATCGACCCTGCATAGAGGCCAAGCGTATGCCCGATCTTGATTCCGAAGACCTTTCCGAGACCAAGGGCAACGAACAAGCCGGCGATGCAGCCGATCAGCGCCAGCAGATTGTATTTCTGCCCAACGCCCACCATGCCTTCGAAGAACTGGCGCCCATAGAGAATGCCGAAGAGGAACATGATCAGGCCGGTCAGGCCGATCGGACCGGTGATCTGCGCTTTCGGCGCGAAGGCACCGATCGCCAGCCCGACAAAGAGAACCGCGCCGACGCCGAGCGAGAATCCGCCGATGCTGATCTGCCCGACCAGATAGCCGAGACCGATTGCGAGAAACGCGGTCAGGATCGGCTGGCTGCCGAGTATATCGCGCGCAAGATCCAACATCTTCGGTCTCCCCCGGATAGAAAAGCCGTCAGCGAGCGTTGCACCCCGCATCGCGGAACTGCCCGATTACCCTGTTCACGAGTTCGCGCGATGGCGGCTGGGTATCGGCATGCTTGTATTCGAGATTCATTGCCTTCCACTTGAATTCGCCCATCTTGTGGAACGGCTGCACCTCGACCCACTCGACGTTCTTCATCGGCGCCACAAATTTGGCGATGCCCGCGACATTCGCCGGATCGTCGGTTGCGCCGGGCACGAGCGTGAAACGCACCCAGACCGGTTTGCCAATCGAGGCGAGGCGCGCGGCAAAGCGCAGCGTCGGCGCAAGATCGCGGCCGGTCACGCGGCGATAGGTGTCCGGGTCCGAGCTCTTGATATCCAGCAGCACCAGATCGATCGCCGAGAGATACGAGTCGTCGGCGCGGTCGCCCAGAAAGCCCGATGTCTCGATGGCCGTATGCAGGCCCATCTCCTTGGCGCCCTTGAAGATGCGCCGGGTGAAGGCAAGCTGCACCATCGGCTCGCCGCCCGAGATGGTCAGGCCGCCGCCGAGGCTGACAAGCGAAGGCGCGAAATCGCCGAGACGATTGAGCACCTGCTCAACCGGCATGTAGCTGCCGTCCTTGAGGTGCCAGGTATCCGGGTTGTGGCAATAGCTGCACCGCAGGAGGCACCCCGAGACGAACAGCACCGCGCGCAAGCCTGGGCCGTCGTAGCGCGAGGATGTCTCGTACGAGTGGCAGTAGCCGAACGCGCCCTCTTCGTCCTTGAGTTTGTCGTCATCAGGGGCATCGGGCGAAAGCCCGACCCGGAGATCGTATCGACTTCCGGCTTCGAGTTCCCGTAACATCGACATGGTAGCCTCCAGTGTCAGATCTGACCGTGGAAGGTGCGACTGATCACATCCCTTTGCTGCTCCGGCGTCAGTCGCACGAAGTTCACCGCATAGCCGGATACGCGGATCGTGAGTTGCGGATATTTGTCCGGATTCTTCATCGCATCTTCCAGCGTCTCCCTGTCGATCACATTGAGGTTCATGTGGAAGCCGCCGCGATCGAAGTAGAGGTCGAAGGCCTTGGTGGCTTCGCTGAGGAGCTGCTCCTCGGAGAGATGCGCCTTCTGGGGAGCGATGGAGACGGTGTAGCTGATGCCGTCCTGCGCGTCCTTGTAGGGAAGCTTGGCAACCGAAAGACAGGACGCGAGCCAGCCATGGCTGTCGCGGCCGTGCATCGGATTGGCGCCCGGCCCGAACGGCTCGCCCTTCCTGCGGCCGTCCGGCGTGTTCCCCGTCGCCTTCCCGTAAACGACATTCGAGGTGATGGTCAGCACGCTCTGCGTATGCGTCGCGTTCCGATAGGTCGGATGCTTGCGGATCTTCTCCATGAAGCTGGTGACGAGGCCGGACGCGATCTGATCGACGCGGTCGTCGTTGTTGCCGAATTGCGGCGTCGAGGCATTGCCGTCGTTCTTGTAGTCGACGACGAGCCCGGTCGCGTCGCGGATGGCGCGAATCTTGCCGTACTTGATCGCGCTGAGGCTGTCGGCAACCACCGACAGGCCGGCGATGCCGAACGCCATGGTGCGCAGGATATCGCGATCATGCAGCGCCATCTCGAGACGCTCGTAGAAATACTTGTCATGCATGTAATGAATGCAATTCATGGCGTGCACATAGGTGCGCGCGAGCCACTCCATGGTCGTGTGGAACTTCTCCATGACGTCGTCGTAATCGAGGAAGTCGCCCGCGACCGGCAATGTCTGGGGGGCGACCTGCTCGCCGGAAACTTCGTCGCGGCCGCCATTGATCGCATAAAGGAGCGCCTTCGCGAGATTGACGCGCGCCCCGAAGAATTGCATCTGCTTGCCGAGCCGCATGGCCGACACGCAGCAGGCGATGGCATAGTCGTCGCCCCAGAACGGCCGCATCAGGTCGTCGTTCTCGTACTGCAGCGACGAGGTGTCCTTGCTGACCTTGACGCAATAGCGCTTGAAGGCCGCCGGCATCTGACTGGACCAGAGAATGGTGATGTTCGGCTCCGGCGCCGGTCCGAGATTGTAGAGCGTGTGCAGCATGCGATAGCTGCTCTTGGTCACAAGCGCACGCCCGTCGAGATCCATTCCGCCGACGCATTCGGTCGCCCAGTAGGGATCGCCGCTGAACAGCGCGTCGTAGTCGGGCGTGCGGAGGAAACGGACGATGCGGAGCTTCTGGACCAGTTGATCCCAAAGCTCCTGCGCGCCGGCTTCGTCGAGGGCGCCTTCCTTCAGGTCGCGCTCGATATAGATATCCAGGAAGCTCGAGATGCGGCCGATCGACATGGCCGCCCCGTTCGCTTCCTTGATGGCGCCGAGATAGGCAAAATAGGTCCACTGGAACGCTTCGCGAGCGTTCTTCGCGGGTTGCGCGATGTCCAAGCCATAGAGCTTCGCCATCGCGGCGAGATCCTTGAGCGCGCGCATCTGCTCGGCCAGCTCTTCGCGCTGCCGGATGATCTCGTCGGTCGGCCACATGTCGTCGATCTGCTCCCGCTCCTCGCCCTTGACCTCGAGCAGCCGGTCAACGCCGTAGAGCGCCACCCGCCGATAGTCGCCTATGATGCGCCCGCGCCCATACGCATCGGGAAGGCCGGTGATGATGCCCGACCGGCGGCAGTTCATGATCTCCGGCGTATAGGCGTCGAACACGCCGTCATTGTGCGATTTGCGATATTTGGTGAAGGCCTCGTGCACTTGCGGATCGGGCTCGAAGCCCGCAGCCTTCAGGCCGGCCTCGACCATGCGCAGTCCGCCGAACGGAAAGATCGCTCGCTTGAAGGGCTGGTCCGTCTGCAGGCCGACGATCAGTTCATTGTCGCGGTCGATGTAGCCGGCGGCATGGGCCAGCAACATCGAAGGATGCTTGGCGTCGACAGCGAGCACGCCCTTTTTTCTCTCGTCGGCGAAGTAGGGCTGCAATTTGGCCCAGACGGCCTTGGTGCGCGGCGAGGCGCCGGCGAGGAATTTCTCGTCGCCGGCGTAAGGCTTGACGTTGCGGACGATGAAATCGCGGACGTTGATGGACGTGCACCAGTCGCCCGGCCGGAAGCCTCGCCAGCAATCTCCTTCTCCGGATTCCCTCTTGACGGCTGCGCTGCCTCTCATGTTGCGTCTCCCATCGCCGGATTGGTTCGTGAAACTTTTTTCACTTCGCGGCGCTGGCCAGCGCCAAGCTGCTTGCAAAACTGAAAGCCGCACGCGGGTCCTTTCGTTGATCTATGTCAAGCTGGTTCGGCGCGGCTAGGCGCGGTTTTCGGCAAGCTGATCGAGCTTTCGGGCTTTCTCCAGGTCGGTCTCGCCTGCATCGGAAGTCGGCGCCGCGCACAGGCGTGGCGAAGGCGATGGCAGAAATACGGTGAGCCGGAGCAGTTGAAGCGGCGTTTGTGCGCTGCGAGGGTCCAGCGAGAAATTCATAGACGCCTGCGTAAGGCTTGATATGACGCACCACGAAATCGCCCACGTTGATCGACGGTTTGCCGGTCGCCCGGCCGGAACTTTTGCGGAAATCGCCTTCTCCGGATTCCCTCTTCCGAGCTACATGCTCTTCATGACGTCTCTCATGAGAGCGAATACAAGCTGCTGGGGGGAATTGTTGCAACGACAACCAGCGTGGCCCCGTCGCCACAATCAAGAATTTTCCTGCCAAGCCCTGCACAAGCTCTCGAATCCTGCTTGCTGGTCAACCGGCAGAAAGCCAAGGTTGCCGCATGAGACGCGATTCCGCTCGGAGCCCATCATGGCCAAGCTTGGAATGTGTGGTGCGCTCCTTGTGGCGATTGCTGGCGCCTCAAGCGCAGTGGATGCCTGGGCTGCCGACGTCGTGCCTGCCAAGGCTCCGCCGGCTCCGACAAATTCGGCAACCGCACCGCGCCTATGCACCGACCCATCCGACTTCTTCACCACCAACTGCCAGCTCACGTGGCAAGGCATCACGGTGCAGGGAACCATTGACACCGGGGTCGGATGGCAAAGCAACGGCGCGCCGTTTGACTCGCGATTTCCTGCTGGAACCTCTTATCTTATCGGGAAACAGAACAGATCGCCGCTTTGGAGCCTTGCACCGAACGCCCTGGGCAATTCAGCGATTGGTATTAAGGGAAAGGAGCCAATCGGGGGGAACTTTTCCGTTCTGTTTGCCGTGGATGCCGGTTTCGACCCGTACTCCCTGCGATTGTCCGACGGACCGGGATCGGTTGCCGCGAATGCCGGCATCCCGCAAAACCTGCAAAGCACCAACGGTGACTCAAGCCGAGCGGGTCAATGGTACAACGGCCAAGGTTACGTGGGCGTCAGTTCTCCCACCTATGGCACACTGACTGTTTTCCGACAGAACTCGCTGCTGTTGGATGCCGTCATCAACTACGATCCGCTTGCCGCCTCCTACGCCTTCTCGCCAATCGGCTATCAGGGAATAACCTGCGGCGGCGGCAACACCGAAAACTGCAGATACTCAACGTCGGTGAAATACAAGATCGAGGTCGGCTATTTCCGGGCGGCGGCGCTGTGGCAGGCCGGTGGCTACGCCGAGAATAATGGATCTGATGGAGCCTATCAGTTCCAACTGGGAGGAACCTTACCGACCTGGGGCAAGGATGAGTTTTCGTTCGACGCAATTTACAGTCACGTCAAGGATTCCGTAGCGCTCGCGCTTGCGCCGGGAGCCAACAACGCCGCTGGAATGCCGATCCCCCCGTTCTTGCCGCAGACGCTCACAGCGACGATCTCCGACAATACCGCCGCCATGTTCGTTGCTGGATACGCGACTGGAGCGCTGAAGTTGTATGCCGGTTACGAATACATTCGATATGGAGCGCCCAGCGATCCGCAGTCCGCCTTTACGAATATCGGGGGAGGCTTCATCTGCCAGGGC
>Ga0335069_10005593_pt1 | contig 18443 bp, 17 predicted proteins | sample Lox_Sample_11_FD_206714 | JGI IMG/M metagenome (GOLD analysis project Ga0335069, IMG submission 206714) | Soil microbial communities from Loxahatchee National Wildlife Refuge, Florida, United States - Lox_Sample_1.1 | ecosystem: Environmental > Terrestrial > Soil > Wetlands | place: USA... | reverse complement strand
GGGCGCGGGCTTCGCCATCATCATGGCCAAGGACGAGGACGGGAACGCCACGATGTTCCTGTCCGACATGGACGCGCCGGGCATCGAGGTGGTGCGCGCGCTCGACACGCTCGACCAGGGCTTCCCGGGCGGGCATTGCGTGGTGCGGTTCAACGATCTGCGCGTACCGGCGAGCGACATCCTTGGCGAGCCGGGCAAGGGCTTCCGCTACGCGCAGGTGCGGCTGGCGCCCGCGCGGCTGACCCATTGCATGCGCTGGCTCGGCGCCGCGCGGCGCGCGCACGAGGTGGCCTCGGCCTACGCGCAGACGCGGGAAGTGTTCGGCGCGAAGCTCGGCCACCACGAGGGCGTGGGCTTCATGCTGGCAGACAACGAGATGGACATCCGCATGAGCCGGCTGTCGATCTGGCACACCGCCTGGGTGCTGGACCAGGGCGAGCGCGGCGGCACCGAATCCTCGATGTCGAAGCTGTTCTGCTCGGAGGCGATCTGGCGGGTGGTGGACCGCTGCGTACAGGTGCTGGGCGGGCAGGGCATCACCGGCGAGACGGTGGTGGAGCGCATCTTCCGCGAGGTGCGCGGCTTCCGCATCTACGACGGCCCGAGCGAGGTCCATCGCTGGAGCATCGCCCAGCGCATCATGCGCAACGGGCCGAACTGGTAGGCGGTGAGGCGCCGGCGCAAGGGGCCGTCCAATCTCTCACGGTCAGGCCCTCTCCGCCCCTGGGGGCGGTGAGGGTTGGGTGAGGCGGGGGGATTCCAGAGGCGGCGATTTATTGCGCTGCGGCAGGCAACTGCCGGACGGCAGCACCCACCTTGTATCTGGCGGTTGGCACTGCGGGCGGGCGCCTCAGGGCGCGGCGGTCCCTTGCGGGCCTGGGCGGCTGCACCCGTCGCATGGCCGCCCCATATCCGTTAGGTTCTTAACGAAGCGACACCGGAGGAAGAGGCCATGACCGAAGCCTGCATCGTCGGCTGGGCGCACAGCCCGTTCGGGAAGCTGGACGATCCGGATGTCGAGAGCCTGATCGGCCGCGTCGCCGGGGCGGCCATCGCGGACGCGGGGATCGCGCCCGAGGATATCGACGCGAGCTTCGTCGGGCTGTTCAACAACGGCTTCTCCAAGCAGGACTTCCCCAGCTCGATGGTGCTGCAGGCGGTGCCGGAGCTGCGCTTCAAGCCCTCGACGCGGTTCGAGAATGCCTGCGCCTCGGGCTCGGCCGCGGTGTACGGCGCGCGCGACTTCCTCGCCGCCGGGCGCGGGCGGTTCGCGCTGGTGGTGGGCGCGGAGAAGATGACCGCGACGCCCGGCGCGCAGGTGGGCGACATCCTGCTCTCGGCCTCCTACCGGAAGGAGGAAGGCGAAATCCCGGCGGGCTTCGCGGGCGTGTTCGGCCGCATCGCGGAACGCTACTTCCAGCGCTACGGCGACCAGTCCGACGCGCTGGCGGCGATCGCGGCGAAGAACCACAAGAACGGCGTGGACAACCCCTATGCGCAGATGCGCAAGGACCTCGGCTTCGAGTTCTGCCGCGCGGTGTCCGAGAAGAACCCGTATGTCGCGCCGCCGCTGAAGCGCACCGACTGCTCGCTGGTCTCCGACGGCGCCGCCGCGCTGGTGCTGACCGACGAGGAAACCGCGAAGGCGATGAAGAAGGCGATCCGCTTCCGCGCCGCCGTCCAGGTGAACGACTACCTGCCGATCTCACGCCGCGACGTCACCCGCTTCGACGGCGCGGCCGAGGCGTGGCGGCGCGCGCTCGCTTCCGCCGACATGAAGCTGGGCGACCTGTCCTTTGTCGAAAGCCACGACTGCTTCACCATCGCCGAACTGCTGGAATACGAGGCGATGGGGCTGACCGAACCGGGCCAGGGCGCGCGCGCGATCCTGGAGGGCTGGACGGCGAGGGACGGCAGGCTGCCGGTGAACCCGTCGGGCGGGCTGAAGTCCAAGGGCCACCCGATCGGCGCGACGGGCGTTTCGATGCACGTCATCACCGCGATGCAGTTGGCGGGCGAGGCCGGGGCGATGCAGCTGCCGAAGGCGGACCGCGCGGCGGTGTTCAACATGGGCGGCGCGGCGGTGGCGAACTACGTATCGATCCTGGAGGCGGTGCGCTGAGCGGAGCGATCCCGACCAGCAACCTCGCGAACCTTCTGCTCCAGTCGGCGCGGCGGCATCCCGACCGCCCCGCGACGATCTGGCAGGACCGCAGTTGGACGTGGGCGGAAACCGCCGCCCGCGTCCGCGCCGCCGCCGCCGCGCTGGCCGAGGCGGGGCTGCGGCCGGGCGAGCGCGTGCTGGTGCATGCGCGCAACTCCAACGCCTACATGGAAACTGCCTGGGCGACCTGGATGCTGGGCGGGGTGTGGGTGCCGACCAATTTCCGGCTCAGCCCCGCCGAGGTCGCGTATCTGGCGGAAAGCTCGGCGGCATCGGTGCAGATCTTCGACACCGCTTTCCCCGAGCACGCGGCGGCGGCCGAGCAGGCCAATCCCGCGCTGCGCAGGCGCTTCAGCATCGGCGGGGCGGGCGCGGAGGACTGGGAGGCGCTGGCCGCGCATCCGGGCGCCATCGCACATCCCGCCGATGTGCTGCCCGATGCGCCGGCATGGTACTTCTACACCTCGGGCAGCACGGGGCGGCCGAAGGCGGGGACGCTGACACATGGGCAGATGCAGTTCGTCGTCACCAATCACCTCTGCGACCTGATGCCCGGCACGACCGAGCACGACGTGTCGCTCGCGGTCGCGCCGCTGTCGCACGGCGCGGGCATTCATGCGCTGACGCAGGCGGCCCGCGGCGCGGCAACGGTGCTGCTGCCGGGCGAGCGGCTGGACTGCGCCGAGGCGTGGCGGCTGGTGGAGCAGCACCGCGTCAGCAACATGTTCACGGTGCCGACCATCCTGACGATGCTCGCGCGCCACCCGGATGTGGACCGCGTGGATCATTCCAGCCTGCGCTACGTGATCTACGCGGGCGCGCCGATGTACCGCGCCGATCAGGTGCACGCGCTGCGCAAGCTCGGGCCCGTGCTGGTGCAGTATTTCGGGCTCGGCGAGGTGACCGGAAACATCACCGTGCTGCCGCCGCACCTGCACACCGACGCCGAGGACGATCCGCTGATCGGCAGCTGCGGCTATCCGCGCACGGGGATGGACGTGGCTATCCTCGACACGGAGGGGAACCGTCTGAAGCCGGGCGAGACGGGCGAGATCTGCGTGCGCGGACCCGCCGTGTTCGCGGGCTACGCCAACAATCCGGCGGCGAACGAGGCGGCCTTCAGGCATGGCTGGTTCCACACCGGCGACCTGGGGCACCTCGACGCGCGCGGCTTCCTGTTCATCACCGGCCGCGCGTCGGACATGTACATCTCGGGCGGATCGAACGTGTATCCACGCGAGATCGAGGAGGCGCTGCTGACCCATCCGGCGGTGGCGGAAGCCTGCGTCGTGGGGATGCCCGACGGACGCTGGGGCGAGTCGGGCGTGGCGGTTCTGGTGCTGGAAGCGGGGCAGAGCGCGTCACCGGAGGCACTGCTCGCGCATCTCGACGGGCGGATCGCGAAATACAAATGGCCCGCGCGCTTTTTGTTCTGGGACGAGCTGCCGAAATCCGGCTACGGCAAGGTCGCGAAACGCGACGTCAAGCTGCGGCTTGCGGAGAGGGAGAACACACGATGACGGCACCGCCGGTCGAAGCCTCGGCCGCAAGCGCCTTCCATGCGCATGTCTATTACGATCCCGAGCGCACGCGCGACGCGGCCGCGCGGTTGCGCGGCTGGGTAGAGGAGCGTTTCCCCGCAGCGCGACTGGGCCGGTGGCACGACGTGCCGGTGGGGCCGCACCCGTCCGCGATGTACCAGATCGCCTTCGAGCCCGCGCTTTTCCCCACGCTGGTGCCGTTCCTGATGCTCAACCGCCAGGGGCTGACGGTTCTCGTGCATCCCGAGACCAGGCGGCCGCGCGACGATCATCTGCTGCACGCGACCTGGATGGGCGCGGTGCTTCCGCTGAACGGCGCGATCTTGCCGGAGACCGAGAGCGGCGCTTGACTGCTCCTTTGGATTTCCGGCCCGGGGGAAGGTCATGAACGCGCTCGCGCATTGCTACAACATCGCGGATCTGCGCGAGGCGGCGCGGCGGCGGCTGCCCAAGGGCGTGTTCGAGTTCGTCGATCGCGGCACCGAGGACGAGGTGGCGCTGCGCAATAACCGCGCCGCCTTCGAGCGCATCAAGCTGCGCCCGCGCTCGCTCGTGGATGTCTCCCGCCGCAGCATGCAGACGACGCTGTTCGGCAAGCCGGCGGGGATGCCGCTGGCGATCGCGCCCACCGGCGCGGCGGGGCTGTGCTGGTACCACGGCGAATTGGAACTGGCGAAGGCCGCCGCCGCGGCGAAGGTGCCGTTCACGCTGGCGACCGGCGCGATGACGTCGATGGAGGAGATCGCCAAGGAAGCCGGCGGCAGGCTGTGGATGCAGCTCTATCTGTGGAACGAGCGGCGCTACAGCTACGAACTGGTCAAGCGCGCGGAGAATGCCGGGTTCGAGGCGCTGATCCTGACGGTGGACACCGTCGTGTCGCCGAACCGCGAATACAATCCGCGCAACGGTTTCAACCTGCCCTTCCATCCCAGCGTGCGCGCGGTGACCGACATGCTGGCGCATCCGCGCTGGCTCGCGGGCGTGCTGACCCGCTACGTGACCACGACCGGGATGCCGCGCTACGAGAACCTGCCGGAGCAGTTCCGCCGCAAGATCACCGCCGATCCCTCGCAGAAGGACATCACGCGCCAGGACACGATGGACTGGGAGGACGTGAAGAAGCTGCGCGATTTGTGGCCGCGCATCCTGATGGTGAAGGGCATCATGCAGCCCGACGAGGCGGTGCGCGCGGTGGAGTACGGCGCCGACGCGGTGATCGTGTCCAACCACGGCGGACGAAACTTCGACAGCGCGATGGCGTCCATCGACGCGCTTCCCGACATCGTGGAGGCGGTGGGCGACCGCGCCACCGTGATCCTGGACAGCGGCATCCGCCGCGGCTCGGACATCGCGAAGGCGCTCGCGCTGGGCGCGAAGGCGGTGCTGGTGGGACGCGCGACGCTCTACGGCACGGCGGTAGCGGGCCAAGCGGGCGCGACGGCGGCGCTCAACCTGCTCGGCGGCGAACTGGACAAGACGATGGCCTATACCGCTTGCAACACGATCGACGAGATCGGCCCGGACCTGCTGTATCTGCCGCGCGCCCGCAATCGCATGAGGTTCGTGGACGCCGAACTCGCGTGACTGCTCGCTAGCCTTTCTTCGCGGTACTCGACGCCCCGGGCCCGCAGATCAGCGCCTCGCTGATCGCGGCCCCCGTGCCGTACATGACCGCGCCGGCCGCGAGGTTGGTGAGCGCGAGTCCGACGACCATGCCGAACAGCCACGAGCCCTGCGGCTTCGGCCCGCCGTCGTCGTCGAAATTTCCTCGTTTCCTCCGTACGCCCATGAGTGTCACTCCTGATTGACAGGATTAGACACGCGCTTGGTGTGACACCGCAAGGGTCCTGTTCTGGCCCGTCGGTGGATGCGGTGGTACCCTTGCCCGAAGATCAGGCGAAGGGAGGCGGCGATGGCGCGGGTGCCGTATCGGGAAAAGACCGATCTCAAACCCGACGACCGCGACCTGTTGGCGCGGCCGATCACGCTGTTCAAGGCGCTGGTCAATTCGCCCGGCGGCGCGCGGGCCTTCTCGGGCCTGGGCGGCTATATCCGCTACGGCAGCAAGCTCGACCCGCGCCTGAGGGAACTCGCGATCCTGCAGGTCGGCTACGCGACGCGCGCGCCCTACGAATGGTCGCATCACATCAAGCTGGGCTACGAGTTCGGCGTGACCGACGCCGATATCGCGGCGCTGATCGCGGAATCCGCAGGCCAGCCCTCCGGCCTGCCGGAACTCGACCGCGCGGTGCTGCGCGCCGCGCGGGAGATGACGGGACCGGCGCTGGCGATCAGCGACGAAACCTTCGCCGTGCTGCGCGCCGCACTCGACCACGAGCGGATCGTGGACCTGACGCTGACGATCGGCTTCTACAACGCCGTGGTGCGCGTGCTGGGCACGCTGCAGATCGACGTCGAGCCCGACTACCAGGCCTATCTCGACCGCTATCCCCTGCCCGCCGCGTAGGTCGCGAATCGGCGCAGCGCGGCGTCCATTTCCTCGCCGGTCAGCAGGCGCACCGCGCCGGCGGCGCGGGCGAGCAGGTATTGCCGGCACAGCGTCTCCAGCGCGACGGCGGCGCGCAGCGCGCCGCGCGGCGTCGGCGCATGGACGATCATGCCGTGATTGGCGAGCAGGCAGGCGGACCGCCCCGCGATCGCCTCCGCCGCCGCGGCGGCGAGCCGCGGCGTGCCGAAGGTGACGTAGGGCGCGCAGCGCACGTCGGCGCCGCCGAATGCCGCGATCATGTAGTGGAAGGCGGGCAGCCCCTCGTTCAGGCAGGCGAGCGCGGTGCAGGCATCGGCGTGCGTGTGCACGATCGCCCCCGCGCGCGGGTCGGCGGCATAGATCGCGGCGTGCATCGCCCATTCGCTCGACGGCAGCGCCTTGCCTTTGCGCACGGCGCCGTCGAGCGCCATCGGCACAAGCGATTTCGCGTCCACCGTCTCGGCCGAGGCGCCGGTCGGCGTGATCACCATGCCGCGCCGCGTCCGCGCGCTGACATTGCCGGCGCTGCCGGTGTTCATGCCGAGGCGGACGAGATCGCGATAGACCTCGGCCACCTCGGCGCGGAGCGCGGCGCTCACATCAGGAACACGCCTTTGCCCGTGGTCTGCGTGTCGAACAGCTTGTAGGCCTGTTCGGCCTGATCGAGCGTCCAGCGATGCGTGAACAGCGCGTCCACATCGATCTTGCGGTCCACCACGAATTGCGCGCAATCGGCCTGGCCGATGGTGGAGAAGGTCCAGGACCCGATCACCGTCAGCTGCTTGCGCAGCATGTCGGGGCTGACATCGATCCGCACGTCGCCGCCCTCGCCCACGAAGCACATCGTGCCCCAGACGCGGCAGCTGCGGATTGCGGCGATGCGCGCCTCGGGCGAGCTGGAGGTGTCCAGCGCAAGCTGCGCGCCGTAGCCGTGCGTGAGATCCTTGATCGCGCCGATCGGATCGTTGGAGCCCGGATTGATGGTTGCATCCGCGCCGAATTCCTTGGCGCGTTCGAGCCGCTCGGGGCTGACGTCGAGCGCGATCACGGTGGCACCCATCGCCTTCGCAAGCTGCGTCGCGGACAGGCCGACCGGGCCCTGGCCAAAGATCGCGATCGTGTCGTTGCCGGAGATGTTCATCCGCCGCAGCGCGCCGTAGGCGGTGCCGGTGCCGCAGGAAATCGCCGCGCCGGCCGAGAACGTCAGTTCCTCGGGCAGCGGCAGCAGCGTGCTGGCCGGCACCTTCATGTATTTCGCGTGCGCGCCGTGATCGTTGTTGCCGTAAACGGCGACGGGCACTTCCTGGCAAAGCTGCTGCCAGCCCGAACGGCAATGGTTGCAGACGCTGCATCCCTTGTAGTGATGCACCATCACGCGGTCGCCGACCTTGCCGTAGGCGTCAGACACGCCGGGCCCCAAGGCGGCGATCACGCCGCAGGGCTCGTGCCCGCCGATCACCGGGCCGCTCTGTCCCTTGAAGCCGAGGCTGGTCGGCGCGCCCTTCGGACGGCGATAGGACTTCAGGTCGCTCCCGCACATGCCGGAGGCCTTGATCTCCACCACGACCTCGCCGGGGCCGGGCGTGGGATCGGGGAAGTCGATGAACTCGACCTGGCGGTCACCGGGAAAGCTCACGGCGCGCATCGGTTGCTCCTTCAGCGGGGGACTTCGGGGGTTGCGGACAGCAGCGGGAAGGCGCTGTGGACGTGCGGCGCCGTGACCGAGGGGGCGGCGCAGAGATGCGCGCGCGTCAGTTCGCCCAGGCGCGTCACCCCGAGCAGGGCGAGCGCGATGGCGATCTCGGTCTCCAGAAGTTCGAGCATCCGCGTGACGCCGGCAGCCCCCGCCGAGGCGAGCGCGTAGCAGTAGAGCCGCCCGACCGCGACGGCGTCCGCACCGAGCGCGAGCGCCTTGACGACGTCGGTGCCGCGGCAGAACCCGCCGTCGATCACCACGCGGGCGCGCCCGCGCACCGCCTCGATCACCTCGGGCAGCACGTCGATGGCGCCGCGCCCGTGATCGAGCTGGCGGCCGCCGTGGTTGGAGACATAGACGCAATCGACGCCGTGCTCGCACGCGAGCGCCGCGTCCTCGGCCGTCGCGATGCCCTTCAGGATCAGCGGGATCGTGTGCGTGTCCTTGAAGTGCTTGACGTTGTCCCAGCTGAACGCCGCCTGGTACTCGACGCCGGTGGCGCTGGCCCGCCACGGCTTGACGAAGCGGCGGACGATGTCGCGCTCGCGCCGGCTGTAGGAGGCGGTGTCCACCGTGATGCAGAATGCGTCGTACCCCGCCGCGACGGCGCGGCGGACATAGTCGTCGGTCCAGGCATCGTCGCCGCGCACGTAGAGCTGGAAGATGCGCGGCCCATCCCCGCCGGCGGCGGCGGACTCTTCCAGGCTCGGCTTGGTGACGGAGCTGACGATGATCGGCACGCCGAAGCCGGCGGCGCCGGCCGCAGCGGTGGCGGCGCCGCCCGGGTCGAAGGATTCGAGCGAGCCGACCGGCGCCAGCATCACCGGCAGCCGCACCGCCCTGCCGAACAGGCTTGCGGTGCAATCGACGCGCTCGACATTGCGGCAGACCCGCGGACGGAACGCGAGCTGATCGAGCGCGAGCCGGTTGCGCCGCATCGTCGTCTCGGTCTCGGTTGCGCCGACGAGGTAGTCCCAGATGTTCTCCGGCAGGCGCAGGCGCGCGTCGCGGACAAATTCCTGCAACGTCTGATAGTCGCCGGACGGCTCGGTCAGGTGGGGCGCTTCGGGCATGGCGGCTTCCTCCGCCGCCTATGAGGCCCCCGGAGGGGCGAGGCCGCAAGAGGGGGCGGAGGCACGAAGAACCCCCTCCCTTTGCGGGAGGGGGAGAGCAGCGGGGTTAGCCGGAAACCGCCCGCAGGCGGGGCAGCGAGGCGTTCTCGATCAGCTCCTCGTAGACGCCGAGATAGTCCTGCGCCATGCGGCGCGCGCTGAAGCGCTGCTCGAAGCGGCGCCGGATGGCGCCGCGGTCAAGTTCGCCGAGCTTGGACACGGCGGACACCGCCGCGTCCTCGTCCGGCACGATGAAGCCCGTGAGGCCATGGTCGAGCACTTCCGGCACCGAGCCGTGGTTGTAGGCGATCACCGGCGTCCCGCAGGCCATCGCCTCGATCATCACCAGGCCGAAGGGCTCCGGCCAGTCGATCGGGAACAGCAGCGCGTGCGCGCCCGAGAGGAATTCGGGCTTCTGGCTGTCGTCGATCTCGCCGACGAACTCGACATGCCCCTGCGACAGCAGCGGCTTCACCGCGGTTTCGAAGTATTCGCGGTCGGCGCTGTCCACCTTGGCCGCGATCTTCAGCTTCACGCCGCAGCGCGCCGCGATCTTGATCGCGCGATCGGCGCCCTTCTCCGGCGAGATGCGGCCGAGGAAGGCGAAGTAGCTTTGCGGGCCGGGCTGCGGCGTCAGGCGATCGACCGGCATGCCGTGCAGCACCGTTCGCACCCAGTTCAGGCCGGGGATCGGGCGGCGCTGGCTGTTGGAGATCGAGACGAACGGCGCGTGCGGGAAGGTTTCGTAGACTTCCTTGAACTCGGTCAGGTCGAGCCTGCCGTGCAGCGTGGTGAGGAACGGCGTGCGCTGGCGGCCGAACAGCGATAGCGGGAAATAGTCGATGTGGAAATGGATGACGTCGAATTCCTCGGCGCGGCGGTAGATCAGCTCAACCATGCGCATATAGGTCGCGACCCAGTCGCGCACCGTGGGATCGAGGCGCAGCGCCTCGCGCCGCATCGGGGCGAGCTTGGCCGAGGTGATGGAATCGCCGCTGGCGAACAGGGTGACGTCGTGGCCCATGGCCACCAGTTCCTCGGTGAGCGAATGCACGACCCGCTCGGTTCCGCCATAGAGCTTGGGCGGAACCGCCTCGAAGAGCGGCGAGACCTGGGCGATACGCATGGATAGCCTGCTCCCTTTACTTTGGGCGACGAAGTCTTGTTCGATTTTCGGGACGGCGATTGTTTGTCGCCCGGCCGTGTTTATTCGACAGTGCCAAACTATGCGGCGAATGTGGCGAAAAGTCGGCGTGCCGGGGGCTTCATTGTGCGGGGGAAAAAAATCAGCGCCACCCACCCAGGTACCCCTCTGCTGCCATAGTCGCGCCATGCTTTGACGATTTCATCCCGTCATCGGGGAACCGCACCGAGTGGGAAGCACGATGTCGGATGCGATCGCATTGCCTGGTTTCATTGCCGCTTCGTCCGCGCCGGAGGCTGCGAACGATGCGGCCGCCGCGCCGCGCGCGACGCCGGCGCCGCGCCTGTCCAGCCCCTATCGTTTCCTGCTGCACTATGTGGGCAGCCACCCGTTGGGTCATGCCACGGTGCTGACCTCGGTCGTGCTGGCGGTGGTCGCCGCGGTCTGCACCCAATACGGCCTGAAGCACCTGATCGACATCGTCTCCCACGGGCCCGCGGCCGCCGACACCGGAGCGCTGTGGACCGGCTTCGGCCTGCTCTGCGGCCTGATCGCCGCCGACAACCTGCTGTGGCGCGTGGGCGGCTGGGCAGCCGCGCACACCTTCGTTGCTGTCACCGGCGATATCCGCCGCGACCTGTTCGACCACCTGTCCCGCCATTCTCCCAGCTACTTCGCCGAGCGGCTGCCCGGCGCGCTGGCGAGCCGCGTCTCCGCGGCATCGAACGCCGCGTTCACGGTGGCGAATACGACGGCGTGGAACGTGCTGCCGCCCAGCATCGCCTTGGTGTGCGCGATCCTGCTGATCGGAACCGTGAACCCGACGATGGCGGCCGCGCTGCTGTGCATCGCGGCAGCGCTCGGCGCGGTGATCCACCGGCTCGCGCGCAACGGCGGACCGCTGCACCGCGACTTCGCCAAGCAGGCGGCCGCAGTGGACGGCGAGTTGGTGGACGTGATCGGCAATTTCGGGGTGGTGCGCGCCTTCGGCGCGACGTGGCGCGAGAAGCGGCGCATCGAGGCGACCCTGCGCGGCGAGATGGGCGCGCGGCGCGCGAGCCTGCTCTACATGGAGAAGCTGCGGCTGGTGCACGCGGTGCTGACCGCGCTGCTGACCGCCGGCATCGTCGGCTGGTCCCTGGTGCTGTGGCAGAACGGGCAGGCGACGGTCGGCGACATCGTGCTGACCACCGCGCTCGCCTTCGGCATCCTGCACGGCTCGCGCGACCTCGCGGTGGCGCTGGTCGATCTGACGCAGCACCTTTCGCGGCTGGAGGAGGCGATCGGCGCGCTGCTGACGCCGCACGACTTGCCCGACAGTCCCGACGCCAAGCCGCTGCGCGCCGGTCCCGGCCGGGTGCGCTTCGACAACGTGACCTTCGCCTATCCCGGCCGCGAGCCGGTGCTGAAGGGCTTCGACCTGACCATCGAGCCCGGCCAGCGCGTGGGCCTCGTGGGCTTCTCGGGCGCCGGCAAATCGACCGTGCTCGCGCTGCTGCAGCGCTTCTACGACGTGAGCAGCGGCAGCGTGACCATCGACGGACAGGACATCCGCGACGTGACGCAGGATAGCCTGCGCGCCGAGATGGCGATCGTGCCGCAGGACATCTCCCTGTTTCACCGCACGGTGCAGGAGAACATCCGCTACGCGCGCCCCGAGGCCGACCGGGCCGACGTGCTTTCCGCCGCCGAGATGGCGCATTGCCGCGGCTTCATCGAGGCGCTGCCGGACGGGTTCGCGACGATGGTGGGCGACCGTGGGGTGAAGCTGTCGGGCGGGCAGCGCCAGCGGCTCGCGATCGCGCGGGCGCTCTTGAAGGACGCCCCGCTGCTGCTGCTGGACGAGGCGACGAGCGCGCTCGACAGCGAATCGGAACTCGCGATCCAGTCGGCGCTCGACCGGCTGATGCGCGGGCGCACGGTGATCGCCATCGCGCACAGGCTATCCACGCTGAAAAGTTTCGACCGGATCATCGTGATGGATCGCGGCCGCATCGTGGACGATGGCAGCCCCGCCGAGCTGGCGTCGCGCCCCGGCCCGTATCGCGACCTGCTGGCGAAGCAGACCATGCAGCAGCACGCCGACATCGAGGCTTGCGTGGAGACCGCCAAGGCGGCCTGATCGCCCCCGCCTTCCGGGGGGAACACGCGTGCCGCGCCTGGTCGTCGTTTCGAATCGCGTCGTGCCGATCACCGAGGGCGAGGCCGCCGCTGGCGGGCTCGCCGTCGGCGTGCTGGATGCGCTGCGCGCCAAGGGCGGCATCTGGCTCGGCTGGTCGGGCGAACTGACCGGCAACGCCGAAGCGACCGCGAACCCGCCGCACGCAGTCGGCCCGATCTCGCTCGTCACCGTCGATCTGCCGCGCAAGGACTACGACGAGTTCTATCGCGGCTTCGCCAACGGCACGCTGTGGCCGACGCTTCACTACCAGCTCGGCCTGAGCCGGTTCGACTGGGGCGAATTCGCCGGCTACCGCCGCGTGAACGAGCTGTTCGCCCGCCATGTCGCGGCCCTGCTGAGGCCCGACGATCTGGTGTGGGCGCACGACTATCACCTGCTGTGCTTCGCCGAGGCGCTGCGCACGGCGGGGGTGCGGAATCGCATGGGGCTGTTCCTGCACATCCCCTTCCCCGCCCCCCAGGTGCTGATGACCATCCCGGCCCATGCCGAACTGGTGCGCGCGATGTGCCATTTCGACGTGCTGGGGTTCCAGACCGAGCCCGACCGCATGGCGTTCGTGGACTACGTGACGCGCGAGGCGGGCGGCAAGGCGCTGAGCGGCAAGCGGGTCGGCGCCTTCGGGCGCACGGCGAAGACGGGCGTCTATCCGATCGGCGTGCAGGTCGCGGAAGTGCAGCGCGAGGCCGCCACGGCCAGCAACGCGCGGCAGGCGACGCAACTGCGCGCCAGCCTGCTCGACCGCCCGCTGATCCTGAGCGTGGACCGGCTGGACTACTCCAAGGGATTGCGCCAGCGCTTCACCGCCTTCGAGCGCTTCCTGCAGGACTATCCGGCGTGGCGCGGGATGGTCACGTTCATGCAAATCGCGCCGCCCTCGCGCGGCGACATCCAGACCTATCGCGAGATCCGCCGCGAGCTGGAGGCCGAGGCAGGGCGCATCAACGGCCGCTTCGCCGAGGTGGACTGGGTGCCGCTGCGATACCTGAACCGCAGCTTTGCCCGCAGCGCGCTGATGCCGCTGTACGCCGAGGCGCGGATCGGGCTGGTGACGCCGCTGCGCGACGGCATGAACCTGGTGGCGAAGGAATACGTCGCGGCGCAGGATCCGAACGATCCCGGCGTGCTGGTGCTGTCGCAGTTCGCCGGCGCCGCGCGCGAGCTGGACGCGGCGCTGATCGTGAACCCCTACGACGAGGCGGCCATCGCCGCGGCGCTGGACCGCGGGCTGTCGATGCCTCTGGCGGAACGGCGGCGGCGCCACGCCGCGATGCTGCGGGTGATGCGCCGCAACAGCCTGGACGCCTGGCGCGACCGCTTCGTGAGCGACCTCGCAGGGTGAGCGGCGGGGGGCAAGCGTTGCCTGGCGACAGGAGTTGTGATCTGTTGGGCAACCGGTTCGGTCTGCCGGCCGACGCCCTCTGACGCGCTTCCGCTGCCAGGTCTCCGGCGGCCCGGCACTGGCACGAAGTCCCGTCGTGGCCGCCTCGCCGCCGCACGCTCACGACGCGCGGCGCAGGGAGAGTGCGACATGGACCAGCCCCCGCATCGCGACGGACGGATGGCCGACGGCGAACCGGCGATCCGGGAGCTTCCCGAGATCACCATCAGAACCGACACGCGCGATATCCTGGCGCACGCGACCGTGCAGGCCGAAGCTCTCGAAGATTACTTCATCGTCGATATCGATGCGCATGTCACGGAAACGCAGTTCTGGCCGGAGATCATTGCGCTGATCGACAACGACGTGATCCGGCACATGGCGGAAGCCATGATGTCGCGCCCGGGTACCACCACGGCGCTGCTGAACGTGCAGCCGGGAACGCTGTATCAGAACGTCTACGGGCGCATTCCCCATCAGCTTGCGCTTGCCGAAAGCGTCGATGGCGGGTCGTGCCATCATTTCGTCACCCTGGCGCGACGTTCCATGGATGCGATGGGGCTCGACTACCAGGTTGTGTTCCCGACGCCGATGCTGGTGCTGGGGATGCATCCGCAGGATGACATCGAAGTTGCGCTTGGCCGCGCCTACAACCGATGGCTCGTCGAACGCATCCTGCCCGAAGACGAGCGCATCAAGGGGCTTCTGTACCTTCCGTTCAACACGCCGCAAGCCTGCGTGGACATTGTGCGGGAATTCGGCGAGGCGCCGGGCGTGATCGGATTCACCGTCTGCGCAACGCGCAACAAGCCGGTTCATCACGACGCGTATATGCGGCTCTATGCCGCCATCGAGGAACTGGGAAAGCCGCTTGCTTTCCATTCCGGCTTCAACTGGGGCGATCCCTCCTTCCTTCAGTTGAACCGGTTCATCTCGATGCACGCGCTGTCCTTCGTGCACTACAATCTGATCCACCTCACGAACTGGGTCATCAACGGCCTGCCCGAACGCTTCCCGAAGCTGAAGCTGGTCTGGGTGGAAAGCGGGCTGGCCTGGGTGCCGTTCGTGATGCAGCGTCTGGACCACGAGTTCATGATGCGCGTATGCGAGGCCCCGCTGCTGAAGCGCCGGCCGAGCGAATACATCCGCGAGATGCATTTCACTTCGCAGCCGCTGGAGAAGACCGACATGCGGCTGCTCCAGGCGAGCTTCGAGGCGGTGAACGCCGAGACGCAGCTGCTCTTTGCCTCCGACTGGCCGCACTGGGACTTCGACCCGCCCAGTTCGATCACCACCATCCCGTTCCTCACCGATCAGGCGAAGCGCAACATTCTTGGCTTGAACGCCGCCCGCGTCTTCAACCTCGAGGTGAAACGCATGCGTCCCCTGGCACGATCCGTCCGGGCCGAAATGTCCCATGTCTGATGCGCTGTTCGCGCAATCCGCTCAGGCGTTTGTCGCCGCCTGCGATGCCGCCCGCGCGGACGGGGCGGGGGGCAGCGAGATCGAGAACGGTCTGCGGGACGCGATGACCGCCGCGATCCGGCTTTATGCAGTGCGGGCGGATACGGATGCGCCATCGCCTCCGCCGATCGACGCCACCGCCGTCACGCCAACCGACGTGGTTCTGGCGGTGAGTGCTATGCTGAGAGCGGTCAATCTGAATTTGTTCGATATCGCAATGTGGTATAACCGAGGCAACAGAGCGTGAGCCGCCGGTCGGGTGGCGGAGGGAGCGAACCAATGCGGGACGTCGTGATCGGCAAGGCTGCGGAGTTTCCCGATCCTGGCCGCCGCGTGATCGACGCGGCGGGAATCGAGATCGGCGTTTTTCGGAACAACGGCCGGTTCACGGCGTTCGAGAACGTCTGCCCGCACATGGCCGGCCCGGTCTGCCAGGGCAAGATCATCGCGCGTGTCCAGGAGAAACTCGCCACCGACCGCACGAGCCTCGGTTTCGCCTTCTCCGCGGATCGGAGCAACATCGTCTGCCCCTGGCATGGCTACGAGTTCGATATCGCGACGGGAGAACACCAGGGCAGCAAGAACATGCGGCTCCGCGCGGTGCCGATCGCGGTTATCGACGGCGACGTGGTGGTGACGCTGCCCACCGGCCAGCGGAGCCGCATCGCGCGCGCACGGCTGGGCGACCCGACAGAGCACTCGGCAGACCGCCCGGGCGGCAGCACCCCTGCGGTCGCTCAACGGCATCCGTAACCGGAGCTAATTGCGTGGCTTCAGCGCCGGCTGCGCGCACGCCCGCCGCTCATCCGAATACGGAATGAGCCTCAAGCAGTACGCAGTATCCTGTCATTGGTGAGCTCCGGTGTCATCCGCTGCCGCCAGTCCGCGTCCTGTGGCAGTACGGCCTCCTCCGCCTTCAGGGCATAGTACGTCGGTCCAACGCCCGCGGGTTCGCCACCGGCCGCGACAATCCGTGTCGCCTCACGCAGCAGCCGCCTTGCCTGGATGATGGCCTTGTCGGCGGGGCCGAGATGCTCGCGGCTGCGATCGACGATCCGCCCCATGCTCTCCTGCAATGCGCGATCCTGCGCGTTGATGCCGTCGATCCCCGAAAAGGTTTCGGTCCGCTGCACCGACCGATCGATCAGATAGTCATTCGCGCGATTTGCTTTCGAGCGGAATGTCGTCTGGTCGACATGCGCCGGACCATTGCCCAGACCAGTCTCAAGCCGATCTTCATCGCTGAGCGGCGCATCGGTCTTGCTGTACACCCAGTTGTAAACCATGGTGTTTTCGTCATCTATAGGCACCCAGATATGCCCGGCATCGGTCGGGAAGCCGTGCTCGGACCTTGCCGGACGTATCTGATGGAACGGCAGGATATACTGATAGGTACGGACGTGTATTTCCGTTTCGCCGAGCGGGCGGATGCCGGCATATTGGAAGCCGTAGTCCGTGATATCGACTTCGAGCTTCGGCGCCTTGCCGCGCACGAACGGGCTCGACGGCTTGAACCCGCCGCGCGTGCTGGTTTCGCTTAGCAGGCGATGCAAAATCGGCGCATGCGACGTGTCGATGCCGCCCTCGAGCGCCTGCAGCCAGTTGCACTCTTCGATCACCTTGGTGACGTTGCGATGCGACGGAGGCACCTGCGTCCAGGCGAATCTCGGCGGCACGGGCATTCTTTCGGCGGGCCCGAGATAGGCCCAGATAAGTCCGCCGATCTCGCAGGTCGGATAGGCCGTGGTGCGAACCTTGTGCTTGAAGTCGTTTTCCGCCGGCTCGTTCATCATGTCGATGCAGGCGCCAAAGGTGTCGAATTTCCAGCCGTGATAGATGCAGCGCAGGCCGCATTCCTCGTTCCGGCCGAAATACAGAGAGACTCGTCTGTGCGGACAGAGCTCGTCGAGCAGTCCGATCCGACCTTTCGTGTCGCGGAACGCGACGAGGTTCTCACCCAGCAAGCGGACGCGAACCGGCGGGCCATCAGGCTCGGCGAGTTCGTGCGACAACAGTGCGGGCACCCAGTAGCGCCGAATGGTCGTCCCCATCGGCGTGCCGGGTCCGACCCGAGTGACGATGTCGTTCTCCTCCCGCGAGAGCATGGCGCAGCCTCCTCCGTTGAACCTGGAACGGCTTCTTCTTCGGCATCGCATCTGCACGTTGCCGCAGGGAATAGCAGGATACCCGAGACAAATCAAAACGGTTCCGCATTCACTGGCCGGGAGAGGGGGCGGCTCGTCGATTGCCACCCGTCAATTGCCTGAGGCTTTGATCGCGGGCTCCGCCCGTTTCGCCGGACTCGATCTGAGCAGCGGGGTACTCTCGTCTGGCACCCGCCTTGCTACAGTCCCGGCATGATCGACACGGAACGCTTCGACCCCGCCGCCTATGTCGACGCCGCGGCGCCCGCCATGGGGTTCCGCTTCTCGCCCGAGCGCGCCCGCGCGGTGGCGGAGGCACTCGCTCTCGTGGTGCGGGTCGCGACCCCCGCGCTCGTGCGCGCGGTGCCGCACGAGACCGAACCCGCGCCGCTGTTCACGCCATGAGCGCGCTGCATCTGGAAGCCGCGACGGCGCTCGCGGCTCGCGTAAGGGCGGGCGAGACCAGCGCCGCCGAGATCGCCCGCGCCGCCATCGCCCGCATCCGCGCGCGCGACCGCGAGGTGAACGCCTTCACCGAGATCACCGAGGCGCGCGCGATGGCGGATGCCGCCGCCGTCGACGCGCAGGTGGCGGCCGGCGCCGACCCCGGCCCGCTCGCGGGCGTGCCGTTCGCGGCCAAAAATATCTTCGACATCAAAGGCGTGGTGACGCTCGCGGGCAGCATCATCGAGAAGCGCCGCGCGCCCGCGACTGCCGATGCGTTCTGCGTCGCGCAGATGAAGCGCGCGGGCGCGGTCTGCGTCGGCGCGCTCAACATGGACGAGTACGCCTACGGCTTCACCACCGAGAACCACCATTACGGCCCCTGCCGCAACCCGCACGACACGGCGCGCATCGCGGGCGGCTCGTCCGGCGGGTCGGGCGCTTCGGTGGCGGCGGGGCTGGTGCCGGTGAGCCTGGGCACCGACACCAACGGCTCGATCCGCGTGCCGTCGAGCCTCAACGGCATCTTCGGCGTCAAGCCCACCTACGGAAATCTCGCGCGTGCGGGCGGCATCATGTTCGTCCCAAGCCTCGACCATATCGGCCCCTTCGCGCGCAGCGTCGCCGACCTCGCCGCCGCCTACGACGCGCTGCTCGGCCAGGACCCGGCCGATCCGGCGCAGGCG
>Ga0335069_10005591_pt1 | contig 18444 bp, 12 predicted proteins | sample Lox_Sample_11_FD_206714 | JGI IMG/M metagenome (GOLD analysis project Ga0335069, IMG submission 206714) | Soil microbial communities from Loxahatchee National Wildlife Refuge, Florida, United States - Lox_Sample_1.1 | ecosystem: Environmental > Terrestrial > Soil > Wetlands | place: USA... | reverse complement strand
CCACCCGAACATCTCTCAGCGGATGCCGAGATGCACGGCAACTCGTCGCCGCACCTCTCGTGGCTCCAGCAGTGGTTCGAGCCACGGGCCCAACCACGCACAACCAATTGCCAGCATACCTCCTGCCACCACATCGACGACGTAGTGGTAATACAGGTAGACCGTCGAGAACATGATGCCGGCCACCAGGGGAAGCAAAACCGCGAAAAGATTTCTCGACGTTGACCAGGCGAAGAACAAACACACGAGCGCAACCGCCGTATGCCCGCTCGGGAAGGCGTCGGTGCGGGTCCGTTCCGAAAACTCAACGAACATGCGGGCCGCCGCGCTGACGGTGCCGCCGACGAGTAGCCACTCCCCTTGCGGCGGGAGACGCGGGCCCATCGTCGGAAACATGAAATAACCGACGTACGACGCATAGAAGGTCAAGGTGATGGTGAACACCACACGTCGGAACTCGGCTCGTGCGCGACCGCGGTACAGCATGACCGCGACGATAACGGGGACCAGATAATACGAGAGGTAAAGGACCGAGTTCAGGTCCACAAACCAGGACGGTCGGCCGAGAACACCCCGCCAAAGCCGCGGAAATTCCCCGACAAGGTACCTATCGAGCTCGCTGAATGTCGTGTCCCACCGTCGCGGGCTGGCACAGTCGATGATCGGTCCGAGCGTGTTGAAGATCACCGGAACCAGGAGAACCGGCGAAAAGTCGTGCACCGCATGCCACACCGGGTGGCGCACTGGGAGGACCGCTGATGCCAGGACGAACCCCGTCAGGAACGCAAAGACGCCCAACAGCCAGAATGCTTCCACCCCCAACTCGCGCTGAAAGAACGCAACCAGTACCGCCAAGAGGAAAAGCACCAGAAGGTTCAGGGCATCGACCGCGTTGAGGCCGCTCTCGGTGTCGTTCGGCAGCAACACTGCTTACCTCCCGCCTCAGGGGATATTAGCAATGCTGTGCCTTCCTGGACAGGGGTCTCGGTGCACTCCACCTGAGCTTCCCGGTGCGAGCGAAGAAGTGAGGGGGGAGGCGCGGCCCTTCCCCCTTTCGAATCTACTTCTTCTCGTCCTTCTCGGGCACCCGGAAGTCCTGGTGGCAACTCTTGCACGTATCAAACATCTTCTTGGCCTCCGCCTGGAAATCGCCGCCATTGCGAGCCCGGTCTTCCAAAACGCCGGCCGCCGCCTCCAGCTGCTTGGCATCCTCCTCGAACTTCTTCCAATTCGTCCAGATCTCCGGCTTCGCACGCGACTTCGGATCGGTGCTCCCCGCTGGGAATAGGCTGGGGATCTTACTGGCGCTGGTCTGAATCTTTCCCGCCGCCTGCTCCACCTGGCTGTGGTCGCCAGACTTGAGCGCATCACCGATGATCTTGGCGTTCTTGCCGATACCCTCCATCAGTTCGTGACGGTCGCGGATCGGGCCCGCCGGCAGGTCCTTCGCCTCGTGGGCGCTCGCTACCTGCAGCCCACCTGCCATCAGGACGATGGTTCCCATCACCATTGCCGTCTTGCGCATGCACGCCTCCTTTGAGTGTTGGCTTCCCGTTACGAGCGGTTGGACTCGGTTACTTGTCGTCCACCCTATTGTCAATCGGTGCTACCGATTTCAGGTACTCGGCAATCGCCTGGAGGTCACTCTCGGGCGCATCCTTATAGCCGGGCCCACCGCCGTGTCCATCGATGACATCGGCCATGAAGCCCTGCACGTTGTCGAAGTCGGGTAGCATCCCCTGCGTCAGCAGATTGATGATGTCGGCGGTATCCCATCTGCCGATCCCAGTCTTGTCCGGCGTAATGTTCGGCACCGAGTGACCACCCGGTCCGTGCTGGCTTCCTGCCAGGTACATGTTCCGATCGGGAACGCCGAAGCGGTTGCGTGGGGTGTGGCAGTCGCCACAGATCGAAACGTGCTCAACCAGATAGTTGCCGCGGGCGATCCCGGTCGTGGGGGCGCTCGCGGGTGGTGAACCGCTGCGCCCGAACAGCAGGCGCCAGGCGCGGTAGGCCCAACGCGCCAGTGGAATTTCGCCTTGATGTGGCTGGTTGCTGCGGTGCACCGGCGTCAGCGATCGCAAGTACGCGATCAGATCGACGACGTCGGCGTCACTCATCCCCGCGTACCGGTAGTACGGCATCGCCGGTGACTCGGCACCCTTACCGGAAGCGAAGCCTTGACGGATCGCAGCATCTATATCGGCATCGCTCCACGCCCCAATACCCGTCTCTTGGTCCGAGGTAATATTCGATCCGTAGAACTTCCCGAACGGCGTCGCCACCTCACCGCCCCCGGCACCCACCGGTCCGTCCTTGGGCGTATGACAGCCGCAACCGGCAGCCAAGGCGAATACCATTTTGCCCTTCTGTGGATCCCCTGCGGCGTCCGCCGAATCGCCCAGGGCAGCGACCACCGCAAGAATGAATACCGCGTAGTGTCTCACTGACGTGCCAGCCCTCATTCACCATTCGCGTGCAGCGCGTCACCCGATCTCCGCCAGCTCCAGGCGGCCAGCCCAGCGGTGCGCGAGTACGGTACGCAGCGGACGCGCTGCAGCACTCTCCAGCTTCGGATCGGTACGCAACCAGTCGTCGGCGGCGTGCCGCGCCTCGTCCAAGATGGTGCGGTCTCGAATCAAATTCGCCACGCGGAAGTCCGGGAGCCCCGACTGACGGGTGCCGAGCATCTCGCCCGGGCCACGCATTTCAAGATCGACCTCGGCGATCTTGAAGCCGTCGTTGGTGCTCACCAGAGCCTGCAGACGTTGGTGCACGTCGTCGCCGCGATGGAACGGCGTCAATAGAATGCACAGCGAAGCTTCGCCGCCGCGCCCGACGCGACCACGCAGCTGATGCAGCTGCGCAAGCCCGAAGCGCTCTGCATGCTCAACGACCATGATCGTAGCGTTCGGCACATCGATGCCTACTTCGATCACGGTGGTGCTCACCAACAGTTGAACGTCGCCCGCCTTGAAACGGCGCATCACCGCGTCCTTCTCTGCGGCTTTCATCTTTCCGTGCACCAGCCCGACGCGATAGTCGTGGAAGACCATGCGCGCCAGCTCTTGCGCCATGGTCGTAGCGTCGCGCAGCTCCATGACGTCGGAGCTCTCGACCAACGGGTACACCACGTACGCTTGCCGGCCCTTGTCGAGTTCGCGCTTGACCAGGTCATAGACCTTACTGCGCTCGCCCTCATGGCGCAGCAAGGTGCGAACCGGATGGCGCCCGGGGGGCAGCTCATCCAACACCGAGATGTCGAGATCGCCGTACACTGCCATCGCCAAGGTACGCGGAATGGGTGTCGCACTCATCAGCAGGATGTCGGGCGCGACACCGTTGGCACCCAGCCGGCGTAGCGCGGCACGTTGGAGAACGCCAAAGCGATGCTGCTCGTCGATAACTGCGAAACCCAGAGCCCTGAACGCGACGCCCTCCTGGATCAGCGCGTGCGTGCCGACGACCAAAGGGACCTCGCCGGCGAGAATACGATTGTGAAGCTGCCGACGCTGGGTGCGGGTGAGCTGGCCGGTCAGCAACGCCGTCTCGACGCCGAGTTGCTTAGCGAAACCATGGATGGTGTTGAAGTGCTGCTCGGCCAACAACTCGGTCGGCGCCATGAACGCTGCCTGGTAGCCGTTCTCAATCGCCACTAATGCGGCGGAGAGCGCCACGATCGTCTTGCCGCTGCCGACGTCGCCTTGTACGAGACGATGCAGCGGGTGCGGCTTAGCCATGTCCGCATAAATCTCGGCGAGCACGCGCCGTTGCGCGCCGGTGAGCCGAAACGGCAGCGCCGCGTCGAGTTGCGCTGCCAACGTGCCGCGCGCCGGCAGACTCAAACCGGATTCGACTTCCACCGAACGGCGCCGCAACGCCATGCCCAGCTGCAGAAAGAACAGCTCGTCGAACACCAGCGACCGGTGCGCCAGCGAGCGGAACGCGTTGAGGGCCGCAACGTCAACGTCGCGTGGGGGTGAATGGATGAGCTGCATCGCTTGTCGCAGATCGATGACGCGCGCGGCCCGCGTCACGGCCTCGGGCAACACGCTGGGAAGCCGCTCCGCCCAGTCCGCGGCGGCTTGCTGGACGATCTTGCGCATGACGCCTACGCTAGTTGCCGTCGGCTTGTTGTAGACCGGCAGAATGCCCTGCCCTTCGAGCTCCGTGCTGAGATCGATTTCCGGATGCACGATGCGCTTCTGGCCGGTCGGTCCACCTTCGACCTTTCCATGCACGAGGCAGCGCTGGCCGAGCTGGTAGCGGCTGCGGAAGTACGCGACCTGGTGGTACCAGGTAAGGGCCAGCAGGCCCGTTTCGTCACGCAGGACACCCTCCAGGATGCGGCGTTGGGCGCGGCCGACGTAGCGCTCCGCGAGGTGCGTGATTTCGCCGACGATACTCGCGACCTCGCCGACGCGCAGCTGGCGGATCGTGCTCAACGAGCGTCGATCTTCGTACCGAAACGGCAAGTGATAGAGGAGGTCTTCGACGGTCTGGATACCGAACTTGCGGAACTTCTCACCCAGGCGCGGTCCGACGCCGCGGACGAACTGCGCGGACTGGCCCAGCGCCTTGAGGTGCTCGCTTGGATCACCGTCGCTCCGCCGGTAGGTCGGTAGCGGTGTCCGGTCGCCACGCCGGATCCGCTCGATCAAGACCCGACAGCGCTCCACACTGTCACGTCGCTGCTCCGCCGCAATCGTCTCGTAGGCAGTCAGTTCCGCGCACAGGGACTCAAGGTCTCGACGTAGGTCGGCAGTCTGCGCAGTCCGTGCAAACGCCTGCGCCTGCAGCGCAAACTGACGGCACGGGAGTGTCGTCCGGGTCGCCGCCTCGGGCGGCGCGTGCGCCAGAAAGTTCAGGGGGGACGACAGCGCGTCGAGAAACGCCTCAACTGTTGCCATGGACGCGGCCCGCGCCGCCGCCTCTACTCACGTTCCGTCGATGCTCCGCGGCGGTGGTAGTCCTGCAGCGGGCACACGGCAAGTGCCTCGCGCTGCAATAGCTCGACTCCCTCGGCTGCCGCTTCGGCTCCGGCTACAGTGGTGAAATACGGCACGCGACAATCCAAGGCGCTGCGACGGATGGTAAAGGAGTCCAGGTTCGCACCAACGCCCTCGGGAGTGTTTATGACCATGGCGATCTCGCCGCGCTGCAGCGCGTCAACGCTGTGAGGACTACCTTCCGCGACCTTGTTGATGGCCACTACCTGCAAGCCGTGGCGGCGCAAAAAGGCGGCTGTTCCATGCGTCGCAAGCAGTGACAACCCGGCGCGCGCCAGACGCTGGGCGGTCGGCAACACCGCCAACTTGTCCTCGTCGCGGACACTGATGAACACCGCTCCCTGCTGTGGCAGGAGGCTCCCAGCCGCAATCTGCGCCTTCGCGAAGGCCTCACCGAACGACGCACCGATACCCATCACCTCGCCGGTCGATTTCATCTCCGGACCGAGCAGCGTATCGACGCCTGGGAATTTGCTGAACGGGAATACGGCCTCCTTCACGGAGATGTGACGCGGCACCACCTCTTCCGTGAACCTCAAATCGGCCAGTGTCTGGCCGGCCATGACCCGCGCCGCGAGCTTTGCCAGGGGTACACCAATGGCTTTGCTTACAAAGGGCACTGTTCGTGAGGCGCGCGGATTCACTTCCAAGATGTAGACGGCATCGTTCTTCACGGCGAACTGCACGTTCATTAGGCCGACGACACCCAGCTCGATCGCCAGCGCCTGCGTCTGCCGCCGGATCTCCGCCAGCACCGGCGCCGAAATCGACTTGGTCGGTAGTGAGCACGCGCTGTCACCGGAATGCACGCCGGCACGCTCAATGTGCTCCATGATGCCACCGATCACGACCTGCTGTCCGTCAGCGATCGCGTCAACGTCCAGTTCGATCGCATCATCGATGAACTTGTCGATGAGAATGGTGCGGTCGGGAGCAGCGTCGAGTGCCCGCTCCATGTAGCGCCGCAGGCTGGACTCGTCGTAGACAATTTCCATGGCGCGCCCACCGAGGACGTATGACGGGCGCACCAGCACTGGGTACGTCAGCCGGGCGGCGATGCGCACGGCTTCGTCGACGCTCAAGCAGATCCCGTTCGGCGGCTGACGCAGGTCGAGCTTCGACAACAGCGTCGCAAAGCGCTCACGATCTTCGGCGCGGTCAATTGAGTCCGGCGATGTGCCGAGAATCGGGACGCCCGCCTTCTGCAGAGGCACGGCCAACTTCAGCGGCGTCTGCCCGCCGAACTGTACGATGACGCCCTGCGGTTGCTCGCGATGGACGATGGCGAGCACATCCTCGAGGGTCAGGGGTTCGAAGTACAACTTGTCGGAGGTATCGTAGTCGGTGCTCACGGTCTCCGGGTTGCAGTTGACCATGATGGTTTCGAATCCATCTTCCTTCAGCGCAAAGGCAGCGTGCACACAGCAGTAATCGAACTCGATTCCCTGGCCGATGCGGTTCGGTCCCCCGCCGAGGATCATGATCTTCTTGTGCTGCGTTACGCCCGACTCATCCTCATCCTCGTATGTCGAGTACAGATAGGGTGTATGAGCTGGGAACTCGGCGCCGCAGGTGTCGACCATCTTGTAGACGGGTACGATGCCGCCTGCGTGCCGTGCTTCGCGGATCTGTTGCTCGGTCTGACCGCTGAGTTGTCCGAGTCGCACGTCGGAGAAACCGCGCCGTTTGCCCTCGCGTAATACCTCCGTAGGAACGACGCCGCCGTTCTCTACCGCCGCTGCGCGCGCCAGGTGCTCGAACTCGACGATCTGCTTCACGTTGTCGAGGAACCAGGGATCGATCTTGGTGATCGCGTACAGATCGTCGGTTGTCATTCCCGCCCGATACGCATCGGCGAGGTGCCACAGGCGGCGCGCGTTGGGCACCCGCAACGTCTGCTCGAGTGCGGTGCGATCGGCCGCGCGTAAGCCGCGGCCTTTGTCGTCGAAGCCATACGAATCGACCTCCATCGAGCGGATGGCCTTCTGCAGCGACTCCTTGAACGTCCGGCCGATAGCCATCACCTCGCCAACGGACTTCATCTGCGGTCCGAGCACATCGGTGGCCTGCGGGAACTTCTCGAAAGTGAAGCGCGGGATCTTGGTGACGACGTAGTCGATCGTCGGCTCGAAGCACGCCGGCGTTTCGCGTGTGATGTCGTTCGGAATCTCGTCGAGCGTGTAGCCAACCGCCAGCTTGGCTGCGATCTTGGCGATTGGAAACCCGGTAGCCTTGCTAGCCAGCGCCGAGCTGCGCGAAACGCGCGGGTTCATCTCGATGATCACCAGCCGGCCGTTGTCGGGGTGCACACCGAACTGGATGTTCGATCCCCCGGTGTCGACGCCGATCTCGCGAATGATGGCAAGCGCCGCGTTGCGCATCAGCTGGTATTCCTTGTCGGTCAGGGTCTGTGCCGGCGCGACCGTGATGCTGTCGCCAGTGTGCACGCCCATCGGATCGAAGTTTTCGATCGAACAGACGATGACGACGTTGTCTTTGCCGTCGCGCATCACCTCGAGCTCGAATTCCTTCCAGCCGGCGATCGACTCTTCGATCAACACTTCATGTGTCGGTGAGGCATCGAGTCCGCGTCGCACCTGCTCGAAGAACTGCTCCTCCGTTTGCGCGATACTCCCACCCGTGCCACCGAGCGTCCGCGAAGGCCGGATGATGAGCGGTAATCCGATATCCTGGAGTATCGCCATCGCCTCCATCTCAAGACGCGCATACCCGCTGCGCGGCAGGTCGAGCCCGATGCGTTCCATGGCGGCCTTGAAGAGGTTGCGGTCTTCCGCCTTCTTGATCGCCGGCAGCTTGGCACCAATGAGCTCGACACCGTAGCGATCGAGGATTCCCTGCTCCGCCAAGTCGATGGCCGTGTTCAAGCCGGTCTGCCCCCCGATGGTCGGTAGCAAGGCATCAGGCCGCTCCGCGGCGATGATGCGTTCCAGCATGGCGACGGTGATCGGCTCGACGTAGGTGCGATCGGCGAAGCCCGGGTCGGTCATAATCGTCGCCGGGTTCGAGTTGATCAGGATGACGCGGTAGCCTTCCTCTTTGAGCGCCTTGCAGGCCTGCGTGCCGGAGTAGTCGAACTCGCAGGCCTGGCCGATCACGATCGGACCGGAGCCGATGAGGAGGATGCTCTTGATGTCAGTGCGCTTGGGCATCGGAGTTGGCTCGTGGCTGGAGGCTCGTAGCTTGTGGTCGGACTTCCGGATCGCCTGCGAGGTAGGTCCCGTGATCACAAGCCACGCGCCACGTGCTATGTGCAGCAGCGCTCATCGTGCTCCGTCCATCAGCTTCATGAACCGTTCGAACAGGTAGTTCGCATCGTGCGGGCCGGGCGACGCTTCGGGATGGTACTGGACCGAGAAGAGCGGCAACTCGGCGTGCGCCAGGCCCTCAACCGTCTGATCGTTGAGGTTGACGTGAGTCAGTTGGGCTACTCCTTTGAGCGAGTCGACGTCGACCGCGAACCCGTGGTTCTGGGCGGTGATCTCCACCTTGCGCGTGGTCAGATCCATCACCGGTTGATTGCCGCCGTGATGGCCGAATTTGAGCTTGTAGGTACGTCCGCCCAACGCCAGCCCCAGGATCTGGTGGCCGAGGCAGATGCCGAAGATGGGCCGCTTGCCGACGAGGTCGCGCACAATGCCGGCATACGGACCAACATCCGGATCGCCTGGGCCGTTAGAAAGAAAGATCCCGTCGGGCTTCAGCGCTAGCACGTCCGCGGCAGACGTTGCGGCCGGAACAACACGCACTTTGCATCGGCTGCGAACCAGGTTGCGCAGGATGTTCCGCTTGATGCCGAAGTCGTAGGCGACCACGAAAGGCTGCCCGTCCTTGCTCATCGCTGGTCGCTCGTAGCCGGACTCCAGCTGCCATGCACCTTCGTGCCAATCGTAGGGTGTCTTGCACGTGACTTCGGTGACCAGGTCGCGGCCAATCAGCCCGGGAAGCGCTTTGGCCTTTGCTGCGAGACTCTTCGCGTCGAGGTCGGTTGTCGAGATGAGCGCCTCCTGGGCACCATGAGTGCGGATATGGCGCACCAAGGCGCGCGTATCGATTCCCTGGATGCCGGGGATGTTGTGCTCATGCAGGTATTGCGCGAGCGTCTGCCGCGCGCGCCAGTTGCTCGGACGTTCCCAGTACTCCTTGACGATGAACCCTTCGACGAACGGCCGGCCGGATTCGACGTCCTCGGGGTTGATACCGACGTTGCCGATCTCCGGATAGGTCATGGCCACCAACTGCCCACAGTACGAGGGATCGGTGAGGATTTCCTGGTAGCCGGTCAGCGAAGTGTTGAACACGACTTCACCGCCGGCTTCGCCCGGCGCGCCGAAGCTGGTGCCTTCGAAGACGGTCCCGTCCGCCAGTGCGAGGAGCGCCTTCATGCGCCGCCCACCGCATCAGCGCGCCAGACGATGCGGCCGCCCACCATTGTGAGGACTGCTTGTCCCTGCATTTGCATTCCTTCGAATGGGGTATTCCGCGACTTGGACTTGAAACGCGCCGCCTCCACCGTCCAGCGCCGCGCCGGATCGATGACGGTGATATCCGCAGCCGCTCCGGCGCTGAGCGTTCCGTGCGGCAGCCTGAGGATGCGTGCCGGATTCACGGTCATCGCCGCGACGATCGTCGCCAGCGGAATCCCGCATTCCTCGGTCAGCCGCAACGCCAGCGGCAGCGCGGTTTCGAGGCCGACGATCCCGTTGGCGGCGACATCGAATTCGACTTCTTTCTCGTCACGGTGATGCGGAGCGTGATCCGTAGCGATGACCTCGATCGTTCCGTCATGCAGCCCACGCCGCACAGCCTCGACGTCACACGCCGTGCGCAACGGTGGGTTCATCTTGGCGTTCGTGTTGTAACCGTCGACAGCATCCTCGGTGAGGCTGAAGTGGTGCGGGCTCGCTTCGGCGCTCACCGCAAGCCCCCGTTGCTTGGCGGCGCGCACCAGATCGACGCTGCCAGCAGTGCTGAGATGTGCGATGTGCAGCCGCCCCCCCGTGCGTTCCAGCAGCGCGATATCGCGGGCGATCATCGCCTCCTCGGCAGCAGCATGTACCCCTTTGAGGCCTAGCCGCAGTGACAGCGTACCTTCGTTCATGACGCCTTCGCCGGCAATCGTCCGTTCTTCCTCGTGCACGATCACCGGCAGCCCAAACATGCTGGTGTACTCCAATGCCCGCCGCATCAGGCCACCGTTCATGATCGGCATGCCGTCGTCGGAGACTGCGACGATGCCGGCGCGCTGCATTTCGCCGATTTCGGCCAACTCCTCACCCTTGAGCCCCTTGGAGACGGCGCCGATGGGGAAGACGCGCGCCAGCGCCGCCGCCGCCGCACGCTCGCGGATGTAATCGGTGACCGCGGCGCTATCGTTCACGGGATTGGTGTTGGCCATGCACGCCACGGATGTGAACCCACCGGCGACGGCGGCGCGTGTCCCGCTCTCGACCGTCTCCTTGTACTCGTATCCCGGCTCACGCAGGTGAACGTGGATGTCGATCAGTCCCGGCACTACCAGACATCCGCTTGCGTCAATAGACTCGGCCGCTCCACCGTCATCGGCGTCAGCGCGGAGCAGCGCGGCGATGACGCCGTCCCGCACGACCACGTCGTGGCGGCCATGGATGCCGTTCGCCGGGTCGACGACCGTCCCGCCGCGAATGATCGTCTCGCTCACCCTGCCCTCCGGCGCAGTCGCGGCGCTGGGGCCGGCACCTGGTCCTGCACGGCTGCGGATTCCGTATCGGATTCGGCCTCCAACTTCGGGCGATTGGCCAACAGGTACAACACGGCCATGCGTACGGCGATGCCGTTGGTCACCTGATCCATGATCACCGAGTACGGACCGTCAGCGACGTCGCTGGCGATCTCGACGCCGCGATTCATTGGCCCGGGGTGGAGGATCATGACATCCGGCTTGGCATGCGCTACCGCGCGCTGCGTAAGGCAGAAGTAGCGCGAGTATTCGTCGACCGTGGGAAAGAAGTTCTTCCCTTGCCGTTCGAGTTGGATGCGCAGCATCATGATGACGTCAGCGTCACGAACACCCTCGTCCAAGCTCGTCGTGGTCTCTCCCCAGGCGCGCAGCTCGGGAGGTAGCAGGGTGGGTGGACCGATCAATCGTAGCGACGCACCCAAGGTATTGAGCGCGAAGATGTTGGAGCGCGCCACCCGGCTGTGCAGGATATCGCCGACGATGGCGATGGTGAGGCCGTCGAGCCGTCGCTTGCGCTCACGGATGGTGAGCAGATCGAGCAGCGCCTGGGTAGGGTGTTCGTGTGCGCCATCTCCGGCGTTGATGATCGGACACTCGAGCCGCGCGGCGAGGAAGTGCGGTGCCCCAGCCGCAGCGTGGCGCAAGATGATGGCGTCGGGCCGCATAGCTGCCAGGTTGCGTGCCGTGTCGAGCAAGGTCTCGCCCTTCGTAGCGCTGCTCGTCGAGGACGTCAGGCTGACGAAGTCGGCACTCATCCGTTTGGCGGCGATCTCGAACGAGGCACGCGTACGGGTGCTGGCTTCGTAGAATAAGCTGACGACCGTCTTGCCGCGCAGGGTCGGCACTTTCTTGATGTCGCGCTCCGATATTTCGGTGAACGAACGCGCCGTGTCGAGCAGGAAGGTGAGCTCGTCGCGGCTGAGACCTTCGAGACCGAGGAGATGCCGATGTGCAAAGGGCATTTCAGTCCTCCTCAACGGGTGCGATCACCACCTCATCGCGTCCGTCGCTCTCTTGGAGCTGTACTTGTACCGATTCATCCACCGCCGTGGGCAGATTCTTGCCGACGTAGTCCGGTCGGATCGGCAGTTCGCGATGCCCACGATCGACGAGCACCACCAGTTGCACGTTCCGTGGCCGGCCGAGATCGATCAACGCATCGAGCGCGGCCCGTATGGTGCGCCCGGTAAACAAGACGTCGTCGACCAGCACGACACGTTTGTCGTCGATGCCGAAGCTGATTTGCGTCCCCCTCACTTCAGGTTGCTGATGGCTGCGGCTCAGATCGTCACGGTAGAGGGTGATGTCGATGATCCCCGTGGGGATATCGGTCGCTTCGATCGCCCTGATCTTGGCACGCAAGCGTTCGGCGATGTAGACGCCGCGCGAGCGGATACCGATCAATGCCAGATCGCGAGTCCCTTTGTTGCGCTCGAGGATCTCGTGCGCCACCCGGGTGAGCGCCCGATCGATTGCCTGCGCATCCATGACGACGCGGATGTCGTGGACCTGGCGTTCGCTGGCCATATGAAAAAAAAGCCCCCTCGCGACCGAGGAGGCCTACAAACTCCGTGTGCTGTGTGAGAACTTCATCTTCACCCTTTCTGGCCTCGCAGGACCAGCTTAAAGGTCGTTGCCGACGTTGTGCAGTGTCTACCGTTCCCGACGTGTGAAGTCAATGCAGGTGCGATGCCGGGTAGTGTCCTAATTTCAAATTAGGACACTACCCGATGCCGGCGCGGCTGGACTACAGCCCGTGCTCCAGGGCGCGCTGGGTAAACATGTCGTCGCCGAGATTGGTGTCGTACGTGATCTCGGTGAAATTGACGATGGTATGGCTCCCGCTTTCGATATTCGCCATCTCCATGGTGAACGGTGTCGGAATCGCCCCCACCTGGCGGATATCCCCGAGCGTCAGCACCTTCTCCTGGCGTCCGGCGGTGTCATGCATGGAGTACTTGACGATCACCAAATCGTCGGCGCGCAACCAGATGACCACTTTCCCATAGCCGAACTCCTTGGCAGCGGGCGTGAACTCGATCACGTGGCAGAGTTTTCCATCGATGTTCTCGTCACGCTGCAGCGTGGCGTGCGCGTCGGCTTCGGTCCAATCGGTAATCTGTCCGATGATCGCCAGATCGTTGAAGCTGAAGTCGGTGCCGACGAAGCTCTCGCGCTTGGCGCCGCCGCTGATCTGCCGCACCCGCTTGAGCTCGGGTACGTACAACCACTGCTCGTCCCTGGCATGCGGTTCGGACCACTGCAGAAAGCCGACCCCCTTGACGTCGGGGGGACCTTCGAAAAACACGATCGTGCGGGTGCGATCCTCCGGCTGCTTTTTCAAGTAGATCACCAAGTCGCGCAGCCGTTCCCCGCCGCGCCGGTCGACGATCCGGATTTTGAGCTTCTGGGTACGATCCGTCCACTTCCGCGTCGTCTCGCTTACCTGCCGCATATGATCGAGCAGTTGCCGTGCGGCGGCGTCGGCCCCCCACGCCACTGTCGTGCGCAGCAGCACTAGCGTCAACGCGGCCAGAACGCGCGTCCCAAGCATCGATCTGCCTCCCCCTCACCAATCAACCGGGCGCACCCTGAGTCCCCTGACGCTGATACCACAGGAGGCCGCTGTACACGTAGTGGATACCAGAGATCGTGGTCGTCGTCGCTGTCAGCGCCCAGGTGACAAGGTTCACCGGCGCCATGGGAATGTCCGGCCGCGCCAGCGTCAGCAGCGCGAAGCCGACGGTGAACATCTCGTTGAAGACATTCAACTTGCCGACGAACGTCGGTGCAACTTTCATCGGCACACTGACGAAGTAGATTGCCAGGTAGCCGGAGAGCACGACGACGTCGCGCGTCAGGACCAGAATGAGCAACCACGCCGGCACAGCGTGCAGCCACGTGAGGATGACGAATGAACTGACGAGCAGGAGTTTGTCGGCGAGTGGATCGAGGGTGGCACCGAGGTCGGTCTTGCTGTCGGTGAGCCGCGCGATCACCCCGTCGATGGTGTCGGTGATGCCGGCGGCCATGAACAGGCACAAGGCCGCGCCGTACCGCTGGTTGCTGATCAGGATGAGGAAGATCGGAATAGCAATGATCCGCAGCAGCGTCAGAAAATTAGGGACAGTCAGCATCGTGCCGGTGCTCGTGTTCGTGCGCGCCGCGTGCGGAATGCTTCGTAGGCCCTGCGGCCGGCGTCGTTTCCATGGCCCGCTCCCGTTGGTCGCTGCTCAGTGCGAAGTCCGACAGGCGGCTAGACCTCGCGCTCTCTCCCAGCACGATTGACGACAAGCTCCTTGCGTACCTGGCCCGCCAACTTTGGCGGAACCAGCGCCGTGATGTCGACGTGCCCATCTACATATTTTTCGCGCAGGACAGTACCCGAACGATGCAACCGGGCGACCAAGTCGCCGCGCGCCGCCGGGATACGCACATCCAAACGCTCACGCCCCGATAGCAGGGCTTGGTCGATGGCTGCAAGCAGCGCCGGCACCCCTTCACCAGAACGTGCCGAGAGAACGCAACGAGTACCATTGCCCGGCCCAGGACGGTGTCCCGGTGGGAGGAGATCGACTTTGTTGAGGACCATGATCCGTGGCGTGTTGGCGGCATCGAGGTCTGCGAGGACACGCTCCACCACTTCGCCCTGCTCGGTCGCGTGCGGATTGCTGGCATCGACCACGTGCAACAGAAGGTCGGCGGTATGAACCTCTTCGAGCGTGCTTTTGAAGGCGTCGACGAAGCCGTGCGGCAGTTTGTTGATGAAGCCGACCGTATCGATCAGCAACGCCTGTCCGCCACTCGGCAGGGTCAGTCGCCGCACCGTGGGATCAAGCGTCGCAAACAGTTTGTCTTCCACCAGCACACCCGCTGCTGTGAGCCGGTTCATCAAGGTGGACTTCCCCGAATTCGTGTAGCCCACCAAGGCCACCGTCGGATAGGGCACGCTTGCACGGCTCTGCCGGTGCAAGCCGCGCGTACGCGACACTTCCTGCAAACGCCGGCGCAGCATGCCCAGGCGTTCGCGCACGCGGCGGCGGTCAACCTCAAGCTGTGTCTCGCCGGGGCCGCGTGTGCCGACGCCGCCGCCCAGCCGCGATAGATGCTGCCATTGGCGCGTCAAGCGTGGGAGCAGGTACTGCAGCTGTGCCAGTTCCACCTGCAGCTTGCCCGCCAAGCTCTGCGCGCGTTGCGCGAAGATGTCGAGGATGAGCTGGCTGCGATCGATCACCTTGACCTTCAACCGCGTCTCCAAGTTGCGCTGCTGTGCCGGCGATAAACTGTCGTCGAACACCGCAACGTTGCCATCGACTTCCTGTAGCAGGGCACGCACGTCGTCGACCTTGCCCGAACCGATAAATGTTGCCGGATGGATGCGGCGCAGTGCCTGCAGAGCTTTGCCGGCCACCTCCACACCAGCCGTGTCCGCCAGCCGTTCCAATTCGGCGAGCGACTCTTCACCATCGAGCGCGCCCGCGTGGTCGCGCACCGTACCGACCAGCACGGCGCGTTCGCGGCGCGCCCGCGTGTCGTGGGATGCGGATCTGTCATGCGCAGTGCGCCCGTGCATGGCGGACTTGCGGGGGCTGTTGCTCACTGAAAAGACGTCACTCCGTTCCCAAATAGGCGTTCGACGTCTTCGACCATGCGCTCGGTCGCCGCGACTTTCAAGTCCGGCGGCAGCGCAATCACCGTTTCCGTCCGATTCGGCAGCAACAAGTGGAGAAAGGCGGTGCACGGCCCGCGATGTTGGGTCAGCGTCGAGCGCAGGACGCGCAGGTGATCCTCATTCACGCGCTCGGCGCGCAACGCGAAGTGCACCTGCTTGACCGACTTCTCGCGCGCGTCCAGCAGCGACGTCACATCGTCGGCGATGACCTGACAGCGCTCCTCGCTCACCTCGAGCGTTCCGGTGACGAACACTGGCTCGTCGGAGTGGATTGCCGCCTCGTAGCGGCGATAGGTCTCCGGCCAAGCAATGACCTCGACCGCACCCCAGCGATCCTCGAGATTGAACGTCGCATAGCGATCGCCCTTCTTGCTGTTCTTGAGCTTGAGCGTAAGGATGACGCCGCCCAGCTTCACTTTCGCCTGCTGCTCACGACTGCGGAGGTCCGCCGTGGTGGCGTCGGCGAAGCGTTTCAGGTCGCGCTCGTATTTGTCGAGCGGATGGCCGGTGATGAAGAAGCCGATGGCATCGCGCTCGGCCCGCAGCAACTCCTTTTGATCCCACTCCGGCACGTCGGGCAGCGCCGGTGGTTGGCTGGCAGTGACGGCGACACTGCCCGCAGCAAACAAGCCCATCTGGTTGAGGTCCTCCGGGCGACTACCCTGCCCCGCCCATTGGCAAATGCGGTCGAGTCCTTCCAGCATGCGGCGACGCGGCGCGCCTGCAAAGTCGAAGGCCCCGCACTTGATCAAACTCTCGATGACGCGCTTGTTCACCAACTGGCTCTGAATACGCTTGCAGAAATCAGCGAGGCGATTGAAGGGTCCCTCCGCGCGCGCAGCAATGATCGCTTCAATGGCTTTGGAGCCGACGCCACGCACCGCACCGAGGCCGAAGCGGATCGGGCGCGTACCGTCTTCGCGCCGCTGGCCCACGGTGAAATCCTCGCGGCTTTCATTGACGTCGGGCGGTAGGATCGTCATGCCGTGTTCACGGCACTCGGCGATGTTCTTGTAGGTCTTGTCGGTGTCGCTCATCTCCAGCGTCATCAACCCGGCCATGAACTCCTCCGGGTAGTGCGCCTTGAGGTAGGCGGTCTGGTAGGTCACCAGAGCGTAGGCCGCCGAATGCGATTTGTTGAAGCCGTAGGCCGCGAAGGTTTCCATCTGGTCGAAGATCTCGCGCGCCAGCTTCTCGGAGAGTTTGCGCTCGGTGGCGCCGGCGATGAACCGTTCCTTTTCCCGCTCCATCTCGCTCTTCTTTTTCTTGCCCATGGCACGCCGCAGGTTGTCGGCGTCGCCGAGCGAGTAACCGGCGAGGGCCTGGGCGATTTGCATCACCTGTTCCTGGTAGACGATCACCCCGTAGGTCTCTCGCAGGATCGGTTCCAGATCGGGGTGCAGGTACTTGATCGGCTCTTTGCCGTGCTTGCGCTTGATGAACTGATCCACCATGCCGCTGTCGAGTGGACCGGGACGGAACAAGGCCAGCACGGCGATGACGTCCTCGAACGAGGTCGGCCGCAGCTGTGTCAGCAGCTTGCGCATACCGCCGCTTTCCATCTGGAAGATCCCGACGGTGTCACCCTTGGCGATCAATTTGTACGTCCCACGGTCTTGCAGCGGGAGCGTGGTCACGTCGATATCCACGCCGCGGCCGTCTGCAATGCGGCGGACCACACTGCTGATCATGGTGAGCGTTTTGAGCCCGAGGAAGTCGAACTTGATCAGGCCGATGGCGTCGACGTCGCTGTACGGATACTGCGTCATCACCGCCCCGTCCTTGTCGACGAAGAGCGGGAGACTTTCGATCAGCGGGCGTTCGGCGATGACCACGCCAGCGGCGTGCTTCGAGGCGTGACGCATGAGGCCCTCGAGGCGCAGGGCATAGTCGAACAGCTGCTCCTCGCGCTCGCCGCGCTCACGCAACTGCTTCAGCCGCGGTTCCATCTCGAGTGCTTCCTTGAGCGGGAAGTCTTTCCCCTGCTTCGGCGCCGGATACAGCTTGGCCATGCGGTCAGTATCCGTGTACGGGAAGTCGAGGACACGCCCCACGTCCTTGATGGCCTGTTTACCCTTGAGCGTACCGAAGGTGATGATCTGCGCGACGCAGTCCTCACCGTATTTATCGCGTACGTAGCGGATCACCTCGTCGCGGCGTTCGAAGCAGAAGTCCATGTCGATATCGGGCATCGACTTGCGTTCCGGGTTGAGGAAGCGCTCGAAGAGCAGGTTGTAGGGCAGCGGATCGAGGTCGGTAATGCCGAGTGCGTAGGCGACCAGACTGCCCGCCGCCGAGCCGCGACCGGGGCCGACGGGGATGCGCTGCCGTTTGGCGTAGTTGGTGAAGTCGGCCACGATGAGGAAGTAGCCGGCGAACCCCATCGTTTTGACGATCTTGAGTTCCACCTCGAGGCGTTCGCAATAGAGCTGCTCGCGCTCAGCGCTCCAACCGTCCTGCTTGCGAAGTACGGTGAGGCGCTGCTCCAGTCCGCCGCGAGCAACGCGGTCGAGGTGGTCTTCCAACGTTTCGTTGTTGGGCGTTGCGAACACCGGGAACTGATATTTCCCAAAGGTGAGCTCCAGGTTGCAGCGCGAGGCGACGTCCAGGGTATTGCTGATGGCCTCGGAAGACTGCGGAAAGGCCGCGGCCATAGCATTGGGGTCCTTCACGTACAGTTGGTCCGTCTCGAAGCGCCAGCGTTTTGCGTCGCTGAATGTCTTGCCCGTCTGGATGCAGAGCAGCACTTCGTGCGCCTTCGCATCCTCCTTCTCAAGGTAGTGACAGTCATTGGTCGCCACCAACGGCAGGCTGAGCTCATGGGCCAGGCGCACCAGCTCGACGTTGGCCTTCTCCTGTTGCGGCAGGTGATTGTCTTGGATTTCGACGTAGTACCGGCCGTCGAACATGGCGCGGTACTCCTCCATGACCGAGCGGGCGCGGTCGATGCTACCGCTAGCGATCGCCTGATTCACTTCGCTCGCCAGGCAGCCGGAGAGAGCGATCAGGCCGCCGTTGAAGTCGCG
>Ga0335069_10005590_pt1 | contig 18444 bp, 10 predicted proteins | sample Lox_Sample_11_FD_206714 | JGI IMG/M metagenome (GOLD analysis project Ga0335069, IMG submission 206714) | Soil microbial communities from Loxahatchee National Wildlife Refuge, Florida, United States - Lox_Sample_1.1 | ecosystem: Environmental > Terrestrial > Soil > Wetlands | place: USA... | reverse complement strand
CGGGGCGCGGAACCAGGGGACCCTCACGGGAGCGTCCCAACGGCGGGGCTGAAGCCCCGCCCTTCCCAAAACCGGCGAGAAATCCGGGCTAGTGGCTAGTTCTAGCCACTGACCACTAGCCACTAACCACTTTTCTCATTCACCTCATGCACAAGCCCTCTCATCTCAAAGATTGAGAGCATGGGCAGGAAGCGAATGAACAGGAAGAACAGCGTCAAGAACAACCCAATGGTGCCGATGAATGTTGCCCAGTCCCAGATCGTCGGGTAGTACATGCCCCACGCAGAAGGCATGAAGTCGCGGTGCAGACTGGTTACAACGATAATGAAACGCTCGAGCCACATGCCCGCTTGGACGACCAGCGAAATAACAAAGAGGGCCACCACACTGCGCCGGATCCTCGCAAACCACAAAGTGGTGAGGGGAATGACGATGTTGCACGCGATCAGGGTCCAGTAGATGGGCGCGTAAGGGCCCGTCATCCGGTTCATGATCATGTACCGGTCATTCGAGTTGCCGCTGTAGAAGGCCATGAAGGTTTCCATCAGGTACCCGTAGGCCACAATGAGGCCCGTCGCGAGCAGAATCTTGGCCATGTTGTCGAGATGCCGCTTGGTGACGAAGTCCTCCAGCCCGTAGAACTGCCGCAGTGGGATCGCCAGCGTCAGAACCATCGCGAAGCCGGAATAGATAGCGCCCGCCACGAAGTAGGGCGGAAAGATGGTGCTGTGCCAGCCCGGAACTACCGCAATGGTGAAATCGAAGCTCACCACGGTGTGCACGGAAACGACGAGTGGTGTGGCTAGGCCCGCGAGCAGCAAATAGGCCATCTCATAGCGGTGCCAGTGCCTGGCCGAACCGCGCCAGCCCATGGCGAAAAGACCGTAAATTACCCGCGCGATGGGATTCTTGGCGCGATCGCGCAGCGTGGCGAGATCAGGAAGCAGGCCCACAAACCAGAAGAGCAGCGAGATGGTGGCGTAGGTCGAGACCGCGAACACATCCCACACCAGCGGGCTGCGGAACTGCGGCCACGTGCCCATCGTGTCGGGGTAGGGAAGCAGCCAGTAGAAGAGCCAGGGCCGGCCCATGTGGAGCAGGGGAAACATGCCCGCGCACGCCACGGCGAACAGCGTCATGGCTTCTGCAAAACGATTGATGGATTGGCGCCACGCCTGGCGCATCAGCAGCAGAAATGCCGAGATCAGTGTGCCCGCGTGGCCGATTCCGATCCACCACACGAAGTTGACAATGGCAAAGCCCCAGGCAATGGGGATGTTGATTCCCCAAATACCTACCCCCATCATCAGCAGGTATCCCACCGCGAGGTTCAAGAGCATGAACAGGCAGAAGGCAATGCCGAACCCGAGCCACCACCCCCGCCGTGTCTTCTGCAAGAGAACGATGGCGCTGATCTTGTCGGTGACGGTAGCGTAGGTATGCCCCGGCGCCAGAACCGGGGGGCCGGCGTCGACCACGGTCGTGTTTTCGAGTCCTTCAGGGCTCAACCGTTACTCCTTGATCTCCGGGTTCGGGTTGCGCAGCCGCGCCAAGTACGTCGTGCGCGGGCGCGTGTTCAAATCCGTCAACAGGCCATAATTCCGAGACTGGGCCTTGAGCTTTGCCACGCGGCTATTCGGATCGTTGAGGTTACCGAAGACGATGGCCTGTGTCGGGCATGTCTGCTGGCAGGCCGTGAGGATCTTCCCGTCGCGCACCTCGCGGTCAGCTTTCTCCGCGGTGAGCTTCGCGGCATTGATACGCTGGATGCAGTACGTGCACTTTTCCATGACCCCGCGGCTGCGCACGGTCACGTCGGGGTTACGCAGCGGCTGAAGGCTCGGCGTGCTCCAATCCGCGTAACGATAGAAGTTGAAGCGCCGCACCTTGTAGGGACAGTTGTTCGAGCAATAGCGCGTGCCGACGCAGCGGTTGTAGACCATCTCATTCAGCCCCTCGGGACTGTGCACGGTAGCCCCTACCGGACACACATACTCACAGGGGGCGTTGTCGCAGTGCATGCAGGGCACGACCTGGTTGTAAGTCTCGGGATTGGCAAGCCCGCCGTGGAAGTACGTATCCACGCGAACCCAGTGCATCTCCCGGCCGCGCATCACCTGGTCCTTGCCCACGACCGGGATGTTATTCTCCGACTGGCAGGCCACCACGCAGGCGTTGCATCCGATACAGCTATTGAGATCGATGGCCATTCCCCAGGAATTGCCCTCGTATTTGAACCCGGGATAGAGCGAGCCGGCTTTCTCATCGACTTCTTCGCGTGCGAAGTCGGGATCGCGGCGGAACTCTTCGAGCGTTGCCACCCGCATCAGGCTGCGCTGGCGTGCGGCGACACTCTCTTCCTCGATTTCCTGGCCTTCCTTGCCCATGATGTGGTGGTGCTGCGTGCTGACCAGTTGATGGCGCTGGCCGGTCTTTTGCGCCTCGACGCTGCCAAACCAGTGGGCGCCTGTCCCGAAGAGCTTGTAGGCGTTGAAGCCCGCGCCCGTCCCTACGTGCCCCGCGCGGCGCCGTCCGTAGCCCAAGTGCAGCGTGACGGAGTCATCGGCGTGACCGGGCGTAATCCAGACGGCGGCCTCAACCTCGCCGGTCTGCCCGCGGAGCTTCACAACGTCCCCGTTGGTTACTTGCAGTCTCTGTGCCGTGCGCAAGCTCAGGAGGGCCGCGTTATCCCAGGTCACCTTCGTGAGCGGCTTCGGCAATTCCTGCAGCCAGCTATTGTTCGCAAAGCTGCCGTCCCATACCGTGGGATCGGGGCGCAACACGACTTCCATCGGGCCTCGCGCCGTGGAGCTTGGTGCTGAGCTTGAGAGGATCGCCGCAGCACTCAGCTTGACGGCCTTCGCCGGCAGCGCGGTGCCGGCCACCACTCCGTCATTCAGCGACTGCTGCCAGAACGTCTCGAAGTTCCCGCTGGGCCTCTGGCGCTGCCAATAGTCGCGCACTACCTCGTGTCCCGAGATCTCTCCGTTACCTGCCAGCACGGTCAGGAGTTCGTGTGCGGATTTCCCCTCATAAAGAGGCGAGATGAGCGGCTGAATAATGCTCACCGAGCCGTCGTAGGCGCGGGCATCGCCCCAGGATTCGAGATAGTGGGCTTCCGGAATATGCCAGTGGCAGAGCTCGGCGGTTTCATCCTCATAGAGGCTCAGGTGGATTCGTGTCTTGACCTTGAGAAGATTCTCGGCAAAGTTGAGATCGGCGGGCGCACTGTAAACCGGATTCACACCCAGGATGAGGAGTGTCTCCACCTGGCCTGCCCGCATATCGGCCACGAGTTCGCCGATCGACGCCAATTCGTTCACGGGATTCGCTTCCACAGGGCTCGTGTAGATAATCGTCTTGCCCACGTTCCCGAGAGCGTCATTCATGGCGTGGGCGAGCGCGTGGACTGCGGGTGGTTGCTGCTCACCGGCCATGACGATGCACGCGCCGCGATGCTTTTGGATATCCCGCACGAGTGCCGGGATCCAGTCGGCGGGGACGCCTGACGGCGCTGTGCCGCCGGCGGCCTGCCCCTTGACTTCCAACCCTGCCGCCAACGCGCGCGCCAAGGCTTCGACGTCGCTCGAGCGCAGGGGCAAACGATGGTCTGCCATCGCTCCCGTGATGGTGGGCGTGCTTTCCACCACATAAAGGCGATTCATGGTGGATTCGGGGCCGGTGATGCGGCGCTTGCCCGCAAAGTCGTGCGCGTACCGCAGCGCGCCGGGCCCCACGCTGAGGAAGTCCGCATCGAGCGACACGATGACGTCGGCCTGATCGAAGTGGTAAACCGTGTTGACGCACTCGCCAAAAGCCAGCCTGGCGCCCTCGCGGACGTTGTCGCGGCTGCACGGCTCGTATTGGTGCCACTTGGCTTGGGGGAATTGGCCCAACAACGACTTGATCTGGTCGGCCAGGGTTGGCGAAGTCACCGTGCCCGTCAAAATCCGCAGGCCCGCACCTTTCCTGACGAGGAATTCGGCGCGCAACTGGTTTACGGAGGCAAGGAAGGCGCTCCAACTTCCAATGCGGCCCTTGGAGACCACCACCTGTGCGCGGTCGGGATCGTAGAGGCCCAGCACGGAAGCTTGCGCAAACACGTCGGCGGCGCCCAGGCTGGCCGGGTGGCTGGGATTTCCTTCCACCTTCGTCGGCCTCCCCATGTGGCTTTCGACAAGCAGTCCCGTGGCGTAGCCGCCCAGGGGCATGGCCGTGGCGTAGAAGATTGGCTTGCCGGGGACGAAGTTCTCGGGCCGCTGCTGCGCGTAGGGAACGATCTTCTCTGTCGGGAGCTTGGTGCACGCGGTCAGGCCCGCCAGCGCCGCCGAGGCCGCCATCAGCTTCAGTACGTCGCGCCGGCCGACGCCTGGCGCGGAGAATTGCCGGTTGCCGATGGTCGATGGCCGATTCCCTTGCACATCAGCGCGCGGATCGTACGGAAATTCCGTTTCGAGGAAGTTCCGGTACTCTGCCGTGTTCGCCAGCTCTTCCAGGCCACGCCAGAAACGCTTATCAGGCGACTGTTCCAGCTTGGCCTGGATTTGCACCAAGTTCAGCGAGTTTCCGTCTTTTGGCTTGCTCGGCATATGCAAGTTGATGGAATTCAGGAGTCAGGGGTCACGATAATGCGGCGGCTCTCTCTTTTCCGCCTCCTGTCTCCCGACTTCTGATTCCTGACTCCTTCTTTACCGATGGCACGTATAGCAATCCGTCAATTGCTTCGGGTCCTTGATCTTGTATGCCTTCACCAGCCGCCGGCCCAGCGCGAGCTGGTCGGGCGGGGGCACATAATTCGCTTTGAAGACGTCCTCGCGGCGCCGGACGTTCTGCTCCGGGTGCTTGTGGCAATCGATGCACCAGCGCATGTAGAGCGTATTGGCGCGCCAAGTCAGGGGCATCTCGCCGATCGGCCCGTGGCAGGTGGTGCAGCCGACGCCTTTCTTCACGTGAATGCTGTGGTCGAAGTAGACGAAATCGGGCAGGGCGTTGACGCGCGTCCATTCCAGCGAAACGTTGGTGGCGGCGCTCGAGCGGACCGGTTCCAGCATGGCGGCGTTCAGCCAAAGCTTGGAATGGCAGCTCATACAGATGTGCGTTGTGGGGACGCCCGCGTAGGACGACTGTTCGACCGAGGTATGGCAATAGCGGCAATCGATGCCATCGTCCTTCACGTGGTGTTTGTGGCTGAAAGGCACCGGCTGCTGCCGGGCCACGTTGACGTCGGTGAAATAGGGAGATTGATTTACGGCGTAGGCGAGGTACCCGAGGGCTCCCAAAAGGAAGACTGACCCAAAGATTGTCGCTTTGGCAATCGTGTTGGTGCTGCGATGGAAGAGTTGTGCCATCCAGAGACGCTTCCCGCCACCGTTCAGCGACTACTCATCCGCGGCTGGCGTTAATCCTCGCGACGCCCGATCCGCCCCGGGTAGGTAATCGGTAAGTTGTAATTAGCCCTGTGTGTTTCGTCCGGGTTGAGAAAGCTGCCCGGCCGCACCTTGCGCGCCCCCACCCCCTTCACCTGGACGTTCGCGGGATTTTACAAGCTTGATGATCCCGGAATAGAAGACAGGAGAATGGGTGAGGCTGTAACGAGCGATAGGGTCGGTGACGGGATAACAATTGAGCCCAACAACCAACCAGGACCTAAACGGGAAAGACACCCGAGGGCTTCCCTCGCAAAACCGTCCATATCGCTTTTTATACTGCAGGCCCTGGAAACAGAAATTATATTTCGGCCCGGCTCGGGTTGTCAAAAGAAATCGCGCCGCCGCTGTTCATGCGGGTCTGGGCCGCTTGGCGAATTGACGCGCATCAACTTTGCGCAACGGCGAGCGCCCGCCGAGCAGCGCCCGTCTCTCCGCTCGGGAGTAGCGTCTCCTCTCGACGGATTTTTTTCGGCCAGAGGGGAAAAAGGCTTCATTTTCTCTTGACAAGATTTGCCAATCGCTCCACGCTAGCGACATCTCGTTTTGCTTCGCAGAGTTAATCTCCGGCAGCCGCTGGGGGTGCCATTTCCCGGGAGGAACCGAGTTGAAATTGTACTTGCTCTCACGTGTATTAAGCCTGTGGGTGGTTGTGCTCGTAGCCACTGGCGCCCTCTGGGGCCAGACGACGGGCACGATTCGCGGCACTGTTAAAGACCCCTCGGGGGCAGTGATTCCGGGGGCCCGCGTCACCGCAGTCTTGGCCGGCTCTTCCGTCGCGCGTACGACGCTCGCCACGAACGACGGAGACTATGTTTTTCCTGCCTTGCCGGTAGGCCGCTACACCGTGACGGTGGAGTACGAAGGTTTCCGGAAGTTCCAGCAGGTTGATGTCGACGTGCAGATCGGCCACGTGGCCATCGTGAACGCCGATTTGCAGTTGGGGACGCTCGCCATGGTGGTGACCGCGGAGGCCGCGGCGCCCCAGGTGGAGACCACCAACACCCAGCTCGGCGCGGTCGTGACGGATCGCGAGGTGACGGCGCTGCCCCTGAATGCCCGCGACACTTACCAGTTGCTCCAGTTGCAGCCCGGCGTCCAGTCGGAGGTGGGTTCCGACCTGTTTTACGGCAGCGACCGCTCGGGTGTGGTTTCGGTCAACGGAGGCCGCGGCCGGTCGAACAACTTCACCGTGAACGGCGGCGACGCCAACGACCAGTTTGCAAATCTGCCGGCCATTCAGCCGTCGCCCGACTCGATCGAGGAATTCCGCGTGATGACCAGCACGTTCGACGCGGAATACGGCCGCAATTCCGGCTCGGTGGTGAACGTGGTCACGAAATCCGGCACCAATGCCTGGCGCGGCGATCTCTACGAGTTCATCCGCAACCAGCATCTGAACGCGCGTAACTTCTTTGAGGTTGCGCGGCCGGATTTCAAGCAGAACCAGTTCGGCGGGACTCTGGGCGGCCCCATTAAGCGTGATCAATCATTCTTCTTTGTATCGTACGAAGGGCGCCGCATCCACCAGGGGATTCCGTCGGCCACCGTTGCCGTCCCCACGGCCGCCGAGCGGGAAGGCGACTTCTCGGCCGGTTCGCCCTTTTCGGGGACGCTGTCGGATTCGTATCTCGCGAGCGTGCTCAATGCGCGCTCTGGTTGCGCCGGGGCCGTGCAGGCAAATGGCGGCGCTGCCATCGCACCGGGAACCGCCTTTGCCTCGATCTTCCCGGGGAACGTCATCCCTGCCGCGTGCTTTGACGCGACGGCCGCCGATCTTCAGAACCAGTTTGTGCCGCTGCCGAACTCCGGCGCGAGCTTCTACCAGGCGTCGCCTCTCGAACGCAACCGTGTCGATCAGGGAACGATGCGCATTGACCAGAAGTTGAACGACCACCAGCAATTCAACGCCTACTACTATTTTGACGACGACTACCTGGCCAAACCCTTCGCACGCTTTGAGGCCGGCGGAGCCGACCTCCCGGGCTTTGGCGACCTGACCAATGAACGCTTCCAGCAGATCAACCTGACGCACACCTGGACATCGGGCGCGACGAGTGTTAACGAACTCCGGTTTTCCTTTTTTCGGGAAGGCCAAGGGAGGTTCCTTCACCCTCAGCGCACTAACCTCGTCCAGGATTCGTGTCTGAACGTCCCCTCCACCGAATGTTTCAGTGATCCTTCAAACCCGCGGGCCGGCATCACTCCTGATCTCGGCGCCGAACACGAAGGCGTGCCTTTCATCTATCTTTCCGGCGGCTTTTCCCTCGGTGACAATTTCGAAGGTGAGCTGCCGCAGTTCGGGAACAGCTTTCAGCTTGCCGACAACCTCACCAAGGTGAAGGGCAACCACACGCTGAAGTTCGGCGTCGATATGCATCGCCAGCAGTTCAACCAGACGCTCTATTTCGCCGTCAACGGGCAATACAACTATTTTGGCGGCGGGCCGAACGACGTCGGGTTCGACAGCCTCCTTCCGAATTACCTGCTGGGTACGCCTGACATCTACCTTCAGGGGTCTGGGCAACATGAAGCCGTCCGCAGCACGGGTCTATACCTCTACGCGGAGGATAGCTGGAAGCTGCGGCCGCGGGTTACGTTGAACTACGGCTTGCGCTGGGAATTGAACACGCCTATTGCGGACATCGGGGGCCGCACGCAGACCTTCCGGCCGGGGCAGGCGACGCAGGCTTTCACTTGCCAGTTTGCCTCGGACAATGCTCTGGCGGGCGTCTACGGCACGACGGATTGCGGGCCCGGCAGCGCCGGAGAGGCCGTCTTCCCGCTGGGCCTCGTGATGTCGGGCGAGCCCGGCGTCCCGCGGGGACTTACCCAGACGTACTACCGTGCCATCGCGCCGCGCCTGGGGTTGGCTTGGAGCCCGGGCAAGTCCGGCGGCTGGCTCAGCAAGCTCAGTGGCGGCCCCGACAAGACCAGCATCCGCATGGGCTGGGGGCTTTTCTATAACCCCATCGAGCAGTTGGTGCTGGAACAGTTCAACGGCGAGCCGCCCTTCGGTGGCAGCACGAGTCTTTCGAATAGTCTGTTCAACACGCCGTTTATCGGGCAGGATGGGACCGTTAATCCTAATCCGTTCAACGGCATTCTGAATCCGCAACGCGGGCATGCGGTGGACTTCTCCTCGTTCCGGCCCATCGAGCTCTACGGGCAGTTCCAGCCCAAGCTCCGCTCGCAGTATTCAGCGCAGTACAACCTGACAATTCAACGTCAGGTGACGCCGAGCCTGATGGTGCAGGCGGGCTATGTGGGCTCGCAGGGGCACCGGCTGCTGGCGACCCATGACCTCAATTACGCGAACCCGCAGACCTGTTTGGATTTGCACCAGATCGCCACCTTGTCGGGTGACAGCAGCAACGATTGCGGGCCTTTTGCTGAAGACAACTCCTACTACCTCGCGGCCGGGGCCATTCCGGCCGGCGCCACTCTGCACTTGCCTTATGGTTCCGTGTCCTCCGTCACGGGCCCCAATCCCACGCCGATCACGCTGGTCGGCCTGCGGAAGTACTCTGCCCCTTACTGCCAGCCGACCTCGGGCACCGGCTGTCCCGCGGACGGCGTGCCGGTCTTCTCCAGCATCTTCGGGGAAGACACGATCGCCAATTCCAACTACAACTCGTTTCAGGCGCTTGTGGAAAAGCGCTTCTCGAAGGGCATGGAATTCCGCGCGTCCTATACGTGGAGCAAGTCGTTTGACCAGGCGTCGAGCTTCGAAAACGTCCTGAACCCCCTCGACATCCGGCGAAGCTGGGCGCTGTCGCTTTTCGACGCACGCCACCGGCTGGTTTACAGCTACGTGTGGCAACTTCCCATTCCCCAACGGAACGGTTGGCGCGGCAAGGCGGTGAACGACTGGGCGGTTTCAGGTATCGCCTCCTTCCAGACAGGTTTTCCCATCCGCCTCACGTCTTCAGATGACCTGGAGTTGATGAGCAGCTTCGATTTTGAGTACCCGGGTGAGCCCGATCGGGTCGGCAAGTTCAGTACCCGCAATCCGCGCGGGGCCGGTAACCTCTTCTTTGATCCCTCGGTCTTCCAGCCGCAGGCCCTGGGCACCATCGGCAGTTCACCGCGGTCGGTCTGTTGCGGGCCGGGCATCAACAACTTCGACGTGGCGATTCTCAAGAACACCAAGCTTTCTGAAACCAAGCACCTGGAGTTTCGTGGTGAGTTCTTCAACATCGCGAACCACGCCCAATTCATGACGCCGGACGGCAATATCTCGGATGGGGCGGATTTCGGGCGCGTTATGCTGGCCCGTGACCCACGCTTGGTGCAATTCGCGCTGAAGCTCTACTTCTGAGGGACTGCTCGCGGGTGTCCGGATTGTGGTGAGTTCTTCCCCTTCTTTTAGCTTCCGCGGCGCTCCGTCAGCGCCGAAAGGCCGGCGGGCATGGACCGCCGCTACAGTGTAGGGGCGCACGGCCGTGCGCCCTCGCCACGGCGGGCGAGACGCCCGCGCCACCAACGCCGAGGTTCCTTCGCTGTGCAATCCCCCCCGTTGTCGTTCCCGCGGAGGCGGGCACCCCATTGCCGGAAACGGGCCCCCCGCTCTCGCGGGGGCGACAGGGAGGGGGCATATTGCTCGACGGGTTGGAAACTCATGGAACACTCAGAACCGCAGCGCACACGGCTGGCCCGGCGAATGTACCTTTCCGTCGCCGGGAGTAGGCCGATTTGATGTAGCGGCGGCTTCATGCCGCCCTATGGCGAGACAAACTCGCCGCTACGCCCCTAAACGGACCACTACCCCGGTTGCCAATGTTTTCCCCCGTTGATTCGGATTGTGGCAGAATAGAAAGTGTTCAGTGGCGGTGGCGGTACGTTCCGCAACTTGCGGCAGGGAGCCATTGCTTCGGGCGGGCGCCTGTGTGCGCGCTGCGGTTTTGCAGTTCAGGGTGTATACCTGACAATCAATCGAGCAGAATTTCCCCGGGGAGGAAGATTTATGCGACGCTTGCTAATGGGGTGCTTGGTGCTGACGTTGTGTGCGACCGGCCGTCCAGTCTGGGCCGGTGATAAGGACGCGGAGCGGTTGGAAAGGTCCGCGGAAGTCCTGACCGAGGTGATGAGAACGCCGGAGAAGGGAATCCCCGAAGATCTCCTTAGCAGAGCGGTTTGTGTGGGCATCATCCCTGGGGAGTTGAAGGCCGCCTTCATTTTTGGGGGTAGCTACGGCCGGGGTGTGCTGGTCTGCCGGAAGGGCGGCAATGGCCCTTGGGATGCACCTTCCACGTTCCTGGTGGGTGGAGCCAACTTCGGTTTCCAAATCGGGGGGCAGGCGACGGATTTTGTCCTGGTGGTGATGAACGCCAAGGGCGCTCAAAAACTCCTGCAAAGCAAGGTCAAGCTGGGCGCGGATGCCTCGGTGGCGGGGGGACCCGTGGGCCGCACGGCGGAAGGTGCCACCGACTTACAGCTCCATGCGGAGATCCTCACCTATTCGCGCTCCCGCGGAGCCTTCGCCGGTGTTTCCCTCTCGGGCCAAGTGGTGAAACAGGATGACGACGCGAACGCCAAGTTGTATGGCCACCGCTACTCGCCCATCGACATCCTTTTCAAGGGAGTGGCCAAGCCACCCGCCTCGGCACACGCGCTCGATGCGGCATTGACCCAGTACTCGCCGCACGGCGGGGAGCCGTTCATTCCGAAATAGGGATTTCTGAGGTTATCGCCCCGGCACAGCGAGCCGCCGCTTGCACTCGTTCAGCATATCCGCGGTGCGAGATGCGCCCACTCGCGTGACACCCAGGGCGCGGACTTCCAGCAGCTTGTCAAGGTCGCGGATCCCGCCCGCGGCCTTCACCTGCACGTGAGCGGGGGCATGGGCGCGCATGAGCCGCAGGTCTTCGATAGTGGCGCCGCCCGTGCCGTAGCCCGTTGACGTCTTCACCCAATCAACTCCCAGTTCGCCCGAGATCTCGCAGAGCCGGATCTTGTGCTGGTCCTTCAGGTAACAGTTCTCGAAAATCACCTTGAGCTTCTGCCCGCGCCCGTGCGTGACCTCCAGCACCGCCTGGATGTCGCCCCGCACGTAAGCCCAGTCTTCGCTGAGCACCTTACTGATGTTCACCACCATGTCAAGTTCTTCCCCGCCGTCATCAAGCGCCCGCCTGGCCTCGGCAACTTTCACGGCGGTCGTGTGCCCGCCGTGAGGGAAACCGATCGTGGTGCTGGCCTTGACCGTGCTGCCGCCCAGGATCTCCGCACAGCGCGCCAGGTAGTAAGGCATGATGCAAACACTCGCGCAGTCATACTCCAGGCCCAGCCGGCACCCGCGCTCAAGCTCATCAGCCGTGAGCGAGGGATTCAAGAGCGAGTGGTCGATCATTTTCGAAATGTCTTTGTAGGTGTAGTCCATGTGGTTTTCCCTCGTCGAGTATACCAGCAAGGGCCAGCCATGCAATTGCCCCGCGCCACCCTTAATCCGTCGGTAACGGACAGGGCGCCGCGTGAATCCCAGCCATGGTGGTTGGGATAGATGCGATTGCGCAGCGGATCTTGTAGGGGCGCCCCAAGGGCGCCCTCGGGCAGGGCAAGCCCTGCCCTTACAAGAATGCACGCCCTGCCCGAGCGGCGCTTGGCCGCAAGGAGGCACTCATTGCACCGTTACGGGAATCTGCACTTGGTGCTGAAGGCTCCCGCTCGTGGCTGTCAAAGCGATAGTGTAGTTCCCCGGGTTGGTGGCGGGCTGAACCCCGGTGCCGCTCAAGCTGATCGTCTGGGGGCTCGTGGCGGCGTTGTCGACGATTGAAATGGAGGCGCTGCGTGCTCCGGCCACCGTAGGCGTGAAGCTCAACGTGAGCGTGCAGTTGCCTCCGGCGCTGACCGTGGAACCGGACCCACACCCGCCCCGCTCGGAGAAGTCCTGGGAATTCGTTCCACCCAACGTAACGCTCGAAATGTTAAGGGTGGCATTCCCGGTGTTCGACACGGTCACCGTCTGAGCAGAGCTCGCCGTGTTCAGATTCTGGTTGCCGAACGGCACCGTAGTGGGAGAGATGCTCGCAATCGGAGCAGGGCTGGTCCCCCCTCCACCGCCGCCACCTCCCCCTCCGCCTCCGCACGCTGCCCAGGCTGCCAGCAGCAACGCCAGGGGGAGCAGCCAAACTGCCGAGCGCCGCGCTCTCGCGAGGCTTGCGGCCCCTGCCAAGCCTATGAGCGCCACCAAGACCCATAGCCATCCCATGGGGAGGCGGAACTCGGGTCCGAATCTGCCTTGCGGGCTCAGCGGCGCGATCCTCGATGCAGCCGCCGTGGTGATCGTTAAGGAGGCCGTCACCGAAGAAGAGCCGCTCAGGGTGACAGACGAAGGGGAAACTGTGCATGCGACGCTTGAACTTGAAGGTGAACAACCAAGGCCTACGGTTCCGGTGAATCCGCCCAGCGGAGCAACACTGATGGTTGAGGTGCCCGATTGCCCGGCTGCGGGAATGGTGATGCTGCTCGGGTTGGCGGATACGCCAAAGTCGGAGATGGTTATGGTGACCGCGGCTGACGTCGAGCCCGCGTAGTTACTGTCGCCAACGAATTGCGCTGCCAGAGTAGACGTGCCCCCTGGCAAGGTTGGTTTGCCCGTCACGACCAACGAGGCGTAAGCGGAGCTGGACGCCGCGGTCGAGACGTAATTTCCGCTGAAGTTGAGCACGGTGCTTCCGTTCAGGAGGAACTGCACCGTGCCTGACGGCCCGCTGCCATTGCTTTGTGTGCTGACGGTCACGGTGCAGCAGGAAGAGGGGAGTCCACCCACGGCGCTCGACGGCACGCCCGCGAGCGTGGTGGCCGTTGCGGCCTTGGTGATTGTGAGCGGAAGGGCCGCGGACGTACTCGCCGTATAGCCGTTGTCCCCACTGTAGCGCGCGACAAAGCTATACGTCCCGGCTGGGAGTTGAATGGGCTGATCCTCCGCATAGCCCTGGCTGTTCAGAGTATAGACGCCAGGTGTACTGCCTGCGGGAGCGCCCACGTCAACGGGCGCCGGTGTCACCGTCATGGTTCCCGTCGGGCAGGGATAGGAGATCAATCCCGTAGTTTGGCTATAGCAGGTCTGATTGCTTCCGTTCGTCACATCCATGCGGAGGATGTAAGGGGAACCGTAGGCGGCGGTTGTGTAGCCGTAATACACGGTCCCGTTGCTAGGATCGAAGGTTGCCAGTTGCAGGTAAGTCGAGCTGCTTTCACTGCTTACCGTCACGGGGACGGGGGCTGAATCACTCGCCCCAAAGGTGCCGTTGCCGGCGTAATGCGCGATCACGTTGTACGATCCGCCGGGCAGCATGTTCGTGGCACTGGTGATGCTGCCGCTGCTACTGAGAGTGAAGCCTTCGATGGCGGTTGTCTGGCTTACGTTCTTGCTGTTGCTGGTCTGCGCGATCAGTGCAACGTCTCCTGTGGGGGTGCCAGTACCGAATTGGGGGAACACGGTAACCGCCACGTTGACCGACTGCCCGTGCGTGAGGGCGATCGGGTTCGTGACGGGAGCAGTCGAAAGCGAAAGAGAAGTGCTTGAGGGCACAAAACTGACCGTATTCCACTTGTTCACCAAGTTCGCAACATTAACGGTTCCGAGCCCTGTGGCGAGGTCATAACCCGTGGTGGTGGGCCAAGCAGGTGAAGTCGTTGCCTGAGGATTGACCAGGATTCCATAACCCCCGGTGGAAGTCTTGCTGCAATTGAGCGAACCTCCCACGCACGCTACGGAGTTGTTGCCTTTGACCACGTCATAGAAGATGCAGGAAGAGCTGTTAGCGCCGGCGGCCATCGTGGCGTTCGAGGCGCAACTTGCTCCGCTCGTGGCCGCGAGCGGATAAAGCACGTAGTTCGCGTTGCCTTGGCGGCCGTACTTTTGGTTGACCAGCGCCATGACACCGGCAAACGCCTGCACCGACACAGACGTCCCGCCCACGCTTTGCACATCGGTGTAGGGGGAGTTCAGGTCGCATGAGGAAGTGCTCCCCGAATTGGCGTCCATCTCGCACATGACGTAGAAAACGTAGTTCAGTCCCTCTCCTGCGAATAGCGAGATGTCCGGGACGTCGCGCACGCTGTCAGCGGGCACGCCCGTTCCGGTTTGCCACGCGGGCTTAGCGTAGCCGCCGCCACAAGTGCTCGGATAGGCGCCCGTCAGATTGATGCAGTTGCTGGGGCCTCCGCCCCCGGCGATCAGGTCTAAGCCCTCGGAGAAATACTTGTCCGACGAAGCATTGGCGCAGCCGGTGAGTCCGGATGCCGCACAAGAATCATTCCAGGTCGTCTCGGGAATATAGGATTTGGCCGACGACTGCGTATACGAAGTGTTCGTCTGGTTCCAATACGTCCCGGCGTTGCTGGTATCGTCAAAATCCGTTCCGCCCACCGCCACGTTGAAAGGCGTGGACGCCATGCCGTTCACTGACAAGCCATACTGCGCCACGGTCTCGCGCGGAGATGTGTAATCGCACGTCGCGGATCCGGAATCGCCCGCGGAGATCAATACCGTGATCCCTTGCGCGGCCGCCTGTTCCCAGAGCGAACTGTAGAAGGCGTTGCCACTCGCTCCCAGGGCAGCCTCACAGGGGCCGTAGCTGATGCTCATCACGGGGGCGAGGTTGTTGTCAACAACGTAGAGGGAGGAAAGATCGACGCCGGAGGTCGACTCGGTGGACTCGGAGACCACGAGATCAATGGTTGCGCCCCTGGCCACCGCGCCTGACCACTCGACATCGACGTCCGCTTCCCCCTCGTCGGAGTTGATTCCGGGGTCCGGGCCATTCAAGATGATTTTCGGATCGTTTGCCGGCAGGCCAAACATGCTTCGGAAATCCCGCACATCCTGGATGTTAATGTTGGTCTCGCCGACGACCGCGATCGTTTCGCCGGTGCCGTCGGTGCCCGCCTGCCAAAGAGGCGACACATTGTAGATGGTAGCGAAGTCTGTCGGCCCCAAGCCGAAATCATACAGGTTGTTACCCAAGGGAAAGGTGAAGAGGGGTTGCAACTTGCCCGTCAGCTTCGTTCTCAAGAACGTGCCGCGCGAGTGCGACAAGGGCCTGCGGGGGAAGTTGTTCAGCGCAGCAACGCCGCCCACGACGGGCGCCAGCGCCGCAGGAATCTGTGGGTCACTCGCATTGGCCCAGTGCTCCTCGCCGTTCACCAGGAACTTGTGGATTTCGGTGCGCAGGGCCTGCCGCACCAGACCGGCGGTCCCTGAAAATTCAATCACGCTCCGTCCGCGCGAGACCTGCGTCACCTCGAAGCCTTGTGAGGTGAGCCAATTGGCGACCGTCTGAATATCGGCCTCGGCCGGGCCAAATTGCTTGCCAAACTGTTCGGGAGTGAGCCACTGATGATAGAGCCCGGTGCTCTTCACCTGCTGGTCCTGCAGGGTCTGCCTTAACGCGGCTTCCTGCTCTTCTCCCCGCTTGAGGACCAGCAACATGCGGGTGAGCGGTAATTCATCCGGCGCCAGCCCGCGATTGTTTTCCGGCCGCGCCAGCGGGTGAACATTGCCACGCACCGTGACCAGATTCTGAGCGTTTACCGGTTGCGTGATACGTACCTGAGCCTCGGGTGTTTGTGCGGGAACGTGTACTGCAAATAGGAGAAGAGCGAACCCCGAGAAAGCTGTCGACAGGAACCGTTGTCGATGCGACATGCTTCCTCCGAAATGCTATGCAGCCTTCGATTTGCCGCATGCCATAGAGTGAGTTAGGTGTAACCATGGCGATCTGCGGTTACGGAGTGTACACCTCCGGCGGAGCGCTTGTTAAGCTGTATTGCGCTGAGAATTTGCGTCAGACGTTCTGTCTGTTTTTACTTCTGCGCGTTCAGTATCCGCTGCATCGTTCCTGTGAAGATCATCTCCTGCGCGGCCTTGGGCACTTGACAGGCATCCAGCATCTTGTGATAACGGTCCAGCTCACGATCGAATTCCTCAAGCTCGCCGCTGAAGACGTCTGATCCGAAGACCAGCCGCTCAAAAGCATGAGGTGCGCCTGCGGGTGTGTGGGGGCTGACGACGCCCGCCCACCAGAAAATCGACTTCCAGAAGGTGGGGTTGTCCTGCATCTTGATCAGCGAAGATCCTGACAGGTCGAAATAGAGGTTGGGATTCCAGCGTGAAACCTCGGCGGCCCAGGCATAGTCGGGGTTCCCGAGGTGCGCGCCCACGATCGTCAGCTTGGGGAACCGGCGGGCAATGCCGTCAAGCGTCGTGGCGCGCATGCGATCCACGCTGATGTCGGTGGGGATTTCCGGGTGGAACCGGTTCACAATGCCGGTGTGGAAGTGCAGGATCATGCGGTATTTCTCGGCACGCTCGTAAATGGGCCAGTAGCTCCGGTCGTCGTAGTTCTTGAGCGGCGACGAAATCTCACCGAGACCGACACATCCCGCGGCATGGAAAAGGTCCACAAGGTCCACAGCCACGGGGTCATCGAGATTCAGGCGGCCCTGGCACACCAGGCGGTTCGGGTGCTGCTTGATGAAAGCCTTGACCTCCTCGAGATCCTCGGGAGTCGTCGTCAGGATTGCCATCGCGTCCGCAGAATCCAATTTGGCGAGCAGCTTGGGCAGAAAGCCGGGGTCATGCGTGTACAGGTTGTAATGAACCAGCGTATCGACAATGCGTGGAGAATTCACTTGAGCCCTCAATGAGATGAAACTTGAAAAGAATACCAGCAAAAGCGTGACGATGCGAACTTGCGACTTTGATCGGGAACTCATGCGATACCTCTTTGACATAGGTCTGCGGCTCTGCGGGCGAACCACGGGGATCTACGAAGGGCTGCGAACATCCCGCTGACAGCCGTGCTTCTCTCGGGCGGCAGCGGACACGGCTACGGGCGCCGGCCGCGGGACCAGAGCGGGATGCCGGAAGCGTCGCGAAGCGTCAATGTCTCGCCGCCCTTCTTCACTTCCCGCGCCACCAGTGCTTCGCCGCCCTCGTACGGGACCTTGGAGCCCGTCACTTCCAGCACATCTCCCTTGGCAACGCTGAACTGCTTCTCAGCCAGGAACCTGGACGGTCCCAGGTGCACATCGAGCATTCCATCTTTGGTCTTCACGGTCAAGTGGATGCCACCCCGCCCGCCGCCTCGCGTGCGCTGCTGCACGTCCTCGACGGTCCCGGTGACCGTCATCTCCGTGGCGGGATTATACCTCGGGAACCTTCTCATGCCATTTCCTGCTACCTGGGCGGCGGCGGGCAGAATCATCAGGAGGCTTGCTCCAATGGCCGCAAACAACGTTTGGCGGATGTTCATGACTTCTGTCCCCCTTTTCTTTCAGCGTTCCCGATTGCGAGGCTCTTCTCCGGCGGGTGGGTGCTACCAAGTTGGACGTCCACGCGTGTCGCGCAACGAAACGATCTTGTCGCCTTTATGGATCTCCATCGCCACTAGAAGGTCTCCCTCCATTCCCGCGACAGGGAACCCCTTTACCGTCACGGTGTCGCCTTCCTTTAGAACCAGTCCGTTTTGTTTCAGAAGCCCGACCGGCGCCAGGCGCACCAGTTTGTCTTGCCCCCCGGATTCGATACGAATCTCGACCATGGCGCTCTCGGGCGTCGCTCCCGGTAGGTAGATTACCTCGGTTATCCTACCCTCCTCTGTTCGCAAATCCGGGGTTCCAGTTGATGGCGCCCACGAACGGGCAGGACCGCTGGCTTGCGCCCGTCCGCAGCAATCCGGCGTGTCGCAGCCGTAGCAGTCTCCGCAATAGTTATGATGGTGGCAGCAAGCGCGCCCGGCTGTGGGCGCCACGACGAGCCACGTAAGGAATGAAATTATGGCAAGAACTCCGCGTAATCTCATATCGTCCTCCCTTCTTATGATCCTCTAGTGTTGCGTTTTGCAGATGCGTTCACTCCTTCGGAAAACGCCAAATCGTTGTAGCGCCGGGCTTCAGAGGCTGCGGAAAAACTCGACAAAAGCCGCAGCCTTTGTCCCCGCAGGGGACGCATGGAGTAGCCGGGGGCAACGCCCCCGGAAAAGCGTTCTCCAGCACAGCCGACCCTGGAGGG
>Ga0335069_10005589_pt1 | contig 18444 bp, 11 predicted proteins | sample Lox_Sample_11_FD_206714 | JGI IMG/M metagenome (GOLD analysis project Ga0335069, IMG submission 206714) | Soil microbial communities from Loxahatchee National Wildlife Refuge, Florida, United States - Lox_Sample_1.1 | ecosystem: Environmental > Terrestrial > Soil > Wetlands | place: USA... | reverse complement strand
CGCCGTCGCTCGTCGTCCTTGCCGAGGACAGCTTCCAGGACCTGCGGATGACGCGCCGCTCGCGCACGTTCGCCGACGTCACCGACTCGGACGTCTTCTCGCAGATCGCCGGCGATCACGGCCTCACGCCCGACGTCGGCGTCACCGGCCCGACGTACAAGGTGCTCGCGCAGGTGAACCAGAGCGACCTCGCGTTCATGCGCGACCGTGCGCGCGCGCTCGATGCGGAGCTCTGGGTGCACGACTCGACGCTGAGCGTGCAGCCGCGCTCGAGTCGCGGCGGCGCGCCGGTGAAGCTCACGTACGGGAAGGACCTGCGCGACTTCCGCGTCATCGCCGATCTCGCGGACCAGGCGACGAGCGTCGACGTGTTCGGCTGGGACGTCTCCGGCAAGCAGTCGATCGACGAGAGCGCGACCGACTCCGTCGTCAGCAGCGAGCTGAACGGCGGCGACAGCGGCCCGAGCGTCCTCCGGTCGGCGTTCGGCGAGCGGAAGGACTCGCTCGCGAACGCGACGCCGCTGACGGGCGACGAGGCCCGCACCCGCGCGGAGTCGCTGCTGAAGCACCGCGCGCGCCGCTTCCTCGTCGGCCACGGGACGGCGGAGACGAAGCCGGAGCTCGTCGTCGGCGCGACCGTGACGCTCGCAGGCCTCGGGCCGCTGTTCGAGGGCGACTTCTATCTCGCGGCGACCGAGGTCGTCTTCGACGGCGCGAGGGGGATGCGCACCGACCTCGAGCTCGAGCGGCCCGGACTGGGGAAGGCGGCATGACGCCGGTCGCCGAGCTCATTCGGAACACGCGACACTCGGCGCCGACGGCGCGCGTCTACGGCGTCGTGCAGGCGATCGTCACCGACATCGCCGACCCGAACGGCCAGGGCCGCGTGAAGGTCCGGTTCCCGTGGCTCGGCCCCGACGACAGCGCGTCGGAGCTCTGGGCGCGCGTCGCAACGCTCCACGCCGGCCCGAGCAAGGGCACGTGGTTCATCCCGGACAAGGACGACGAGGTGCTCGTCGCGTTCGAGCACGGCGACCCGCGCTGGCCGTACGTCGTCGGCTCGCTGTGGAACGGCAACGACTCGCCGCCCGAGTCGATGGACGGCGCCGGCAACAACTACAAGAAGGTCGTCTGCTCGCGGAACGCGGTGAAGATCACGCTCGACGACACCGACGGGCAGGAGAAGCTGATCCTCGAGACGCCCGGCGGGCAGAAGGTGACGCTCCAGGACGGGCCCGGCTCGGTCACGATCGAGGACTCGAACGGCAACTCGGTGAAGCTCGAGTCGGCCGGGATCACCGTCACGGCATCCGCGAAGGTGACGGTGAACGCGTCGACCGCCGAGATCTCCGCGGGGATGCTCACCGTGAACGCGGGCATGTCGAAGTTCAGCGGCGTCGTGCAGGCCGACACGGTGATCGCGAACTCCGTCATCAGCTCGTCGTACACGCCGGGCGCGGGGAACATCTGGTGAGCGCGCACGTCGTCCAGTGGGTGACCGCGTCGCCGCTCTGGTCGGACACCGTCGCGATCGGCCCGCAGACGGCGCGCGAGACGGCGATGCAGAAGCCCGCGCTTCTCCGCTTCGAGCGCGACACGTTCATGGCCGACCTCGCGAAGCAGCTCGAGACCGACGCCTCCTCGCTGAAGGGCAACGTCGCGACGCCGATCACGTACCGGCTGCCGGCGCCGGGCGAGACCGAGCCTCCGCCGCCGGCCGACCTGAAGCTCTACCAGGCGGTGCACGGCCACTTCTACCTCGTCGGCGCGTCGCTCGCGTGCCGCCTGCCCGGCCTGCCGGACCATCAGGTCGCGACGGCGGCGAAGGAGACGGTGCGCTTCGTCGTGCGCAAGCTCGACGATCCCGATGACGGCGCCGAGTGGGCGTGGGTCGACGACCCGACGGCGCCGAAGGGCAAGAGCTGGAAGCTGCTCGACGCGTCCGAGACGCGCGAGGTCGCCGACAACGAGGACCTCCTGCCGCTGTTCCCCGTCCGCTTCGAGCGCGACGGGATGACGCGGACGATGTTCGTCGGGCTGATCCCGACCGCGAGCGGCGACGCGTTCAAGGCCGCGGGGCCCGCCGACCCGCAGTCGCCGCTCCACGGCTCGGACGCCGGCGCGGGCGCTCCGCCGCTCGACCCGCGGCCGGCGGCGCTCACCGCAAAGGTGACGGACACGCTTCGCCTGCTGCAGGCGACCGAGACCGCCGCACCGGACGGGACGCCGCCCGGCCAGGTCGGAGACATCGAGAACGCGATGAAGGCGCAGCAGGTCGAGGCGTCGCAGTTCCTCCTGCTCGACTTCGCGCAGTTCCTCCACGACAACCTCGGCTGGTTCCCGGACGACGGCTGGACCGGCCCGACGGACGCGAAGGGAAGCACGCTCTGGGGACAGCTGAACGTCGCGGCGGTCACGGGCGGATCGACGACGTGGCGCACGGCGCTCACGCTCGCGTGGGCCGACCGCCTCAAGCTCAACGGCGACGAGACCGGCGACCTGTCGCTCCCGGAGCTGAACCTCCGGACGCCGGGGATCGCCCCCGACACGCTCGACGCCATCGTCGCCGCGGCGTTGCCGCCGCTGCCGCCGATCGACCTGACGGCCAGCGCGGTCTCGCTCCAGGGTGACGTCCTCGCTCCGCCGGACATGCCGAAGGTCGACGCGCGCGGCGCCGCGCACTACGTCATCCGCTGCGTCTATCAGCGCCCCGAGTGCGGCGCGCTCTGTCCCGACCTCGTGAGCACGCGCTCCGACGTCTTCACCATCGCGAGCTTCTTCGACCTCGACGCGCCGTCGCGCTCGATCACGATCACGATGCCGGTCGACACAAGTCTCAAGGACCTTCGCAAGCTGCGCAAGAACGTCAGCTTCCTCATCTCCAACGAGCTGCGCGCGCAGATGAACCGCGTCACCGGTCTCCAGAACGCGCTCGACGGCAAGTTCGCCTCGGGCGGCGACCTCGACATCGGGATGATCTGCTCCTTCTCGATCCCGATCATCACGATCTGCGCGCTGATCGTGCTGATGATCTTCATCAATCTCCTGAACATCGTCTTCTGGTGGATGCCGCTCCTGCGCATCTGCTTCCCGATCCCGTTGAAGGCGAAGTGATGGACGCAGGGACGATCCTCGGCCGGGGCATCTCGTTCCCTCCCCGCGTCGGCGCCGACGGCCGGGTCTCCTGGTCGGCCGGCGACGACAACATCCGCGACGCGATCCGGATCATCCTCGGCACCGAGCGGAACGAGCGTCTGCGGCTGCCGGAGTTCGGCGCCGGTCTCGGCCGGCTCCTGTTCGAGCCGAACACGACGGCGACGCTGCACCGGCTCGAGGACCGGATCCTCAAGGCGCTCGCCGCGTGGGAGCCGAGGATCTCCGTCGAGTCCGTGGACGTCGTCGGCGATCCCGACGACGCCGAGGCCGCGATCGCGACGATCTCGTACAAGCTCGTCGCGACGCAGGTCAAGAACCGCATCACCGTCACGGTGGCCCTCGCCGTATGAGCGCCGCGGCCCCGGTCCCGCAGCTCGACACGAGGACGTATCAGGACCTCGTCGACGAGGCGATCGCGCGGATCCCCGTCCACAACCCCGAGTGGACGAACTTCAACCGCAGCGACCCGGGGATCACGCTCCTCGAGCTCTACGCCTTCCTGACCGAGAGCCTCCTCTACCGGACGAACTCGATCCCCGAGCGGAACCGGCTCGCGTTCCTCTCGCTGCTCGGTGTGCCGCTGCAGCCCGCGTCGTCGGCACGCGGCATCGTCACGCTCTCGAACGACAACGGGCCGCAGCAGGTGATCACGCTGCACGACGACATCGAGGTGCGCGCCGGCTCGGTTCCGTTCCGCAGCGAGCTCGAGCTCGACATCCTCCCGGTCGAGTCGCGCGCGTACTGCAAGGTGCCGATCGACGCGTCGCCGCAGCTCCAGGAGTACTACGCGACGCTCTACGCGTCCTACACCGGCGGAGCGAAGCCGGACGCGACGACGCTTCAGCTCTACCAGACGACGCCGCTGCCGGCGGCCGGGGTCGACCTCGCCACGACGTCGGACCGGTCGCTCTGGATCGCGCTCCTCCTGCGCAGGCCGGACGGAAAAGGAGACGACGCGCTCGACGCCGCGCGCGGCGTGCTCGAGGGAGCGACGCTGAGCCTCGGGATCGTCCCGATCCTCGACGACCCGGAGGCGCAGCTCTCGCCGCTCGGCCGCTCCGTCTCCGACACGCAGGGGCGCCTCTCGTACCAGCTGCCCGCGGTCCCGACGGACACGCTGTCGCTCGGGCCCGAGAGCGACCGGACGCCGAAGTACAACACGCTCGACCCGCAGGTCACCGTGAACGTCCTCGACGAGCCCGGGATCGTCCAGCTCACGCTGCCGGACAGGACGCGGCTCACGCTCTGGGAGGACGTCGACCCGATCGAAGCCGGTGTCGGGGACCTGCCGCCGTCGATCGACGACTCGACCGTCGCCGCTCGCGTGATCACGTGGCTGCGGATCAAGGCCGAGAGCGGGACGGCGAAGCTGCTCTGGGCCGGGATCAACGCGGTCACGGTGAGCCAGCAGGCGCGCGTCGTCGCCGAGGTCCTGCCGAACGGCACGGGCGCACCGGACCAGGCGCTGCGACTCGCGCACACGCAGATCCTCCCGGACACGGTGAACCTCACCGTCGACGGGACGGCCTGGACGCGCGTCGATGACCTCTACTCCGTCGGGCCCGAGGTTCCGGTGCCGGATCTGCGGCTGTCGCCCGGCGCGCAACAGCCGCCGGCGCAGGTGACGACGGCGTACACGCTCGACGCATCGACCGGAATCCTCACGTTCGGCGACGGGCTGCACGGGACGCGTCCGCCGGCCGGCTCGCGCATCCGCGCCGACTACGCGTACGGGAGCGGCGGCGCCGGGAACGTCGGCGCCGGCGCGATCGCCGCCGGCCCGTCGCTGCCGGCGGGAGTGAAGGTGACGAACCCGGTCCGCACGTGGGGCGGCGCCGAGGCGGAGACGGTCGCCGAGGGCGAGAAGCAGATCACGCGCTACCTGCAGCACCGCGACCGCGTGGTCACCGTCGACGACTTCGACACGATCGTGCGGCGCACGCCCGGCATCGAGATCGGCCGCGTGGACGTCATCCCCGCGTTCAGCCCGGAGCTCGCGCCGAGCGCGCCGGGCGATGCGGCGGGCGCGGTGACGCTGATGGTGATCCCGAAGGTCGACCCGGCGCACCCGAACGCACCACAGCCCGACCAGCCGTTCCTAGACGCGATCTGCGACTACATCGATCCGCGGCGGCTCGTCACGACCGAGGTCTACCTCCGCGGCCCGAGCTACAAGGGGATCTGGATCTCCGTCGGCTTCGACCCCGTCGCGGGACAGAGCGTCGCCGCGGTGCGCGACGCGATCAAGGCCGCGCTCAGCGCGTTCCTCGCGCCGCTGCCGCAGGATCCGTCGAGCCCGGGCGCCGACCTCAGCTTCCAGCACGCCGGCACCGGCTGGCCGCGGCTGAAGTCCGTCGTGCCGCTCGAGCTGCTCGCCGTCGCGAGCCGCGTCCCGGGCGTCGACCTCGTCCGCCCCGTGCTCGTCGTCGCAGACACGGCGACCGCGTCGGCGGACGCCTCCGACCCGGTGCCGATGAGCGGGCTCGAGCTGCCGCTCGTCCTCGGCCTCTCCGTCCTGCCCGGCGACCCGCTTCCGATCGACCAGCTGCGCGGCGCCGCGCCGTCGCCGAGCGCGCCGGCCGCGACCGTCGTCCCCGTCCCCGTGATCCCGGACACCTGCTGATGGACGTCAACGGCTCCCGCTTCGCGCTCTTCCTCGGCGACGACTGGGCGACGTGCACCGACTCGGCCGGCAACGCGTTCTCCCTCCTCTGGAAGGGCCACGTCCCGGGCGTGGACGCGGACCTCGGCTGGGACCACCGGCGGAAGGAGTTGACGCTCCGGCCGGAGGTCTTCACGTTCCCGGCCGGGAAACGCGACGTGCCGCCGCGGCTCGTCGACCGGCGCGGCGCGGGCGCCGACGTGTTCGGCAACTGGTACTGGATCGGGCCCGACGCGCGGTCGATCCTCGTCGAGTCTTCGGGCGACGGCGCGACGACGCGCTTCTGGCCCGGCGTCGCCGCCGCCGTGCCGCAGCGGCTCGGGACGTTCGGGCCCGTCGCGCCGGCACCCGTCGCGTCACCCGAGCGCCGGCTCGTGGGGGCGGCGGTGACCGACGACCACTTCCTCGTCGCCGGGACGCTCGACCCGCCGGGCCTCCTCGTCTTCGACCTCCTCACCGGCGGCCCGCCGATGGAGCTGCCGTGGCCGGGCGACGCGAGCTTCACGCCGTTCGACATCGCGCGGCGACCCGGCGGCGGCGTCTTCGTCCTCGACGTCGAGCACCGCGCGGTCTGGGAGCTCGACCGGAACTTCCACGTCGTCCCCGTCGTGCAGCCCGCGCCGGAGGCGGCGCCCGGCGGATCGTTCGCGCCGGTCGGAGGCACGGCGGCGCCGTTGCAGCCGGAGATCGGCGCGTCCGAGGCGACGCCGATCGAGCCGGACGCGATCGCCGTCGAGGCGCTGCCCGACGGCGGCTTCCTCGTGCTCTACGCGAACGCGTCGGCCGGCGAGTCGCTCGTCGCGCAGTACGCGGACGGCGTCGAGGTCGGCATCCCCGCCGCGGTCGGGGATGCGGTGTCCGACCTCGAGGTCGTCGCTTTCGACATGACGCTCGTCGGGACGACGCTCTTCGTCGCGGACAGGGGCGGCAACCAGTCGTATGCCTTCACGCTCGCGCTCACCGACGCGGGCCCGACGCTGACGCTGCAACCGCTCTACTACCCGATGCGGCTCTTCGGCGGGAAGGGCATCGTCGCCGCGAACCACCAGGCCTGGTACGACTTCGGCGACGGCTGGATCCCGCTCGCGGCGCAGCCGCGTGCGCAGTTCGTCGAGAGCGGCATCGCGCAGACGCCGGTGCTCGACAGCGGCCGGCCCGGGTGCGTGTGGCATCGCCTCACGATCGACGCGGTGCTCCCGCCGGACACCGCGCTCTCCGTCAGCACGACGGCGGCCGACGACGAGGCGGCGCTCGGGCTCGGCGGCTGGATTCCCGAGCCGCCGCCCGTGCTGCGCGCGTCCGGCTCCGAGGTGCCGTTCGTCGACGCCGGCCCCTACGCGACGTACGAGCTCCTGTTCCAGCGCGCGGTCGGCCGCTACCTCCAGGTTCGGCTCGAGCTGGACGGCAACGGCCGCGGCTCGCCGCGCGTGCGCGCGATGCGCGCATGGTACCCGCGCTTCTCGTACCTCGAGCGCTACCTCCCGGGCGTCTACCGCCAGGACCCGATCTCGAGCTCGTTCCTCGACCGCTACCTCGCGAACGTCGAGGGGCTCTCGACGGCGCTCGAGGACCAGATCGCCGCGGTGCAGGTCCTCTTCCGGCCGGAGAGCACGCCGGTCGAGTGGCTCGACTGGCTCGCGTCGTGGTTCGACCTCGCGCTCGACCCGATGTGGGACGAGGCGCGGCGCCGGCTCTTCCTCGCGAACGCGATGCAGTTCTTCGCCGCGCGCGGGACGATGCGCGGCGTCGAGATCGCGCTCCGCTTCGTCCTCGACCGGTGCGTCGACCAGAGCGTCTACACGAGCACGCATCCACCCGCGCTCGCGACCGCGCGCATCGTCGAGTCGTTCCGGACGCGCTCGACGCCGGGCGTCGTGTTCGGCGACCCCACCGACGCCGAGCCCCTGTGGGTTGCGACGAGCGCGGCGCGGTGGCAGCCGGCGCAGGGCCGCGACGCGCTGAACGCCGGCTACGCCGCGTTCGTCAGCGACCCCGGCGCCGCGTATCCGCTCGTCGATCCCGGCGGGAACGCGAGCGCCGGCTGGCGCGCGTTCTCGCAGGCCGCCCTCGGATTCGTGCCGGAGGCGGCCGACCCGGCACGCTGGCGCGCGTTCCTCTCCCGTCGCTATCCGAACGCCGCCGCCGCGGCCGCCGCGGAGCAGCTCGCGGGCCCGGCGCCAGCGGACTTCAGCGACATCGACCCGCCCGCCGCGCTTCCCGCCGACGGCGCGGGGCTCCTGGACTGGTTCCAGTTCCAGTCCGTCGTGCTGCCGACGGAGCGGAAGGCGCACCGGTTCAGCGTGCTCCTGCCGTGGCCGTTGCACGTCACCGACGGCTCCGGCGCGGAGCTGGACCACGTGCAGCTCTCCTCGCTCGCGCAGCGCGTCGTCGACGTGCAGAAGCCGGCGCACACGACCTTCGACGTCAAGTTCTTCTGGGCCGCGTTCCGGATCGGCGAGGCGCGGCTCGGCGACGACACGCTGCTCGCGAGCGGCAGCAGGATTCCCGAGCTCATCGAGCCGGCCGTCCTCGGGCGCGACTACGTCGGCACGAGCACGCTCGCCGGCCCCGTCGCCTCCGACGAGCTCCGCCGGAACGTCCCACCCGAGCCTCCGGCTCCGCAACCCAACCCATGTGATCCCGCCACCGAGCAGGCCGCCGAAGAGGAGGCGACATGAGCACCTTCACGCCGACCACGCTCCCCCAGATCGCGCCGGCCGACCCGACGAAGCACGTCAACTACGTCGCCGGGATGGTCCTCGGCGTCGACGACTTCGTCCAGGACTACACCTACCACTCGAGCCACGCCGCCCGGATCGTCCGCGACCTCGTCGGCTACGGCGTCGTGTCCGGCCTCCGCGTGTCCGTCGACGTCGGCGACGACGGCCCGCGCGTGCAGGTCGCGCCGGGCGAGTGCGTCACGCCGTCCGGCAAGCTGATCTGCGTCGACACCGCGCAGTGCGCGGCACTCGACGCGTGGCTCGTCGCGAACCTCGCGGAGGTCGAGGCGCTCACGGGCTCGCCGCCCGAGCCGATCCCGCTCTTCGTCGTCGCGTGCTACCGCGAGTGCCCGACCGACGACGTGCCGATCCCCGGCGAGCCGTGCCGCACCGACGACGAGCTCAAGGCGCCGTCGCGCCTGAAGGAGGGCTTCACGCTCGAGCTCAGGACGACGCCGCCCGCGCAACTCGAGGAGGACGCGATCCGCGAGTTCGTCGCGTGGGCGAAGCGGATCCCGCTCGTCGACGCGCCCGGCGCGGGGGTCGACACGTTCCTCGAGGCGCTGCGCGCGGCGGTCGGCCTCGAGGACTCGCCGCCGGCGTCGCCGCCCACGTCGCCGCCGACGATCCTCGCCGACCTCCTCGGCTCGCCGCCTCCCGGCCTCGAGATCCCGAGCGGCGACGCCGCCGAGTACCGCGCGGCGCTCCTCCGCTTCTGGGTCGAGGAGCTCAGGCCCCGGCTGCGCTCGCCGCTCTCCGGCGCCGAATGCGGCTGCGGCGGCGGGCCCGGCCCACTCGACCCGGACGCCGACTGCCTGCTCCTCGCGCAGGTCGACGTGCCCGTCGAGTTCGACGCGATCAGCGGCGACTACGTCGTCGCGGACACGCCGGCGGTGACGACGGACGACGCACAGCGGCCGACGCTGCTGCACCTCCGGTTCCTCCAGGAGTGGCTGCTCGGCGGCGGCGAGGCGCTCGCGCTCAGCGGAAGGATCGCCGCCGACGCGACGGTCGTCGCCGGATCGGGCGGTCTGACGGCGGCGGCGCTCGGGGCGGACGGAATCCTGTTCGAGCTCGGCTTCCCGGCCTTCGACCCGGCGCAGGAGCAGGTCGTCGTCGGACAGCCGATCGCCGCGTACACCGACAAGAACCCGAGCACGTTCGAGGTGATCCCGAGCGACGACGCCGACCTCGTCGCGGCGCTCGGCTCGACGCCGACGGGGATCGTCGTCCGCGTGAAGGACCCGAAGGGGAATCCGGTGCCGAACGGGTTCGCGGTCCGGATCGAGCAGCTCGGGGGCGGGCTGTGAGCTCCCAGGCGATCGACCAGCCGTTCGTGCCGACCGCGGCGCTCCGGTCCGTCAACTTCTTCAACGGGCGCCTGCTCACGGGCGACGACCTGAGCCGCGAGCAGGCGACGCAGGAGGAGCGCGTCAAGCGCCTCGGCCGCGCCGTCGGCGACGGCGTCGCGTGGGGCTTCGAGGTCGCGCAGCCGAAGGCGCTCTCGCCCGACACGTCTCATCCCGTCGTCACCGTGTCGGCGGGCCTCGCGGTGAATCGCGAGGGAACGACGATCGAGCTGCCGGCCGACGTCGACGTCGCGCTCTACCGCGACGCGTCGGCCGCGCCCGCGGGCGCGGAGGACGGGAACCTCTTCGCCGACTGCCAGCCGTTCGCGGCCGGCACCTACCGCGCCGGCGCCGGCGTCTACCTCCTCACCGTCGCACCCGCGGAGCAGGGCGAGGGGCGCGCGCAGGTGAACGGGCTCGGGAACGAGACCGCGCCGTGCAACGTCGCCCTCGAGGCGGAGGCGCTGCAGTTCCGGCTCATCCGGCTCGCGCTGACGAACGACGAGCTGCTCGACAAGGCGCATCTCCGCAACCACGTCGCGTATCTCTGCTTCGGCTCGAGCGAGCTCGCTGGGAAGATCGCGGACCCGTTCGGCGTGTCGATGACGTCGTGGGGGCTGATCGACACGCTGAGGACGCAGACGCTGACGGACGCCGAGGTGCCGCTCGCGACGATCGGCTGGTCCGTCGACGACGGCATCGAGTTCGTGGATCTCTGGTCCGTCCGGCGCCGGCTGACATTCCGCGGTGCCGAGGGCGGCTGGGCCGGACTCGAGTCCGACCGCCGACGAGCCGAAGGCGAGGCGATGTTCCTGCAGTTCCAGGCGCAGATCGAGGAGCTCGCCGCGGGGCCGGACCTCGAGCTCGCGCTCACCGACCGGTTCGAGCAGCTGCCGCCGGTCGGCCTCCTGCCGATCGGCGGCGGCACCTATCTCGAGCTCTTCGCCGGCCGGACGGTGCGCGACCCGGTCTTCATCGAAGGCGCACGGGTGCAGACGCTGGTCGAGGAGTCGCTCGGCTACCCGCCGATCGAGCTCGACTCCGGCATCGTCACGTGGCTGTACGTGGTCCGCGAGAACACACTGCCGCCGCCGTCGGGACCCGCACCCGAGCAGTTCGTGGTGTTCTCGAGCGGCTTCATGCCCTACGAAGCGAACGCGCAGTTCGACCTGTCGCGATGGGATTACGCCAACTACTCGCTGCGACTCGCCTGACGAAGGAGGACGAATGTCGACGCTATTCCAAAGAGTCCAGCCCGGTGACCTGATCACCGCGGAGGACATGAACTTCCTCTTCACGGAGATCGAGTCGATCGAGGCTCGGGTCGCGGCACTCGAGGTGGGGCCTGAGTCGCCGCCGACCGACGGCACGTTCCATCCCGTGACGATCACGTCCGTCAACCCCGATCCGGTGCAGGCGGGCCAGACGCTGACGATCGTCGGGACGAACTTCGGCGTCTCTTCGGCCGCCAACGCGACGACGTTCAACAACATCCCGGCGTTCCACACCTTCGACACGTCGACCGACACGCTGCTGATCGTCACCGTGCCGGACATCCCGGGGCTGACGGCACCGCAGACGGTGACGCTGAAGGTCAGCAACGGGCTATTCAGCGCCACCCGCTCGATCACGGTGAACCCGGCCCCTGTTCCGCAGCAGGGCACCGTCGAGATCGACTTCGAGGGCGTGACCCCGGACCCGATCACCGCATCGACGACGAACGACTTCCAGTTCCTGCTCACGAACCTCGCCACGGTGCAGCCGGTCGTGCTGACGCTCACACCGACCGTCATCGGCCAGGCCTGGAGCGCGACCGTGCTCGACGCCTCGAAGAACCCGATCCCGGGCAACCAGGTCACGCTCGCGCACAACGGCGACACGCTGACCGTGTTCGTGCACGTGACGATCCCGTCCGCGACGAACGGGACTGCGTTCAGCGTGTCGCTCGGGGGCACGGGCAGCGGCGTCACCGCCTCCGGCGCGACGCCGTCGGTGCAGGTCGGTCAGTTCGCGGACCCGGACGACACGTTCACCCTCGGGCCGGGAGCGGCGCCGGGCGTGATCAGCGGCAACACCGTCACCGCGAGCGCGGGCGGCGCCTTCGCGACGGTCGTTCCGATCCTCGGCGCAATGACGGTCGCAGGGACGTACGACGTGACGGCGGAGCTCGTCCCCGCCGGCGCGGCGGGCTGGAACAACCCGACGATCAGCGCTCCCGCGGCCAAGGGCTCGCCGCCGACGCACACGATCACCATCGCCGAATCCGACCTTGGCTCGCCGCCGCAGGCCGTGCCCGAGACGATCCAGGTCCGGATCAAGCCGACGTCGGCAACCTCGGGCGCCGCGCAGCTGCGGGTCACAGTGCAGCGTGAGGGCGCGAGCAAGTCGCGAACGCTGACCTTCAACCTCGTCGCGTCCGCGTGACCGGCGACCGAAAGGAGTTGTGATGGCTGACTGCATCCCGCATTGGGGCACTCTGCCAATGGCAGCGCCGTTCTCCGGGCCGCCGAACTGGTACGACTCGTCCGCGGGCCACACCATCTGGCCCGGCCCCGACGATCCGCGATGGAGCGGCGCCGCCGGCCACGGCTACTCGTACGGCACCGGCGAGGAGGCGCAGTTCCGGGTGCTCTACGGCGAAGGGCCGAGCGCGGCGGTTCCCTACTACCTCTACATGACGTGGGTCGTCAACAACGACCCGGAGTTCGACACCGGCGTCGACGGGCTCTATGTGGGCTTCCAGCGCCCCGGCGGCGGACGCCCGCTCGTCGCCGAGCTGACGTTCAACAACGCCGGCGTGGGCTCGAGCGGAGCCGCCGCGTCCGTGAACTGGTACCAGGGCGGCGCGACGACGCCGGACCTCACGCACTTCGAGCTCGACGGGCTCTCGGGCATCACGCCGCCTAACATCCAGCCGTGGTACTGGACGAAGCCGTCGACCGCGGCCCTCCCCTCGAACGGCTGGGGGATCAGCGTCCGCATCCCATGCCTGCCCGGCGTCGCGGGCAATCCCGACATGTCGACCGACGGGATCAACCTCGGCGGCCTCGGCTCGGGCGCGACGTTCAAGTTCTGGTACGGGATCTGGATCGGGCTCGCAGCGCAGCAGTTCGCACCGTTCTACTGGCCGCGCACGTCGCAGTTCGGCGCTGACGCGAGCGGTGCTCCCGCGGCGCCCCTCACGTCGGCGTGGTCCGACATCCACATCGGCACGGGCGGCGGGTGTGGCAACGGGATCTCGCTCGCATACGGCGACATCGGCAACAACATCAACGATCCGGTGACGCATCTCCCGGCGCCCGACGAGGTCCTCGCCTCGCTCACGCCGACGGCCGCAGACGAAAACCACTTCTTCGCGAAGCCGTACAACAACTCGATGAGCCCGGTGCCGGCGAACTCGATCGAGGCGCGGTTCTTCACGGCGAACTGGGGCTCACAGGCGGACTACACGTTCATCACGAGCCCGGCGGGCTCGAACGACAATCCCTGGCAGGAGATCCCCTTCACGAAGGGTGCCGGCGACCACTATGTGAACACCTCGTCGATCGGAGCCATGTCATCGGGCCAGATCGGCTTCGACTGGACGCTGTCGCACAACGAGGCGGTCGAGTATGTCGGCGACCCGTCGACGACGCCGCCGACCGCGCCGACGAAGTGGACCCACAACTGCATGCTCGTGACGCTCTCGAACTACACGACGCTGCCGAACCCGCAGCCGACGACACCGCCGCCCGCGCCGGCGACGGGTCTCGACTTCCTGAACGACTCGATGTACCACAACATGTCCTACGTCAAGGCGTCGGAGTTCTACGACGACGTCCTGATCAGCACGCTCGGTGCGCCGAAGGTGAAGGCGTTCGCCTCGGGCCAGGCGACTCCGCTGCTCGTCTTCGCAGAGCAGAGGAACATGCCGCTCGTCACGGCGAAGGCGACGGTCATGCCGTCGATCCGGTCCGCCGTCGGAATCTCGAACCTCACGCCGATCATGCTCGGCGGCGGCGACGGGATCGGCATCCGGCCGGGCCCGACGCGCGTCCTTCCTTCTCTCGTCGCAACCGTGCGGTACCACGTGTTCCGGTCGACCGGGCTCAGGCTGAGACGACACGGGAAGTGGTACACGTGCTGCATGCCGCAGACGTCGTTCGGCTATTTCGTCGAGCACGACGGTCCGGTCCTCGGGTGGAAGCACGACTTCGTCCACTCCGATCCGCGCCTTGGGAAAGAGTTCCCCATCAAGAGGGCCAACAGCGCGCTGTACACGATCAACGTCCCGCACGGGGACGCGCTCCAGTTCACGACGAGCATCGTCGCCCTCCAGAAGAAGCCCCCGATCATCACGCGGCTGACGTTCCCGGCAGGCGTCGCGCCGAAGGCGGTCGCAACGCCGGTGAAGGTGGTCGCGAAGCCGATCGTCGCGGTGAGCAACCTGCTGAACAAGGTGCGGATCGGCGGATGACCGGAGCGCAGACCACGCTCCGCAAGGTGCGCGTGCACGGGCCCGGCGGCGACGCCGGGCTCGCGCGCCTGCGGCTCGAGTCGCTGCTCTCCGGCGCAGAGCTGCGTCCGTCCGGGCTCCCGCCGTCGGCGGTGCTCTGCGTGCGGCGCGTCGCCGATCCGCTGCCGGGCGCGCTGCGGCTCGACTCGCTCGAAGCGCGGCCGCCGCCGGAGTGGGAGCGTGCGTTCGTCGCGACGCTCGAGCGGGCGCTCCGGGGCGCGGCGCGACCGGCGCGCGAGGCGGTGCCGGCCGCTGCGGACGCCGTCCTCTTCGCGGACCGCGCGGAGCTCCTCGCGTGCCTCGCGCGCGATGCGCGCGACGGGACGATGTGGACGCGCTGGTGGTGGCGTGACCTCGACCGCGGGCTCACGACCCGCGCCGATCCCGTCGTCGACGCGTGGCTCGAGACGCCCGAGCACGTGCCGGCAGCGCTCGAGGTGCTCGCCGCGCGCGGGGAAGCGGTGCGGGTCGTCGGGGCGCTGCCTCCGGCGGCCGCGGTGCGGATCGTCGAGCGGGTCGTCGAGGTGTTCGGGCTCGTCGAGCTTGGGGCGGTCGTCACCGCTGCGGCGGTCCCGTTCGCCGCGCGTGAAGACGCGGCCGTCGCGGTCGCGCCCGAGGCGCCGGTGCCGGCGCCTCCGTGGCGCGGATCAGTGCCGGAGACCGCGACGCAGCCGCTCGCCCCGGCGCGCGAGCTGCTGGTCGGGGTCGCGCTCGCGCTCCGGCGCGCACCGGCTGCGGTCCGGACCGCCGCGTTCGCGAGAGCGGCGCGGGAGTGGCTGAAGGTCGTCACCGCGGCGGAGACGCCCGCCTCGGTCCCGCAACCGGAGGTCGTGCGCGGGACGCGCGTCGCTGCCGCCGCCGTCGTCACGCAGGAGCCGCGGCGCGTGCCGCAGGTTCGGCGCGCGGTCGGCGATCGCGCGACCGACCGTACGCAACCCGCCGGCGCCGAAGCGCCGCCCGCACCAACCGTCGCTTCCCCGCCGGAGCCGCACGTCGACGCCGCGTTCGTGCGCTCGCCCGCCGTCGAGACAGAGCTTCCCGCCGCGGCGCGGGGACGAGAGCCGCACGCCGGGCAGCGTCTCGACGCGTCCTCCACGCCCGCGGCCGGCGCGCCGCCGCGCGAGCGCACGTCGGCGCGCCGCGCACGTCCGCCACGTCGAGCCGCCGCGCCGCGGCGACGCCGGGCCGGTTCGGAGCCGCCGGCACCCGCACCGTCGCCGCCGGAGGCGACGCGCGCGCTCGAGCCCGAGCCCGCACCGGCATCGCTCCCGGTCGAGACCGCGCTCGGCGGCGTGTTCTACCTCCTGAACCTCGCGCTCTACCTCGAGCTGTACGGCGACTTCACGCAGCCGCGGCGGCCGGGGATCGCGCTCGACCCGTGGGACTTCCTCGCGCTCGTCGCGCCGCGGCTGCTCGACAAGCCGCAGCGCGGCGATGCGCTCTGGAGCCTGCTCGCACGGCTCGCCGCGCGCGGGCCGCGCGACCGGCCCGGAGCCGGGTTCCGTCCGCCGCGCGCGTGGCGCACGCCGCGCGCGTGGCTCGAGCCGTTCGACGGCGAGGGCGACTGGCTCTGGTCGGCGGCCGGTGGGACGCTTCGGATCGTCCACCCTGCGGGCTTCGCGGTCGTGGCGGTGCCGCGCAACGACGAGTCGCCGCGCGCGCAGCTCGCGCGCGAGCTGCGGCGGCTCGGACGCCGCCGTCGTCCGGCGCCGCGGCGGTGCACGCTCCCGCGCGAGCCCTCGGACCCCGCCGCACGCTGGGCGGCGCGATTCGCCGCATACGCCGATGCGCGCCTGCGGCTCGCACTCGACCTCGCACCGGACGCGTCGCTCGGCGCCCTGCTGCTTCGTCGCCACGCGCACGTGCTGGTGTCCCCTACCCACGTCGACGTCGTCCTCCGCCTCGACGAGCTGCCGCTCGAGGTTCGTTTCGCGGGCCTCGACCGGACGCCCGGCTGGATCCCCGCGGCGGGACGCTTCGTCGCGTTCCACTTCGAATGAGCGCGATCGACACGCTACCGCGGACGGCGGCCGAGCACTTCCGCCTCCATGTCTACGCCGCGATCCTCGCGCTGCGCGGCCGCCTGCCGGAGCCCGACGACGAGAACGGGCTCGCGTTCCTCCGCGGCTACTACGACGAGCTCGCGACCGCCGGCTTCGCCGGGCCCGCGACCGGCGACGTCGACCGCTGGTGGGAGCTGGTGCACGCGTGGGAGCCGGACGCGTCGACGCATCTTCCGCTCCGTGCGCTGCGCGATGCGTACGCGCTCGACCCGACGGCGATGACGCTGCTTTTCACCGCGGGTCTCGTCGACGAGGACGTGCGGTTCGGCGCGATCTTCGAGGCGCTCACCCGGCTCCAGGGCGAGGCTCGCCCGACGGTCGGGCTGCTCTCGACGTGGTCGGACGACGGCGCCGCGCGCGACGCGATCTTCGCGCTGCTCGCCGCCGGGGTGCTCGCCGCCGCGAACCCCGACGCGCCGCGCTCGCGCTGGGCGCTCGAGGTGCCGCCGGTGCTGTGGGACGCGATGCGCGGGAGGCCGCCGGGGCCGGACGTGGCGTGGGTCAGGTACCGCCCTCCGGACGAGCTCCCGCGCATCGACCGGCTCGTGCTTCCGGACGATCTCGCGCGCGTGCTCGCGCGCGTGCCCGAGGTCGTCGACGGTCCGCTGCCGCGCCCGCTCGTCGTCCGCGGCCCGAGGTCGGGCGGCCGCCGCACGGTCGTCGGCGCCGTCGCGCGCACGCTCGGCCGCGGGCTGCTCGAGCTGCGCGACCCGGCTCCAGCCGAGCGCCTCGCCGGCCCGCTCGCGAAGCTCCTGAACGCGCTGCCGCTCGTCGAGCTCGATCCGGCGCCGGGCGAGACCGTCGCGTTCCCGTCGCTCGGAAGCTACACCGGCCCGCGCGCCGCGATCGCCGGACGGCGCGGCGGCATCCGCGCCGAGCGCGCCGTCACGCTCACGCTCGGGCTGCCCGACCCCGATCGCCGCGCGGTGCTCTGGAGGAGCGCGCTCGGCGACGCGGGACTCGCCGGCGACGTCGTGACCGACCTGCGGATCCCCGCCGGGACGATCCACCGGCTCGCCGACCTCGCGCGCGGCGAGGCGGCGCTCGACGGCCGGACGTCGCCGACCTCGCTCGACGTCCGCGCCGCGTTGCGCTCGCTCGAGGCGGAGACGCTCGAGACGCTCGCGACGCGCGTCCCGCTCGCAGGCGACTGGGACGACCTCGCGATCGCGCCCGAGACCGCACGCGAGCTCGAGCTGCTCGAGGCGCGCTGCCGCAACCGCGAGCGTCTCCACGAGGGCGTCGGCGCGGCGCTCGGCGCGCAGCTGACGGCGGGCGTGCGCGCGCTCTTCTCCGGCCCGAGCGGGACGGGCAAGACGCTCGCCGCCCGCCTGCTCGCGGCGGCGCTCGGCAAGGAGCTCTTCAGCGTCGACCTCGCGACCGTCGTGAACAAGTACCTCGGCGAGACGGAGAAGAACCTCGACGCCGTCTTTTCCCGCGCGGAGGAGCTCGACGTCGTGCTCATGCTCGACGAGGGCGACGCGCTGATGACGCGGCGCACCGACGTGAGGACGTCGAACGACCGCTATGCGAACCTCGAGACGAACTTCCTGCTCCAGCGCCTCGAATCGTACGAGGGCATCCTCGTGGTGACGACGAACGCGGGCGAACGGATCGACGACGCGTTCAAGCGGCGGCTCGACGTCGTCGTCGACTTCCGCGCGCCGGACGCGCCCGAGCGATGGTCGATCTGGCAGCTCCACCTGCCGCCGGAGCACGACGTCGATCCGGCGTATCTCGACGAGGTCGCGGCACGGTGCCAGCTCACCGGCGGCCAGATCCGGAACGCGGTTCTCCACGCGTCGCTCCTCGCGCTCGACGCGGGCCGCGCCATCGACTCCGGCGATCTCGAGACCGGCGTCCGCCGCGAATACCGCAAGGTCGGCGGCATCTGTCCGCTGCAACAGACGGTGCCGCTCGGTGCCTAGCGCCACGCGCAGCCGTGCTCCGGCGCCCGCGCCTGCGCCCGCGCCGAAGCCGCCGCAGCGCAGCAGGCCGG
>Ga0335069_10005588_pt1 | contig 18446 bp, 15 predicted proteins | sample Lox_Sample_11_FD_206714 | JGI IMG/M metagenome (GOLD analysis project Ga0335069, IMG submission 206714) | Soil microbial communities from Loxahatchee National Wildlife Refuge, Florida, United States - Lox_Sample_1.1 | ecosystem: Environmental > Terrestrial > Soil > Wetlands | place: USA... | reverse complement strand
CGACGCCGCAGGGATGCATTTTGGGATAGCGCGGGAAGCCGTCCAGGAAATGCGCCATTTCGAGGGCGGAGCGGTAGGGCTCCTCGGCCAGGGGCAGGTCGCGGCATTCGGGCATTTCTGGCAGGGCCTGGGCGAGGTCGGCGGTATGTGCGAAATGCGGCAGGCGCTCAGTGATGCGGCGGACCTGGTATTCGGAGACGCCGAGGACTTTGGCGACTTCGGCAAAGGCGCTGCGGGCGCGGAAGGTGGAAAAGCCGCCGACCACCGCGGTGTACTCGCGGCCGAACCGCTGGAAGATGAGGTCGATGACGTCGTCTTTGCGGTCGTGCGGGAAGTCCACGTCAATGTCGGGCAGTTTGTTGAGGGCCATGCGCTCCTTGTTGAGGAAGCGGCGGAAGTAGAGGTCGAAGCGGATGGGGCAGACGCCGCTGATTTCGAGGCAATAGCACACCAGGGAATCGGCGGCGCTGCCGCGGGTGATCCATTCGATATTCCGGCGGCGGCATCCCTGGAGGATGTCCCACATGACCAGGAAGTATTCCTCGTAGCCGACATCGGTGATGATGGACAGCTCCTGCTCGATTTGCGGGCGGAACTGGGCGTGCTTTTCCGGGTAGCGGCGCTGAAGGCCTTCCATGACGAGGCGGCGCAAGAAGGCCGCGGGCGTGGAACCGTCAGGAGGCGCATAGCCGGGGAACTGGGGTTTGGCGGGGGCGAGGGCGAACGAGCAGCGGTCGGCGATTTCGTGGGTGTGCGCCAGCAAGTCCGGGCGGGCGGAAAAGAGCCGGGCCATGTCGGCAGGGGCGCGGAAATGGTAATCGCCATCGAGGCGCTTGTCGGGATGGGCCTGGCGCAGGAGGGTCAGGGTGCGGATGCTCTGGACGATGTCATACTTCCAGCGATCGGCGGCCGGGCCGTAGTGGATGGGCAGCGCGGCGACGCCAGGCAGATGGGCCGGGAGCTTTTCGAGGTCTTCGCCCCCATGGACTGCGAGGTAAAAGCGGCCGGGAAAGAATGGGGCGAGCGCGGCGTCGGGACTGGCGGCGAGAAGGCCGTCAGTGGGAAATCCGAAATCCGAAGGCCGAAGACCGAAGTAAGTCCGAAGGCCGAAATCCGAAGGCCGAAGGCTGCCCGAGCTGGAGTGTGCTCCTTCGGATTTCGGATTTCGGCCTTCTTTCGGGCTCCGGCCTTCGGCCTTCGGACGTCCCTCCTCGCTCAATATCTGGCACAGGTTGTGATACCCCGTTTGATTCTGCACGTACAGGCACAATTTCCGTCCTTGCCATTCGATCTCGGCGCCGAGGATGGCTTTAATGCCAGCGCGCGCGGCCAGTTCGGAGAACTCCACGGCTCCGTGCAGGCTGTTTCGGTCAGTCAAGGCGATGGCCGGGACTCCATGCTGCTTCGCCAGCTCGATCACGGCGGGAATGGAGAGCGTGGAATCGAGGAACGAGTAGTAGCTGTGAACATTGAGCGGGATGCCGGGGAAGCCCGAAGGCCCGAAGGCCGAAGGCCGAAAGCCGAAGGCTGCCCGAGCTGGAGTGTACTCCTTCGGATTTCGGTTTTCGGCCTTCTTTCGGATTTCGGATTTCGGACTTCGGACTTCCCTCTCTGCATGCCTTGGAGAAAGCTTGCCGGGGGCCGGCTTTCCTTCACGCAGCACGAAGTCATGCCCGCGCATGAGCGCCGCGCGGCCATACTTCTCGCGCAGTTCATCTACGATATAGGCCAGGCGTTGCTGGGCGTCGTGCTGCCGGGCGGGGGCATCCAGCGCAAGCACGCCCCGGAAGCGCCCCTCATAGACGTTCGAGAGCTTGAGCGAGACCAGCCGCAGGCTCACACGCCGTTTCCAGGCCTTGCGCAGGAGTTGGGTGATGTCGGCGTAGATTTCGGTCTCCAAATCCGTGGGCTCCTCCAGGCTGGCGCTGGCCTGGTCCTCATCCATGTCGTTGTAACGGACTTTGACGGTGAGGGTGCGGATGCTTTTGGCGTCGGCGCGGACCTTGGCCATGAGCTTGTCGGCCATGCGGCGCAACGTGGCTTCCAGGAACGGCTCGTCCGTGGTGTCCGCGGCGAAGGTCTCTTGTTCCCCGTAAGATTTGGCTGGCGCGCGCACGGGCACGACGGGGCGGTCGTCAAGGCCGCGGGCAAAGTTGCGCAACTGTGGCGCGAGGTGGCCGACCACCAGGCCGAGCAGCTCGGCGGGCGTCCGGGCGATCTGGCCGATGTGGGAAAGGCCGGCGGCGTTCAATTGCGTGGCAGTCTTCGGGCCGACGCCGGGCAGCCACTTGTTGGCCAGCGGGGCCAGGAACTCGGCCTCACCTCCGGCTCGCACGCACTGAAAAGCGGCGGGCTTGTTCACCTTCGAGGCGATCTGGCTGATGAGCTTGTTGCTGCCGATGCCTTCGCTGACCGAGAGCTTGAGCGACTGCCGGATGGCGGAGCGGATGATCTCGGCAATGTTCGGGGCCGGCTTGCGCGCGCCCGTCAGGTCGAGGTAGCCCTCATCAATGGAGCCGATCTCCACGTCCGGCGTGAAGTCGTAGGCATAGGAGAACATCAGCCGGGAGAAGAGCTCGTACTTCTCGAAATCGCCCGGCACAATAATCAGTCGGGGGCAGAGCCGCCGCGCCAGGGCGGTGGGCATCGGCGTATAGATGCCGAACTTGCGCGCCTCGTAGGAGGCCGAGGCAACGATGCCGCGCTTTTCCCCGCCCACGGCAATGGGTTTGCCGCGCAAACGAGGGTCCGCCGCCTGCTCCACCGAGGCAAAGAAGGCGTCGGCGTCTAAATGGACGATGGAACGGGAACAGAACATAGCAGGCCCGGCGGATCGTAACTATTCAGGTAGTAGCGTAAGCCTCCGGCTTGCGGTGGTCCGAACAACCCTCTGGGTTCTTCACTCGCTGGGCCTGCATGCCCGCCGGCGCAACCCGGAGGGTTGCCGCGACGTTCGCAAGCCGGAGGCTTACGCTACTACCTGAATAGTTACGGCGGGTCATTTGCGTTTGCGCACCAGGGCAATCATAACGCCCTGGATTTGCAGCTCCTGCTGCGGGATAAGCTCAGGGTAACGGGGGTTCTCGGCGCGCAGATGGGGCTTGCCCCCTTTCGTGATAAAGGTCTTGAGAGTTACCTGCCCATCAATCAGCGCGGCGACGACATCGCCGGGGCGCGGCTGCACGCCATGCTCGATAATCGCGATGTCGCCGTCCGTGATATGCTTGCCGACCATGGAATCCCCTCGCACTTTCAGGCCGAACGTCCGGGCGGATGGCTTTATGCCGAGCGTCTCGATGTCAATCAGCACGCACCCTTCTTCCTCTTGCGCGGCATCGGCGGGCAGGCCGGCAGGGATGGCGCCGTAAATGGGCACAGCCACCACCCGCGCTCGCCGGCCTTTGGGCGCGTGGGGGTCCACCACCTGGAGCGAGCGGGCGCGGCCGGGCAGGCTCCTGAGGACACCCTTCACGCGCAAGGCCTGCACATGCGCCAGCGCGGCATTGGGGCTGCTGAAGCGGAAATGCGCCGCGATCTCGCGCAGGGTGGGCGCCAGCCCTTCGGAGTCTTGCTTGCGCTGAATGAAACCCAGAATCTGCTGCTGCCTTTCGGTTAGGTCGTTCATACTGTACAAGTGTCCAGCTTTGGGAGCGCTGTGTCAACCTGCTTCATGGGGAACGCGGGCTTTCCAGCCCGCAGCACTGGCCGAGGTAGGGACGCCTCGCCGGGGCGTCCGCCGCCGCTGTACCACGGACGCCTCGCCGAGGCGTCCCTACCAGTGTGAAAAGCTCGGGCTGGCGCCAAGCCCACTCCGCCACGAGCCGGTGCCTAGGAGAATTTCGCACGCTCGCTAAGGTAAAATCCTAAGTTCAATGGGGGTTTGCACCCATTGTGGCGTGCCGGTGTCGCCGCTAGTTTGACGATGCCGGCTTGGGAACACGATTCGGTCTCGGTGCGGACTCACGACTTTAGACCCGAGACGCGAGACTTCCTGTTGGTGGCGATCAAGGCGTAAAGCGGTATGAAGGACCTGGAGAAAGTATTTTTCGGCGAGCTCAAGGTGATGCATGACGGGGCGCAGCGTTTCGCTGAGGCCTTTGCCGAGATGGAGAAGACGGCGATTTCCCCGGAAGTGAAGCATGGGTTCGCGGAAGGCAAGGAGCAGGCGAAGCGTCACGCCGGGCGGATCCACGACGCTTTTGACGCGCTCGGGCAGACGCCCGAAGCCAGCACGTGCCATGGGATGCGCGGCATCATCCAGGAGGGGCAACTGCTTGCCGGCGAACTGGAGGGAGAATCCGCGGTGGATGCCGGCCTGCTCGCGGTGGCGGAGAAGGGAGTGCACGTCGCCATCGCCAGTCATGGGTGCCTTTGCATGTGGGCGGACGAACTGGGCTACACCCGGCCGGCCGATCTCCTCAAGCAGAACCTGGGGGAGGCGAAGGAGGTGTGCGCCCGGTTGAGGCGGCAGGCCGAAGCCGCGCAAGCCAGGGAAATGAAGGGAGAGCACGAGCTCGAACGGCTGTTCGTGCGGCAACTGCGCGAGATCTTTGACGGGGAGCACCTGCTGGTGAAGGCGCTGGCCGAAGTTGAATTCTACGCGGTCTCGCGCCTGCTGAAGCTCGCCGTGCACTACCACTTATCGCAAACCAGGCAGCATGTTAAGAACGTGGAGGAGGCCTTTGCCGCGCTGGGCGAGACGGCGGACCGCCGGCCGTGTGACGGTATTGAAGGGATTATTGACGACGCCCAGGTAGCGGTGCTGGAGTTCCTGGGCAACTCGGCGCTGGACGCCGCGTTGATCGCCTCGGCCCAAAAAGCCGAGCGCTACGAGATGGCCGCTTACCAGAATCTCTCACGCTGGGCTGGTCAACTGCGTCGCGGACAGGTCCTGGAGTTGCTTCAGGAGAACCTCAGCGAAGAAATCGCGACGGATAAGAAGCTGACTTTGGCTGCCGAGATGCTGATCAACCCGAGAGCCCGGCGGCATGAGATGCCCAAGCAGCCGCATGAGAAGGCCGAATTCCTCAAGCTGGCCACGCATGGGACGTGATGAGCACGATATTACATCGTCCTCGTTCTCGTGCTCGTCCTCGGACAGTGCCGCCCACAGGGCGATTACGAGGAGGAGGACGAGGACAAGGACGAACACGTTAAGGAGTTGATATGCGAAAAAGGTTCACCCCTCCGGAACCGGTGCACGTGCCCGGGATTTTGAAAGGCGAGGAACAGGTCTTGAACAAGGGCCGCGAACATGGCCGGGGCTGTCCCGGCCAATACCGGTCCGCCCGCGACTCGACCGGCATCAACCCGGACAAGCACGCGCCGATCCACCCGGCGATGCCCAGCATTCCTCCAGCCTAGGGCCGCGGACAGCCCTGCCCGGACCAGAGGAGATTCATGAATCCGAGCGCCGCAACCCGACCCGCGAACCCGATCTCGATGCTGCAGCGCCTGGCGCGGCGGCCTGCGGAGGCAGAACTGTGCGAGTTCTGCAGCCTGACCCTGCCCGCCGGCCACCGCCATGTGCTCGAAGTGGCTACCCGCAGAATCGTTTGCGCGTGTGACGGTTGCGCGTTGCGGTTTGATGGCGTCGTTGGCCGGTGGAAACTGATCCCGCGCGACTCATACCTGCTGCCCGGGTTCCGAATGACCGACGCGCAATGGAATAGCCTCTCGCTGCCCATCGCGCTGGCGTTCTTCTTTCATAGCACGCCCGCGGGAAGGACTGTGGCCATGTACCCCAGTCCTGGCGGTGCCACGGAATCGTCAGTGCCTGTGTCAAACTGGGCTGGGATCGTGGAGGCCAACCCGGTGCTGGGGGACATGCAAGCCGACGTCCAGGCGCTCCTGGTCAATCGCCTGAATGATGCACGCGAATACTACCTGGCCCCGCTTGACGCCTGCTTTGAGCTGGCAGGACTGATCCGGCTGCACTGGCGCGGCTTCTCGGGCGGCGACAAAGTGTGGGAGGAACTGAAGGGATTCTTCTCCCGGATGCAGGAAAACTCCAGGCCTGCTGCGGGAATTGAGGTGGCCCATGCCTAGCCTCGTCTTCGAGATTACGGGTGTCGTGCCCGCTCCCCGGAGCCTGTCGCCACTGCTTCACTTCGCGCTGCGCATTACCAATTTGCCCCCGGACGAAACTATTCAGGCGGTCCTGCTTTCAACCCAGATCCACATACAGCCGGCCCAGCGCGCCTACACGCCGGCGGAGCAGGAGAAGTTGGTTGAGTTGTTCGGCCCGCCGGAAATGTGGGGGCAAACGTTGCGTAACCGGCTCTGGACCCACACGAATGCGACGGTCGGCACGTTTCAGGGCAGCACGGAGCCGCTTTTGCCGGCGCCCTGCACTGCGGATCTAAGCGACACGGCGGCCAAGTACTTCTACGCCCTTGAAGACGGAGACGTGCCGCTGCTGTTTCTATTCAGCGGCTCCGTGTTTTACACGAACGCGGGGCGATTGCAGGTCGGCCCCATCTCGTGGAACCAGGAGTGCGTGTTCCGGATGCCCGTGCGGGTGTGGCAGAGCCTCATGGAGCATCACAACCCGAACAGCTCGTGGGTTCCACTGAGGCGTGACACGTACGAGCGGCTCTATGCCCACCGGCGCCGCCACAGCCTGATGACCTGGGAGGAGACGATTGACCACCTGCTGCAAACCCGCAGCCCGTCCCTGGAAAGTGTGCTGCCTGAGCCGAAACGCGAGCACGTCGCCGCATGAATACGTCCTTAATCGAGCAAATTGCCGAAGCCGTTCTCTACGAAGGATATGTGCTGTACCCTTACCGAGCGACCTCCAAGAAGAACCAGGGCGAACGATTCTCCTTTGGGCGGGTTTACCCAGAGTGCTACAGCCGGGACCAGAATGGCGCCGAGCCGTACGTGATGCAGACGGAGTGCCTCGTGAGGGCTGTTTCCAACACGGCGCGGATCGCGGTGCAGGTCCGATTTCTCCATCCGCTGGCGCGGGCGATTGGCGTTCTGGAGCCGCCGCTGGAGCGTTTCCCGGCGGAAGCCGAGCCCCGCTTCAGAGTGGTCCCGGAGCTGCGCATCGGGAACCGGCTATTCCAATCCTGGCAAGAAGCCACGGAACGCAGAATCAGTGTGCCTGTGCTTGAGCTTCGAGGCGAGGCCGCGCTCGAAACTCCGTTTCGCTTTGCCGCCTCGCGCGAGCTGGAGCCGATTCGTGAAGGACCGCTCACCGTCGGCATTGTCTCCCGCCGGCAGGAGCCACTCGAGGGGCGGGTCGAGGTCGCCGCGCGACGGCTGCAACGTCGCGTATGGAAGCTTACCGTGCGAATCGCCAACTATACGGCGGTTCCCAATGCGAAGATCTGGGACCCTGGGGCGATTTCCCTCTGCACCCTGGCCTCGACCCACACGGTCCTGAGCGTTGAAGGAGGTGAGTTTGTTTCGAAGATGGACCCGCCCACCGAGCTGCAGGAGCTGTCGAAACAATGCCGGAATATTGGCACCTGGCCGGTGCTCGTGGGCGATGAGGCCAAAGGGGAGAGGGGCGCAATGCTCTCCTCGCCGATTATTCTCTACGACTACCCCAAAATCGCCCCCGAGAGTGCAGGCCCACTCTTCGACGGCACCGAAATAGATGAAATGCTCACGCTGCGAATCCTGACCCTGACCGACCAGGAAAAGCTCGAGATGGCGGGATTGGATGAGCAGGGTCGGCGGCTGCTGGAACGCACCGAGGCGTTGGCACCGGACGCCGTCTCACAGATGCATGGCCGGTTCACGCGTGCTGCCGCCAAGGTCGAGTTCGATGATTTCTTTGGCGCCAGCACGCCGCTGAAGGGGGTCACCGTCCAGGGCGTTTACCTGCGCCCGGGGGATCGCGTGCGCATTCGCCCGAAGGTCCGGGCCGACATCATTGACCTGGCGCTTAAAGATCGTGTCGCAATCATCGAGGCCGTCGAGCAGGACCTGGAAAAGCGCGTTCACCTTGCGGTCGTTCCCGAGGACGACCCCGGCAAGGACCTGGGGCTGTTGCGCCAGCCCGGGCATCGGTTCTTCTATGGCCTTGATGAGATCGAACCGTTGAAGCAGGAGGCAGCATGAAACGCATCCTGATCGCCGGGGTGGGAAACATCTTCCATGGGGATGACGCCTTCGGCGTTGAGGTCATCCGCGCGCTCTCCACCCGGCCGTTGCCCGAGCAGGTTGCGGTAGAGGACTTCGGCATCCGCTCGTACGACCTCGCCTACGCGCTAACCGACAGCTATGACGCGGTCATTTTGGTGGATGCCATGCCGCGCGGGCGCCCTCCGGGCACAGTAAGCCTGGTCGAGCCGGACACGGCCCGCCCGCCGGGTGTATCTGGTGCAGAACTGGTAGGGACGCGTCCCACCGCGTCCCTGTCACCCTGTGACAACAGGGACGCGGTGGAACGCGTCCCTACCGCTCCCGCCGAGACCCTAAATGAAGCGTTAGACCCCCATGCCATGAACCTGGACGCGGTCCTCCGGATGGCCCAATCGCTTGGGGGAGCGAGCGGCAGGCTGTACCTGGTGGGATGTGAGCCCGCGGTGCTGGAATGCGAGGACGGCGAACTGGGCTTGAGCCACGACGTCCAGGCCGCCGTGCCGATCGCCGTCGGCATGATCGAGTCGCTCGTCACCCGTCTTTTGGATGAAACACAACACGTAACCGCCGGCTGCGTGCCGGCATGAAAGGAATGCGTAATGAACCGAACCTTGGTGAAGGCTGCTGTGAGTAATAACGCCGCCAGGAACGCGTGGATAGCGTTTGGCGGGCTGCTGGCCCTGGCGCTGGTCGTGCTGACCGTGCGGGAGTATCCGTCAATGCACCGCGAACTGCGGTTAATGAGGATGTAACTTATGAAGACGCCCGATATTGTTGCGAACCATGAGCCGGCGGTCAAAGAGATCCATGTGCTGTGGACACCGGACGGCCTGAGCTGCGATGGCGACACCGTCTCGGTCACGGCGGCAAGCTTGCCCAGCATCGAAGACCTCGTCATGGGAGCCATTCCCGGTTTACCCAAGGTCCACTTGCATAATCGTGTGCTGGCGCCGGAAAACGGCTCGGACTACATGAAAGTGTGGTTCGATGCCGCCGAAGGGAAAGTTGATCCGTTCGTATTGGTTGTCGAAGGCTCGATTCCCAACGAGGACATCAAAGAGGAGGGGTACTGGGCGGCGATCGGCAATGACCCGGAGACCGGGCAACCGATTACACTCAATACGTGGATAGACCGGCTGGCGCCGAAGGCCGTAGCCGTTGTCGCCGCCGGCACCTGCGCAGCCTACGGCGGCATTCATGCAATGCAGGGCAATCCGACCGGCTGCATGGGGCTGGCCGACTACCTCGGGTGGAACTGGCGCTCGAAGGCGGGCTTGCCGATCGTGAACGTGCCGGGCTGCCCCGTGCAGCCGGACAATATGATGGAGACGCTGCTCTACCTGCTCTACCAGGTGGCCGGGCTGGCGCCCATGATTCCCCTCGACGAGAACTTGCGGCCGACCTGGCTGTTCGGCAAGACGGTCCACGAGGGCTGCGACCGGGGCTCCTACTACGAGCAGGCCGACTTCGCCCATGAATACGGCTCACCCAAGTGCCTGGTTAAACTTGGCTGCTGGGGACCGGTGGTGAACTGCAACGTGACGAAGCGCGGCTGGATGGACGGCATCGGCGGGTGCCCAAACGTCGGCGGCATCTGCATTGCCTGCACCATGCCCGGTTTTCCCGACAAGTTCATGCCGTTCATGGATGAGCCGCCGGGAGCGACTTTCTCCAGCACCATGATCATGCAGTATGGCAAGCTCATCCGTTCGCTCCGCGCCATCACCAACGCCACGGTCAACAAGGAGCCCAAGTGGCGCCACGCCAAACCCATACTCACCACCGGCTATGAGCCGAAGTTCTATGGCGAAGGAAACGGCAATGGCGGCGGCGCCCACGGGAGCGGCGGCAGGCTGCGAACAGATACAGAGATCACACGACAGGAATAGGCAGAGCTATGGCTACATTAACATTACCTAGACAGAGAAAGCAGGAAGCGCGGGGCAACCTCGTCGAGATGTCGTGGGACCCGATCACGCGCATTGTCGGCAGCCTTGGCATTTACACGAAGATTGATTTCGGCAAGAAGGAGGTGGCGGAATGCTACAGCACGTCCTCCATCTTCCGGGGCTACTCGATCTTCATGCTGAACAAGGACCCGCGGGACGCGCATTTCATCACGAGCCGTATTTGCGGCATCTGCGGCGATAACCATGCGACCTGTTCGATTTATGCCCAGAACATGGCGTATGGCATCAAGAACCCCCGCCTGGGCGAATGGATTCTCAACCTGGGCGAGGCCGCCGAATACATGTTCGACCACTGCCTCTTCCAGGACAACCTGGTGGGGGTGGACTTCTGCGAGCAGATGGTCAAAGAAACGAATCCCGGCGTCTGGGAAAAGGCCCAGCGGACCGAGGCGCCTCACGCGAAGGACCACGGCTACCGCAAGATCTCGGATATCATGCGGGCGCTGAACCCGTTCGAGGGCGAGTTCTATCGCGAGTCGCTGGTGATGAGCCGCCTGACCCGCGAGATGTTTTGTCTGATGGAAGGGCGCCACGTGCACCCGTCCACCATCTACCCGGGCGGAGTGGGGACGGTGCCCACCATACAGGTCTTCACTGATTACCTGGTGCGCCTCACCAAGTACATCGAGTTCATGAAGAAAGTCGTGCCGCTGCACGACGATTTGTTCGACTTCTTCTACCAGGCTTTGCCCGGCTACGAGAAGGTCGGCCAGCGCCGCGTGTTGCTCGGTTGCTGGGGCTCGTGGCAGGACCCGGATATCTGCGACTACAAATACGAGACCATGGACAAATGGGGCCGGGCCATGTTCGTCACGCCCGGGGTCGTGGTGGACGGCAAGCTCGTCACGAACAGCCTGGTGGACATTAACCTGGGCATCCGCATTTTGCTGGGCTCCTCGTTTTACGAGGATTGGGCCGAGAACGGCACGGGCGAGATGTTCGTGAGGAAGGACCCGCTGGGCAACCCGGTGGACAAGCGGCATCCCTGGAACCAAACGACCATTCCCAGGCCGCAGAAGCGCGACTTCAGCGACAAATACACCTGGGTCATGTCGCCGCGGTGGTTTGATAAGAACACAGGCGAGCACCTGGCGCTGGATACCGGCGGGGGCCCCATTGCGCGGCTGTGGTCCACGGCCCTGTCCGGGTTGGTGGACATCGGCTACGTCAAAGCCCCCGGCGACGGCACCGTGCGCATCCGCTTGCCGAAGACGCTGACCAAGCCCGAGATGGAGCTGACCTGGCGTATTCCCCAATGGAGCAACGCCATCGAGCGTAACCGCGCCCGCACCTACTTCCAGGCCTACGCCGCCGCCGTCGGGATGTACTGCGTGGAAAGGGCAATGGATGACGTGCGTGCCGGCCGCACGCAGACGTTCACCAGCTTCAAGGTGCCCGATGAAGCCATTGGCTGCGGATTCCACGAAGCGGTGCGCGGCGTGCTGTCGCATCACCTGGTCATCCGCAACGGGAAGATCGCCAATTATCACCCGTATCCGCCCACGCCCTGGAACGCCAGCCCGCGCGACATGTACGGCACGTTGGGGCCCTACGAGGACGCGGTGCAGAATACGCCCATCTTCGAGGAGAACGGGCCCGACAAGTTCAAGGGCATCGACATCATGCGCGCGGTGCGCAGCTTCGACCCGTGCCTGCCGTGCGGGGTGCACATGTACCTGGGCGGCGGGAAAGTGCTCAAAGAAATGCACACGCCGACCGCGCTGCTGGGCCTAGCCAAAAAATGAGCCTGGGCAGCATCAGCCGCGAGGGGAGAAGGCTGGAGGAGTTGATCGAGCGTCTGGGCGCGCTGCCCGACCCGCAAGCACGGGAGCTGGGGCAGGAATGTCTGCATTCGTTGCTCCAACTGTATGGCGATGGGCTGGCGCGCATTCTCCAGCTCGTGAACAACGAGGGCGCGCCCGGCGAGAAAGTGCGCGATGCCCTGCTGCGGGACAAGCTGGTGCGCGGCCTCTTGCTGATTCATGGCCTGCACCCCGTGAGCCTCGAGCAGCGGCTAATGGGCGCGCTCGCTAAGATCCGCCCTTATCTCAAGAGTCACGGCGGCGATGTGGAACTGCTGGGTCTCCAGGACGACGTCGCCCGGCTTCGCCTGAGCGGCGCATGCAAAACATGTCCGTCCTCGTCCGTGACGCTGGAATTAGCCGTGCGCCAGGCCATCGAGGAGGCGTGCCCTGACCTGGCAGGCTTCGAGGTTGAAGCGCCGGAGCCGGAGCCGGCCCAACCGGCGCCCGGTCCATGCCTGGCGGTGAGGTGAGGCCCCCGCCTGGTTCAGCCCAGGATGCCGCGCATGAACTTGCAGTTCGCCTGGTAGCTCTCGAGCAGCTTGCCGCCGGGCGGGACTGCGCCCTCGATCTGCACCCACCCGCTGTAGCCTATGTCATCCATGGCGGCGCGCACCTTGTGGAAATCCACCTTGCCCTGGCCCAGCAGCGCGCCGTTCTCCTTGGCGTGGAACTCACAGATATGTTTACCGAGCTGCCGAATTTCCCGGTAGATATCGTAGCCCCGGTCGTTCGAGTTGCACACGTCGTAGTAAACCTTCACCGCCTTGGAGCCAACGCGTTCGATAATCGCCAGGTGCTCGTCGGCGCTGAGCCAGCTCTCGATGCCAAGCGCCACGCCTGCTTTCTCCGCCTTGGGGGCAATCGCCTTCAGACGCCGCACGACTTCATCCACCCCCGCCTTGTCTCCCCGCAGATCGTCGTTGGCGAAAAAGGCCAATAGCACAACGTTCACGTCCAGCGCCCCGCACACATCAATGCTCTCGCTAACCCAACCGACGGTGCGCGGGTCGCTCTTGTAGGGGATGCTGTTCAGCTCGGCGATGCCCAGGGAGGCGACCTGCAGCCCGGCCTGCCTGGCCGCGCGCTGGTATTGCTGCTGCACGGCTGGTTGGCACAGGTGCGTTTCATCCGCCGCGGTGCCCAGGCTTACCTGCACGCCATCCAGGCCGATCTGCCGGGCGAGTTCGAAGGCCGCGGGGTCCGCCATCCTGCCGAGGGACCAATCGCAGGCGCCCAGGCGGAAACGTCGCTTGTCCGGCGCGGCAAATAGCGGGCTCAAGGTCTCCCAAGCGGCAAGGCTGGCGGCGGTCAGCGCCGAGCGCTTCAGCATCAGGCGGCGAGAAAGCTGGGTGCAATGGTTCGGCATGGCTGCTGGATGGCTGCTGGAGTTCGTGCGCCTGGTATGCGCGCCCTACTTCAAGTCGAGCGCCTTCACCCGTAGGTTCCGGTAAGCGACCGGGCCATGGTCTCCCTGAAGCATAATCGGCCCGACTGGCTTCTCGTCCTCGGACATCGCGCTGCGCGTGGGGCCTTTCAACTCGACATTCTCGTGGATCACCTTCCCGTTATGCATGGCCTTCACCACGCAAGCGTTGGCCAGCTTCTTGCCGGCGGCATCGAACCGCGGCGCCCGGAAGGTAATGTCGAAGCTCTGCCATTCGCCGGGTGGCTTGCTGGTGTTCACCATCGGTGAGTGGCCTTCAATGTTCTGCTGGCCGATCCACCGGGGATAAAGCCCGCCGCACTCGATGCCTGGGTATTTGTCCTTCTCCACCCCGTAGCTGTCATAGACCTGCACTTCGTAGCGGCCCATCAGGTAAACGCCGGAGTTGGAGTGCTTCGTGATGCAAAACTCCACATGCAGTTGCATGTCGCCGAACTCCGGCACGCTCACCAGGTTGACCGTATGCGCGTTCGTGCTGTTGACCAGCACGCCCTGCCCCGGCACGGCCACGAAACTCTCCGGATTGGCGGGGTCCAGTGACACGCTCTTGACCACCGACCACGTGCCGGTCGGCTTGCGCCAGCCGCTGAGGTCTTTGCCGTTAAACAAGGCGACAGCACCTTGCGCCACCGAGCCGCCACCCAGCGCCAGGCCAAGCACGGCGGCAACCAGCAGGGCAGGGGAGACCTTGGGCGTCGGCACGTTAATGAAAGGCAGGAGCAGGTTTCGCATTGGAGGCGACGCTACTTCCGCGCGAGCTTCATCGCAACTCCTTTCACCGGCGCGCAACTCGGCTGGGGCGTGATTACATGTGGGTGAACATACCACCGAGTCAGCGGTGGGAGGTAGGGCGCGCACTCCGCTGCGCGCCGTCTTTGGGGCTCGCCGGCGCGCAGCGGAGTGCGCGCCCTGCTATGAGCACCCGCGTCAAGCCCCTCGAGGTAAGTTATTTCGTTTTTCTCATGGGCGCTTGGTCAACGGCTCGAGGTCCTTTAACCGCGAGCAGATCTACGCCAGCAATCCTTAGCGGCGCATCTTTGGCGGAGGTTGGGGCAGTCAAGGTGGAGCGCAGCAGGGCACGGGGGCACGTGGCGAGCAATACCTTGACGGCTCCAACCGGAGCCATACCCTCGCGCCGCCCCCATTGCTGGCGGGCTCTCACCCAGCGGTTTTCGGAAGGAAACGTTTTCCCAGCGGGTGTCCGCAAGCTTTGGCCTGTGGCACAACCTGCTATCCGGGTCTGAGCCCGCAGGCTCGCCCAACATAATCGTATCCGTGTTATAGGCTGGAAAACGAGCGCGCCCAATCTACCGATCGGTGGAGCGGTAAGCTCACCAAGGGCGCTCACGGGTCGCGCGCCGTTTTCCGAAATCCGCTTCATGCTGCCGGAGACTTTAGGGCCGTAGGACTCGCCGCCGGGCTCAGTAAGTGGTCATGACCCAACCCAGTTGCTCCGGGGTGGTCCGGCCGGTCTTCCACTTCCAGAGATCAACCAGCAACTGCCGCGCAAAGGCCACGATGGCCTGCTTGCGCCGCCGGGTGTGGACTTTGGGGTTGAGCAGCACCGCCCGCCACTTCTCCACCAGCCAGTATTTGGGCTGCTTGAGTAAGAGCCGCCAGGCGCACTCCACCAGACAACTGCTCAGGCGCCGGTTGCCGGCCTTGGTCACGCTCAAGTCGGCGTGCTGCTCCCCGCTGCTGCTGACTCCCCCGGTCAGCCCGCTGTAGCTGCCAATCTGGCGCCGGTTCTTGAACTGCTTCCAATCCTTAACCTCCCGGTCCACGATCTCGTGGGTCAGTCGGCCCATGCCGCAAGGCAGACTCTTGGGCGCTTGCTCCTGGATGGCTTGGTCCAGGGCCTTGATTTCCTCATTGAGCCCAGCCATCAGCCGCACCCAAACCGCCAACCGCTCCACCAGCCACTCGGGCAAGCTTTCCTGCAGCCGCTCCCACAGGCTCTTCTTCCACCAGCTGTTACTCTGGTGATAGCCCTGGCTCAACAGCAGCATCCGCCCCTGCGCCGCAAAACTCAGCCGCTTATCCCGCAGTTGCTGCCGTTGCCGGGTGAGCTGGCGCTTGCGCTCCTGCTCCAGGCTGGGCACCTGCACCACCGAAAAGGCCTTCCGATTGCCCGCCACATACCGGTCCAGACGCACCACCAACTCCAACGCGTCGGTCTGGTCGGTGTTGACCCCCTTGCCGCGGCTGTCCAACCGACTGGGACACACCACGTAATTGGTCGCCCCCACCCGGCTCAGCTCCCGATGGAGCCAGTAGCCCGTCGGCCCCGCCTCGTAGCAACTGATCACCTCATAGCCCTCCTCCACCAACTTGGCCACCCAGCCCACCAGCTTAACCGGCCCAAATCGCTGCGCCGGCTGCGGGCTCATCCCGTCCAACTGACGCGCCACGACACACGTCTTGGCATGCGCGTCGATGCCTAGTTTGCAAACCCCTTTGCTTTTGTGAACTGATGTTGTAGTACTCTGTTTGTTAGTATTAAGCATAAACTGGTAGTTGTAGCACCTTTCGGAGCTCAACTACCAGTTCTCATGTTATCTACCATGAGCTCACCCAGATCTAATCGCACCCGCTCGCCTGCTAGCCTGCAGCCGGCGCTCCTCTGCACAAGCCGGCAGATGTGAAGACCATAACCCATTTAACGTGACATTGAGTTCCGTTCCGCGCCCAGTCCTCGCATTGTCCCGCACTTGCACGCGAAATAGCGGGTGCACCGGGTTTATTGTGACGCACTGGCTTCCAGCACCACGGCCCCGTCGGCTTACCCAGAACCCCCGACTGCTTGCCGGGGACCACGATCCTAAGTTATTGTGAATACGAATCGTATCGACAGAAATGCCTCAATCCGGCTCCGTCCAGCCCGAGGCGAGACCAAGGCGTCGTCAGGGCGTGTTGCCGGTGATTGCCCGGTGTGTCTCCCATGTGGCCCGGGCCACATGGGAGAATCACCGGGAACACACCGGACACGTGCGCGGCAGCCCAAGGGGCGACAAAGCCCCGGGTTTGGGGGCTGGAAGGCATCTGGCAAAGGGCGAAGCCATTTCAATTGACGCACCGTCCAGGCCCGGTCGGGTGCCTGTTGCCCATGTCCTTAGCTGGGTGGGGACGCCTCGCCGAGGCGTCCGTTTCCGGCGCACTCGGACGCCTCGGCGAGGCGTCCCTACCTGAACGAGGACAGCGGTGAGATGCACCCGGCCCGGTCCCATGCCCGCGCGCGCGCTGGTGTCCTCGGCGCCGGTACACTAGCCTCGCTGCGTGAATCGAAAGCCTAACCGACTCCCGACGGCATTCGTTGCCTTCCTGCTCACGCTCGGGTGGGCTGCCGTCCCCGCTCTTTCCCCAGCCCAGACCAACGCCGGCTTCGACGGGCGCCCCTGGAACGTCTCTTCCGGCAACCTATCGGTCGGCTTCATCCAGGCCTCGCCCATCGGCGCCTATCCGAAACCGGGCTACCTGGAGCCGCCGCCGTCAGTGGAGTCGCAGGTGCAGCTTCGGCAACTGGGCCTCGTCGCCAATGAAGACTATATCGGCTGGGGCGCCGTGGAGCGGGCACCGGGCGAATGGAACTGGAAGCAGCACGATGCCATGGAGCAGACCCTGCACCAGGCTGGGTTGAAATACGTCGCCTACAACTGGGTTCACTTCCCGCCCGTCTGGCTCAGGGACCAGCAACCCGAGCGGCGCACGCTCATGCGCTGCCTCGAGCACGGGCAGGAAGCCAACTACCTCTCGATCTTCGACCCGCGCACCATCGAATGGTACGACCACTTCTACCAGCATCTGCACGGCCATTTCGGCTGCCGTCTTGACGACGTCTATGCCTGCATTCTCGGGCCCTACGGCGAAGGCAACTACCCGCTGATGGTGCCGGACTGGGTGAAGATGGGCCACTGCCACGAGGGCTACTGGTGCGGCGACGCTTACGCGATCAAGGCCTTCCAGCGCTCCATGCAGCAGCGCTACGGCAGCATCGCGCGCCTCAACCGCGCCTGGGCAACCCGCTACGGCTCCTTCGCGGAGGTGCTCCCGCCGCGGGAGTTGAGCAACGAGAAGTTCCAGCCTTCCCCGAAAGCTTTCCCCACCCCGCAGAACAAGCGCCGCTGGCTCGACTTCATCACCTGGTATCACCAGGCGATCATAGACTTCGCCGAACAGTCCCTGCGCACGGTGCTCAAGTACTTCCCGCCCGAGAAGGTGCGCATGAAACCCGGCGGCACGGCGCGCGGGGTCAATCCCCTCGCCTGGGGCACCTACTGTCCGGGCTACGCGAAAATGGCCGGCCCCTACCACATCGTGCTGCAGCCCGCCGACTGCTCGGGCGCGGTGTTTGCCGATAAGTGGGCCGCCACGGCCTACCAGTTCTATGGCGTTACCGAATGCACCGAGCCCGCCGGCGGCCTCGACGAGCCTTCCTTCGTCCAGCGCATGTTCTCGGATGCCGCGTGCGGCGCCCGCCAGTTCTTCACCTACGAATTCCCCCAGCACGCTGCAACGATGCAGAAGTACATCCACCTGCTCACCGGCAAGCCGGGCGAGACGGAAATCGCGCTCTATTGCCCCACCACGCTCTACCGGCTCGGAGGCAGCCTCGAACCCACCATCCAGGCCGCTTACGGCCTGCGTGACCTCTGCGACTTCGACGTGCTGGACGAACTGCTAATCGCCGACGGCGCGCTCACGCCCAGCCGCTACAAGGCCCTCATCCTCCTGCAGGCCGATATGATAGATCAACCCATCCTCGATAAACTGGATGCGTTCGCGCGCGCCGGCGGCCGGATCATCGCCGCCGGAAGCGGCCCCATCCAGAACGTCAAAGGCAAAGCCTGGCGCCGCTCCGCCCGGATCACGCGCATCTCCGCCCTGGGCAAAAATTCCCCCTGGCTTAAGGAACTCGCGTCGCACCTCGCCGGCCTCAAGGGCGTGGACGGCAAACTGGACGGCCTATGGACCTGCCGCCGCGGCGAGCAGGTATTCGTGTACAACTCCACTGCGAAGCCGATCGCGACGCAGATCAATGGCCAGGCCGTTACAGTGGCCCCGCGCACGATCTGGTGGAATCGAGAGTAAGGCAGACCTCGGAGCGCGGACATTCTTGTCCGCAGCAAC
>Ga0335069_10005587_pt1 | contig 18447 bp, 10 predicted proteins | sample Lox_Sample_11_FD_206714 | JGI IMG/M metagenome (GOLD analysis project Ga0335069, IMG submission 206714) | Soil microbial communities from Loxahatchee National Wildlife Refuge, Florida, United States - Lox_Sample_1.1 | ecosystem: Environmental > Terrestrial > Soil > Wetlands | place: USA... | reverse complement strand
TGGGTTGCGGCTCTTGCCCGCTTGCGCTAGCTTTTCGAATGCCGCGTGAGCCTCGTCGAAGCGCTCGACGCTGAGGAAATCGCGACCTTCCTGCAGAAGCTTGCGGCTCTCGGCCGGGGACAGGGTCGCGCTCGGGGAGGTCCGCGGCGGCCGAGGACGCGGGCTCTGCTCTCGCCTAGCAGTCTCCTGCCCGGGACCTCGCTCCTCCGTCCCTGGGCTTTCCTCGGCAATAGGCTCCTCAGCGTCGGTCGCCTCCGCATCCGCGGCCGGCGCGCCGTCAGCCGGGCCCGGTGATAAGTCGGTTTGAACAGTCGCCGTCAAAACCGGAAGCGCCGCGCTCGCGTCGCCGTTTCCCCCTGCCCTGGCGCGCGCGGGCGCACGCGCGCCCCCGCGCACCAGCAACACGGTCGCCAAGGCCGTCAGTGCGATTCCTCCCACCAGCGGCCAGCGCCAGGACCTGGCCAGGCCTGGCGTGCGGGTCGGGATGCCGAGCGAGTCCAAGACTGGCTCTGTCTCGTGCGGCCGCGACTCGTGAGCGAGCGGCAAGTGCAACAGCACGGGCGCTGGCGTGACCGCCAGGGCGATCTCGACCTCGCGAATCTGGTGTCCCAACTCGGCCATACTCTGGGGCCGGTCATTCGGATTGCGCGCCATGGCCCGGTTCACCAATGCCACCACCTCGCCCGGCACGTCGGGCCTCAGCTCGGTGATGGGACGGGGCGGCTCGTTGGCCTTCTTGTGCAGAATCTCCATGACGTTGTCGCCGTCATAGGGGGGCTCGCCGGTCAGCATCTCGTAGAGGATCGAGCCGACCGCGTAGATATCCGAGCGCGGATCAGCGGGATAGCCCGCGGCTTGCTCGGGCGCCATGTACTCCGGCGTCCCCATCGCCACGCCCGGCCGGGTCAGGCGCTTGCCGACACGCGGGCTCTCCTCGATCTCGTTGCTCTTGGCGATGCCGAAATCGAGGACCTTGACCAAATCGGGCGCGGCAGCCACTGTTTCCGTTCCCGGCTGGCCGGGGTGCTCATTGGGCGTGCGGGGCGTGTGGGGCGAGCTGACCAGCAAGATGTTCTCCGGCTTGAGATCGCGGTGAATCACGCCGGCATCGTGGGCCGCCTGCAGGGCCGCGCACATCTGCTCGGTGACACGCAGGGCGTGGTTGACGGCCAAGGGACCCTCGCGATGGATGAGGAGGCCCAGCTCGATGCCCTCGATGTACTCCATCACGAAGAACAATGAGCCCTCGGCCGTGGTGCCGAAGTCGGTGACGTTGACCACGTTGGGGTGCTCGATGCGCGAGGCTGCACGGGCCTCGCGCCGGAAGCGCTCGACCAAGTCGGGTGTGCGCGAATAGGCCGGATGCAGGACCTTCACCGCGACGCGCTTGCCGATCTCGATGTGCTCGGCCTCGTACACCCGACCCATGCCACCCTCGCCCCGCAGACGCTTGATGTGATAGCGCCCGGCCAACAGCGCGCCCACCATGCGCGATCCCTCATCGGGGGAACGATTGCCCTCTGAAGGCGCCTCGGGCTTGCCCCGGCGGCCGAGCGGCACGGTCTCGGCATGATCGCCCTTCATTTCGGCGTCGGGACGCGGCTCACTGGTCGGTGGGGTTTGACCATCGCCCGATGACTCGAGTAACGCCGCCGCACTCAGCAGGAGAGCGTGCCTGTCGTCTCGTTCCCTCTGGATGATGTCGCCGAACAATTCGCGCAAGAAGTGCGCCACCTGATGTCCGTCCATGGCGGGGGCCGTCTTGGCCAGGAAGGCGGCCAGATCCGAGCGGAGCTCCTCGCCGCTTTGGTAGCGGTCCTCCGGCCGCACCGCCAGCGCCTTCATGGCGATCTGGTCCAGCTCGGGTGGAACGCGAATGGCGCGCTTGGAGGGCGGCACGATCTGCGGGTGGCGTACTCGCTCCAAGAGATCGTCTTGGTCTCCCGCATCGCCCGGCCCGCGCGCCCCGGCGGCAAAAAGCTGCCGGCCGGTGAGCAGCTCCCAGAGGATGACGCCCGCCGAATAAATGTCGCAGCGGCCGTCGAGTGCCTCGGCGCACGCCTGTTCCGGCGCCATGTAGCTCACCTTCCCGTAGATCACGCCGGGCGCCGTCTTCTCCAGCTTGAGGGTCGAAGTGGCCAGGCCAAAATCGGTCAGCTTCACCTCGCCCGAATAGGACAGCAGCACGTTGGGCGGAGACACGTCTCGGTGAACGAGCTTGAGCCCCTCGAACCCGTGCGCATAGGCAAGGCCGCGCACCAGCTCCTTGACGATGTGGGCGGCCACCGGCAGCGGAAACGCAATGCCCTTCTGGGCGCAACGGTTCCACACCGCGCGCAGGTCCTTGCCCTCGACGAACTCCATGGCGAGAAAGATCTCGCCCTTGACCTGGCCTGCGTCGAACACGCCCACTAGGTTCCCGTGCGAGAGGCGCACCACCACCTTGGCCTCGTCCTTGAACCGCTGCACATAGCTCTTGCCCGCCAGGTGGGGCAACGCGGTCTTGACCACGCACAGTTTCTCCAGCCCGCGCTGGCCGTGCACCGCAAGATAGAGCGCTCCCATGCCCCCACGAGCCAAGGGCTTGACCAAGACATACCCGCCAAAACGTCGCGGAAATCCTTCCATGGACAACGGCGTGCTCGGCCCGGATCTTATTGGAAAGAGAGTGAAATTCCTAGACGAGTTCGCGGAAAAGTTCTGTTCTTGCTGCCAAACCCCGCATCTTGCAGGGTTCGCTCTGGATACCGGTCCTTGCTCGCTTCCCCAGCCGAGCCCGGCTAGCCTCGCCCTACGGACGAGTACACAGACGGCTCGTCTAGTCTAGCGCAGGCAGACGGCCAATACCTGCTTCAGATCGGTCTTGCCCTCGATCGCCTTCTCGATGCCGTCCTGAAGCAGAGTGCTCATGCCGCCGGCCGTGGCCAGCTGACGGACCTCCTCGACCGGCACGCGTCTGGCGATCGCTTGCTTGATCCGATCGTCATTCACCAGCAGCTCGTGCACCGCCAGACGCCCCTTGTAGCCGGTCTTGCCGCAAGCCTCGCATCCAACGCCGCGCCACAGCTTGAGTCGGCCACGCACGAAGCCGCGGCGCGCGGCCTCCTCCTCACCGAAGGCCTGCACGATCTCGTCGATCTCGCTGTCGGCTGCCTCGACCTGCTGCCGGCATTTCTTGCACAGCCCGCGGGTCAAGCGCTGGGCCAGTATGCCCAGCAAGGCATCGGCGAAACTGAACGGATCCAACCCCATGTCGATGAGCCGGGTGACCGTTTCCGGCGCGCTGTTGGTGTGCAGGGTGGAGAACACCAGGTGACCGGTAAGCGACGCCTCGACCCCGGTGCTCGCGGTCTCCTTGTCGCGCATTTCACCCACCATGATGACGTCCGGGTCGGCGCGCAGAAAGGCCCGCATGGCCGAGGCGAAATCCAGGCCGATCTTGGGCTGCACCTGGACCTGGCGCAGGCCGGCCTGGGTGATCTCGACCGGGTCCTCGGCCGTCCAGATCTTCATGTCGGTGGTGTTGATGGTGCCCAGGGCCGAGTGCAGGGTGGTGGTCTTGCCCGAGCCGGTGGGCCCCACGCACAGGATCAGGCCGTAGGGTTTGGACAGCAGCTTTCTCATCTCGAGCAAGTTGCGCTCGCTCATGCCCATCTCATCGAGCGGAATGGGTTTGGACGCGGCCAGAATACGCATGACCACGTCTTCGTTCCCGTTGACCGTGGGCAGGGTCGCGACGCGCAGCTCGATGGTCCGATCGCGCATACGGAACTTGATCTTTCCGTCCTGGGGTTTGCGCCGTTCGGAGATATCCAGCTTGGCCATGATCTTGAAGCGCGCCACCAGCGGATTGCGAAATGCCGCGGGAATGTCCTGGTAGCGCACGCAATCCCCATCGATACGAAAGCGGATGCGCGTGCTTTCTTCCTTGCCGTAGGGCTCGATGTGGATGTCGGACGCGCCCCGCTGAAAGGCATCGATGATGATCTGGTTGGCCAGCTTGATGATGGCGCTATCCGACTCCTCGCCTTCCTCTTCGTCGTCGCTCGGCTCGTCGATGGCGCCCGCGCCGTCGTCAACCGAGAGCTCCTTGAGCAAAAGATTGACGTCCGGCCGCAAACCGTACGAACCTTCGATGCAGGCAGCGATCTCGTCCTTGAGGCCAACGTGAAAGACCACCTCGCGATCGCTCTCGATGGCACGCAGGGCATCGCAACGGGAGAAGTCCCAGGGATCGTCAATGACCACCACGAGCTGATGGCCGCGCCGCTCGATAGGCACCGCGCCCATCTTCTTCAGGTAATCGAGCCGCAGATGGCTGCGTAGGTCCTCCGGAATCAACTGATCGCTGCCAAATCGGTAGAAGGGCGCGTTGTAGAAAGTCGAAAGCGCCTTTTCGACGTCGGCGCGATTCACGCCTGTCTTCTCGATGAGATAGCGGGCTGGATCCTGGCCGGATTGCTCCGCCGCAGAAAGAGCCTGGCCGAGGGTTTCGGGGCTCAGAATGCCGGCGGCCACCAGGGTGTCCCACTTGCCCGCCGGTTTCTTGCCCGCGCGATCACGACTCGCCGACCCCGGCTTGCCCTCGGGAACGGGAGTGCTTTTCTTGGACGGGAGCGCGGCTGCGGGGACCGGCGTTGCGCGGCCCTCGGGAACCGACGCGCGCGCCGCTGGCGTGTTGGCCACCCTCGCTGGCGGGGGCGCCTCGCTTGGCGCCAGCAGCCCGGGCAGGACCGCCGCAATGGCCCGACAGATATCGCCCGCGTACACGAGATCGCGGGGTACGAAGAACCCGGATTCATCCTGGCGATTGACCACCAGCATGACGCCGAAGGGGAGATCGTCGACCAAGAGCGGCGCCACGATGGCGCCCCGGATTGTGATCCCCAGCCATTGCTCGAAACGTTCGTCGGGGCGCAAGCGCGGGTGCACGCGCGCCAGCTCGGTTGCGTCGTTCAGGTTCCGAAAGCCGAGGGGAGCCTTGCTGCCGTAGGCGTAGCCGACGACATTGGTCGGATCGCGCGGCAGGCGCAACTCGCGTACCATGTCTTGCACCCAGGCCACGGCCCGCAGCTGGCCCTGGACATCAGACATGAACAAGGCGGTGCGCTCCGCGCTCAGGAATGCGCTGACGCGGTCAGCAGCCTCGAACAGGAGGCCGTCCAAGCTGCTGACCGAACCGATGCTGGCGACCAACTCCGCGAGGCGTGTTCGTCGGTCGATCTGGCCAGGTTGCTCACCGAGTTGCTTGAGCCAGGTGGCCGCATCCATGGAACGTCCTCTATGTCGACATCGTTAGTTATCGACCGCAACTCAAGCCACACCGCGCGCACGGAGGTCTGCGTACCAACGACTACCTGCCCCTACCTCCGCGCCCTCGCTCCCAGAGCCTTCGTTCTGTGCTTCCGACGTGCTACCTTCACTTGTTCTTTTCCCCAAGGGAAGCAGAGCCGATGCAAGACGAGCGCATCCTGGTTGTCGACGACAGTCCCACCATCCTGAAGCTGGTGGAAATGACACTGACCAAGGCGGGCTTCCGCGTATCGACTGCGGATTGCGGCGAGGCGGGCATCCTGGCCGCGACCGAGCGTCCCCCGGACCTGCTGCTGCTCGACTTCCTTCTGCCCGACCTAAACGGCGACGACGTGTGCCGCGCCATCTCGGGAAACGTGGCGCTGGCCACTGTGCCGGTCATCGTGATGAGCGCCAAGGGCGAGGAAGTGGGCGCCTGCTTTTCCAACCTGGCCGCAGTGGTCGACGTGTTACCCAAGCCATTTTCGCCGGACGCGCTCATGGCGGTCGTCAGCCATGCCTTGGAGAAGCACCATAGCCAGCCCCGTCCCGTGCCGGACGAGTCGCCGGACACCCTCGACGTCGCGAAGCTGCTGCCCAAGTCGCAAGACGAGAAGCCGGCCGGCCTGCCCATCGGTCCCGACGGGGCCGCCTTGGTGGCTGATCTGGCGGTGGTGTCGATCGCCGACGTGCTGCTCCTGCTGCAAGACCGGCAGCATTCCGGCGCGCTCCGCCTCATGGGCAGTGACGCCAGCATCGAGATCTTCATCGACAAGGGCCGCATCGATTTCGCCGGCGCGCGGGGGGTCGCCGACGAGTTCCTGCTGGGTCATTTTCTGGTGCGCGGCGGACAGATCGAACACGCCAAGCTGGTCGATGTGCTCGACCAGCGACGCGCCTCCCCGACCAGCGAGCTGCTGGGTGCCGATCTGTGTCGTCGGGGCCTCATCACCAGCGCCGGGTTGAGAACCGCCATGGCCCAGCAAACTACCGCCCTGGTATTCGAAGGTCTGCGTTGGGGCGAAGGGCGTCTGTCGTTCCACCCCGCGGCTGAGCTCTCGCCGGCCGCGCGTGAAGCCGCCCTGGGCCTGCCCATCGACGGGCTCATCATGCAGGGACTTCGCCGGGTCGACGAGTGGCGCGTGATCGGGCAGGAAGTCGGTGATTTCGACATGGTTTTCGTGCGCAACGAAGAAAAAATTGCCTCGTTCGACGCTCAGCAGTTGCTGCGCGAAGAGGCGGCCGTGCTCGAACTGGTCAACGGTAAGAACACGGTGCGCGACATCGTTCGCCAGACCAAGCTGGGCTCGTACGACGTGACCCAGGTGCTGTTCCGGCTGCTGCGCTGCAAGTTCATCCGCAGACGCGTGGCGCCGATGGTTGGGTAACCGTGGCGAGATCCTCCCTGCTGGACGTGGTGTTCTTTCACCTGCGTGGCCTCCGTTGCGCCCTGCCTACCAGCGTGGTGCGCGAGATGCTGCCCATTTCCGGCCTCACGCCCGTCCCGCTCGCCCCACCCGTCATCCGCGGCATCGCACCCGTGCGTGGGCAAGTCCTGCCGGTCCTCGACCTGGGGGTGTACTTCCCGCAAGCCGGGGAGCCCGAGGGCCACGGCATGCCCGATCCCATGATGAGCGAAAGATTCCTCTTGATCGAGACCGCGCCTGACGCCAACACCCCGGCGATCCAAGCCGCGTTGGCCGTGGAACGCCAGGTGCGCGTCGGGCAAGTCGACGAGCAGCACAGCCGACCGCCACCGCCACGGCCGACCTTCTTGGTCGCCACCGTTCTCGACTCTGACGGCCCGGCCCTGCTGATCAACGCCCAACAGGCCATCGATCAGGTTCGCGGCGCCATCAGTACGGTGACAAATCCATGACGAGCAAGAACCGAATGGAAAATCTGATCGGCGTGATGCGCGCCGCCCGGCGCGGCGACCTCACGGTGCGCGCCGATGTCGAAACAGAAAGCCTGGCTCCCCTGGCGCGCGCCCTCAATGAAATGTTGGAAGGGCTGGGCCACACGGCCAGCCGCATAGCGGGGAGCGCCAGGGTGGCCCTGTCGGCCGCGGAAGGGCTGGGGCGTGCCATCCGGGTCGTAGCCGAAGGCGTGTCTCGCCAGCAGACGGCCATCGCCGAGATCGCGCGCAAGCTGAAAGCCCTAGAGGCGCGCTCCGACGAAATTGGGCAAATCGTGGAATTATTCGACGATGTCACCTCTGAGACGAACATCCTCGCGCTCAACGCAGCCATCGAGGCCTCACGCGCCGGCGTGCAAGGCAAAGCCTTCGGCCTGGTGGCCGAGGACGTGCGCAAATTGGCCGAGCGCTCGGCGGCGGCCACCAAGGACATTGGCGCCTTCATTCAGACCATCGTGAGCTCGACCGGCGAAGCCAACCACACGGTCGAGCAGATTCGCAGCGTGAGCGAAACCCTGGCCGCCTCTGCCGCTCAGGCCGAACGCGACAGCGCGGGACTGGGCGCCGCCAGCAAAGCCCTGGTGGAAGTCCTGGCCGGTCTGCGCTTCGCCGGCCAAGACGAGGCCAATCTGACGCGCGCCCTGCGCGAGCGGCGGGCCCAGCTCGGCGACGCGCTCGCGTCGCTTCAGCCCCTGCTCGACAACGCCACCACGCCGCTCGGCGACGCCCTCCGGCGCGTGTTGGCCGCGCTGGCCGACGACGCGAGTGGAAGTGAGCACGGATAGCGTTGGTTGCAAGCCATGGCATCGCCTCCAGAAAAAGGTGAGCGCGGCCCTTTGGGTGAGTGGAACCCGAGCGAAGCCGAGCTGCTGCGTGGCTTGTTTCTCGACGAGGCGGAGAAACACCTACGCGAGATCGCCGAGGCCGAGCGGGCGCTGGCGCGCGCTGCGGAGGCCAGCTTGGAGGTCGATCCCGAACTGGTCGATGCCCTGTTTCGCCATCTGCACACGCTCAAGGGTGCGGCGGGCTCGGTGTCCCACGACGCCATCGCTCGGGCCGCTCACGAGTTGGAAGAGCTGTGCGCCGAAATACGGACCGGCAAACTGGCGCCCACTTTCGGCATCCTGGAACGTATCGACGAAGGCATCTCGGCCCTGCGCGCCTATCTGACCAGCGCGCGTCTGGCGGCACCGCCCGCCCGTGGTGCCGATCCGCCCGAGACCGTATCCCTGCCGCTTGGGCCGAGCGAACGCCGCCGACAAACCGATCGGCGTGCCGTGGTCGATCGGCGCACGAGCGCCGAGGGCATGTTGCGGGTCGAGGCCGAGCGACTCGATGCCCTGCTCGACGGGGTTGGCGATCTGGTCATTCTGCGCACCCGCCTGCACCGGCGCGTGGACGAGTTGGAGAGCGTGTTGCGCGACCTGCGGGTGGTTCGCAGCACCATGCGAACCACCCTGGGCGAGCTGGAAACCGATCTGCCGGCGGGTGCTCCGGCCGACCACGAGCAGAGGAATCGCCTGCTCGACCGCCTGGGCGAGGTCGAGGTCGCGCTCAACAACTTCACCTCGTACCTGGATCGCACCACCCGCGCCCTCGCGGCCGACACGGGCTCGATGCGCTGCACTTCAGAACAACTGGAAGAGCAAATCCAGCGCGCGCGCCTGGTGCCCATGGAATGGGCGTACAGCCGACTCGGTTCGGCCATGCGCGAGTTGGAACGGTCCTGCCACCGCCCGGTGGACCTGGTGATTTCGGGCGGCGAGGTCGAGCTCGACAAGGGTCTCATCGACCAGCTGGTCGACCCCTTGCTGCATTTGCTCCGCAATGCCATCGCGCACGGGATTGAGGCGCCCGAGGTGCGCCTTCAGCGTGGCAAGCCGGCGCGCGGGCGCATCGAGATCAAGACCGTGCAGGAAGGCGAATGCGTCTTCATCACCTTTGAAGATGATGGGGGCGGCATCGATCGGAACGCCATCCGGCAGGCGTTGGTGCGCACCGGCCGACAGAAGGCGGCGGAGGACCTGGACGACAAGGGGGTGCGCGCGGCTGTCTTCGAGCCGGGCTTCTCTACCCGACCCCATTCAGATGCGCTGGCCGGCCGAGGCATGGGGCTCAACATCGTCGAGCGCACCGTCGCGCACATGGGGGGCGAGGTGAAGCTGGAGTTCGCGCCCGGCCTGTTCACGCGCTTTCACCTTTCGGTGCCTCTCAGCGCCAAGATCACGCGGGCCCTGCTCTTCAAATTGGGCGGCCAGGTCTATGCCGTGCCGGCTGCCCACGTTATCGAAGCCTTGCCGGTCGGGCCCGACATGCTGTCTGGCAATTCTCTCGTGACCTCCCTGTCACCCAATCAGCCGGGCGGGAACGAGCCCCCGCTGCCCATGTTGCGCCTGCATGCCCTGCTGGCGGTCGAGTTGCCTCCCGGCCGGCGCGCGGCCGCCTTGCGCGTCCGTTACGGCGGCCGTGATTTCGTCATCACGTGCGACAAGATCATCGGCCCGCGCACGGTGGTGATCCGTCCCCCGGGTCCGCTGCTCGGACTCATGCCGCTCTTCGCCGGGGTGACGGCCTCGGGAGCCGGCAAGGCACAACTGGTCCTGGACCTGGGCACGCTGGCGGATGCCGCCTTCGCGCCCAGGCAGAGCGCGCCACCAGGTCCGCGGCGCGGGCAACCGCGCGTGCTGATCGTGGATGATTCGCGCATGGCGCGCGAGAGCGCGGCCCGCCTGCTCGCCACCGCTGGCTACCAGACCGTCACGGCTGAAGATGGCTGGGACGCCTGGGAGATTCTGGGCGAGCGGCGCTTCGACGCGGTGGTGACCGGGCTGGAAATGCCGAGAGTCGATGGCTTTCAGCTGATTGCCCGGATTCGCCACGAACCGACCCTGCACGGGCTGCCCATCGTCGTGCTCTCCTCGCGCACCTCGCAATCGACCCGCCATCGCGCCTTGGACGTCGGGGCCAGCATCTTCTTGCCCAAGTCGCGTCGCCAGCGCAGCTTGGTAGAAGCCGTTCGCTCGTGCTTGCACGAGGGTGTTCCCGCGCCATCGCCGGTGGCGCGCAACTCGCAAACCTCACCGTGAGCGCAGGCGGGGCCGCGCTTCCTGCTCTTTCGCGCCAATCGCCCGCCGCTCACGGCATATGCGGCGGCGGGGTGGTCTCGGCGAGCACGGCGCCTTCCGGAGCCACGATGGTGCCCGTCACGTTTCCCTGCGCGGTCGCGCCGGGCCACACCACACTGCGCACGACCTGCGCGCCTTCCGAGACGCGGCCGCCACTGCACACCACGACCCAAGGCCCCACGACAGCTCCTGCTTCGACCACCGCGCCGGCCGCCACGCGAGCCGGTGCCACGATCTGGGCCCTGGGATCCACCTGGGCCGCAGGATCGACACCAGTCAGCGGCCCGGGAGGATGGGACAGGAGGGCGGGGTTGTCCAACAAGGCCAGATTCCCGGCCAGGTAACGCTCCGGGGTGGAGTGCTCGGCGAAGTAACCCGTGATGCTCATCGAGCCGATGCGCTCACCCGCCAGCAGAGCCGGGATATACGCGTCCCCGATCATGTCGGACACGCCGGCGGGCAAGCGGTCGAGCAGCGCGGATTCCACCACATGAATCCCGGTGAACATGCGGGGGGCGAGGGGCGGGCCAGCGGAGTGGGCCAGGCTCTGCCCGCGCAGGCTCAGCACCCTGCCGTCGCTGCGCACGCCAATCGGTGCCCATAGCTCGGGGTGGGGATCCTCACGCAGGACCATGGTGGCCACCGTTCCCGCGGGTGCTTGCAGGTGAGCCGCGACCACCGCGCGCAGATCGATCTCGGCCGCGATCTTGCCGTTGATGATGAGCACCGGCTCGGAACGAAAGAGCGAGCGCGCGTGGCGTACCCCCCCGCCGGTGCCCAGCAGCTCCTCCTCGCCGGAGTAGCGAATATTGACGCCAAAACGCGACCCATCCTCCAAGGTGCTGCCGAGCTTGTCGCCGTGATGGTGCAGGTTGATGACGACATCGCACAGGCCAGCCTCGCGACACAAAGCCAGGACATAGGTGATCGCGGGGTAGCCACAGATGGGAAGCAGCGGCTTGGGCAGAGCCAGGCCCAAGGAGCCAAGCCGAGTCGAGCGGCCCGCAGCCAGAATCATCACCTGCATAGGGAGGAATTATTCACCAGTGAGCGGTCGAGGCCAACATTCCGTTTAGGCGTCCACGGGCCTCTGCCAAAACCGGCCTTTTATCAAGGGACACGATCTCCGTCGGGGAACAGCAAGGCTCCAGGCTTCAGGCTCCAGGCTTCAGGCTACGGGCTGCAGGCCATGCGGAGGAGGCGGTCGGCGCGAACGCCGGTGATCTCTGGAAGCCGGGAGCCTGAAGCCGGGACCCTGAAGCCCTCCTGACTGGAGCCTGAGGCCTGAAGCCCTCCTGACCGCGTGGGGAGCCGGCGAGCTCTGCTCGCCGCGCACCATCGCGGGAGGGGTTGGGAACCCTCCCAGGGTTCCCAAGTCAATGGTAGGCTGCCGGCACTATGAAGATCTGTGTCATTGGAACTGGCTACGTCGGCCTGGTGGCGGGGGCGGGGTTCGCGGACATGGGCAACGACGTCACCTGTTGTGACATCGACGCCGACAAGATCGCCATCCTCAAGCGCGGCGAGGTCCCCATCTACGAGGTGGGCCTGGACAAGCTGCTCGCCCACAACGTCCGCGAGGGTCGTCTTGCCTTCACCACCGATATCGCGGCCGGCGTGGCGGGCGCCGCAGTCGTTCTGCTGGCCGTGGGCACCCCACCCCTGCCCGACGGTTCGGCCGACCTGAGCTTCATCTTGCAAGCCGCCGAGATGGCCGGTCGCGCTCTGACGGGCTGGACCGTGCTGGTGACCAAGTCGACCGTGCCGGTCGGCACCGGCGATAAGATCGAGGCGATCGTGCGTCAGCACGCGCGCCACGAATTCGCGGTGGCGGCCAACCCAGAGTTCCTCAAGGAAGGGGATGCGGTCAGCGATTTCATGAAACCCGACCGCATCATCATCGGGACCAGCGACCCCCGCGCCCTGGCCACCCTGCAGGCCCTGTACGCGCCCTTCACCCGATCGAGCGATCGCATTCTGGTGATGGACCGGCGCTCGGCTGAGCTGACCAAGTACGCCGCCAATTCCATGCTGGCGACCCGCATCTCGTTCATGAACGAGCTGGCCAGCCTATGCGACGCCACGGGCGCCGACATCGAGTTGGTGCGGCGCGGGCTCGGCGCCGACAGCCGCATCGGCACCAAATTCCTCTACCCCGGGGCAGGATTCGGCGGAAGCTGCTTTCCCAAGGATCTGCGCGCGGTGATCAACACGGCCAAGCAAGTGGGCGCGCGCCTCGACGTCCTGTCCTCGGTCCAGGCGGTCAATGAACGCCAGAAACACCACGTGGCCCAGCGCGTGCTCAAACACTTCGGCGGCGATGTGCGGGGCCGCAAGATTGCGCTGTGGGGTCTGGCTTTCAAACCCGGCACCGATGACGTACGCGAAGCGCCCGCCCTGGTCATCATCGAGGACCTGCTGGCCGCCGGTGCGCGCGTGGCCGCCACCGACCCCATCGCCATCCCGGCGGCGCGCAAGCTGCTGGGTGAGCGGGTGGAGTTCCAGGAGTCCAACTACCAGTGCGCCGAGGGCGCCGACGCCCTGGCCCTGGTCACCGAATGGCGTGACTACCGCCGCCCCAACTTCGAGCGCCTGCGCAGCATCATGCGCACGCCCGTGTTGGTCGACGGGCGCAACGTCTGGGAGCCGAGCGTGTTGCGGGCCGCCGGGTTCGTCTACTATGGGATTGGCAGAGGCAACGGCGGAAGCCTGGCCCTCTGACGACGGGTGAAATGGGGCTCCGCCGTGGCCCTGCTCGACGACATCCTGGCTAGCTTGACCGGCGGCGCAGCCTTGCCCGAGGTCGCGCGCAAGGAGATCACGCACGCGCTGGCCTGTGCCGACGAGGGCGAGTTGGTGATCGCCGAGGCGCGGCTGCTCGCGCTGTGTGACGACTACCCCGAGCTGGCTGCCGTGTTTCTGGCACTGGGCGAGGTTCGCGCGCGCCGCGGTCACGACGAAATGGCGGTCGAGGCCTATGGCCGCGCGGTGGACCTGGCCAAGGACGCCGTCGAGGGCTGGCTGGGCTTGGGCGAGGCCTTGGCTCGCCTCGGTCGTGCCGAGCCGGCCCGGGACGCGCTTCGCCGCGTGCTTTCCGGCACGGCCGACCTGGCTCTGCGTGGTCGCGCGCATGCCGCACGCGCGCGCCTGGCCATGCGCGCGGGCCGTGCCGGCGAGGCGGTGCGCGAGCTGCGCAAGGCGGCCGAGGCCTGTCCGCGCGATCGCGAGATCGCCGCCGATCTGGGCCGCGCCCTGCTGGCCGCAGGTGTTCCCGATGGCTGGCGTTGGCTGCTCCACGCGGCCCAGGATCTGATCGAGACCAAGGGCCCGGGCGCGCGGGTTGATGCCGACCTGGTCAGCGAGGCGGCGGCCGCCTGTCCCGAGGAGCAGACGGCGCAAAACCTGCTACGGGCGGCGCTCGCGGGCGTGGCATGGCAAGAACAAGCGGGCGCGCGCGTGCAAGCGGCCCTGGCCGAGCGATTGGCAGCGGCCGGGCACGCGCCAGAAGCCACCGACCTGGCGGCCCAGGCCATGGCCGCCAATCCCAACGATGCGGCCGTGGTGGCCGCCTGGCGCTCGCTGGCCGAAACAGCGGGTGACTTTTCCGGAGCCCTGGCGGCAGCCGCGCGCGAGGGCGAGTTGGGCGCGCCCGTGTCAGCGCCGACCCTGATCCGACTGGCCTTGGCGGCCCAGGATCGCGCCGAGCTCGAGCGCGTGCGAGCCCGTCTCGAGTCCGATGCGCCGCCTGCGCCCTCCCGGGATTCCCATCTCAACGCCCTGGCTGCCGCCCTGGCCGCTTGGCTCGACGGAAAAGCGCGCGAAGCCGACCTGCTGGTCCTCGCCCCGTTGGCCAGCACCGAGGCCGCGCGACGCTTTTTGGCCCAGGCGCTGGCCCCGGACGCGCCCCCGCAGGGCAATCTGCGCGCTCGGCTCGCCTTTGCTTGCGATCTGGCCACCCGCTCGCCCGAATTGCAGTCGCTCCTGCCCGGAGCCATACGCGCCGCCGAGGCCATGGATCGCCCTCTGATGGTTGCGGTGATGGGCGAGTTCAACGCGGGCAAGTCGTCCTTCGTCAATGCCCTGTGCGGCGCCGAGATCGCACGGGTGGGCGTCACGCCCACGACCGCAACGATCAACGTGCTTCGCTTCGGCCCACCCGGCGGACGCGTGCACTTTCACGACGGGCGCGTGGAAGAGCGCAGCGAGAGTGAAATCCGGTCGTTCGTCGCCGACCTGGACGAGTCTGGGGCGGGCTCCGTGCGCATGGTTGAGATCTTCCACCCCTTGCCCGTGCTGCAGAAGATGGAGGTAGTGGATACCCCGGGTACCAATTCGCTACGGCCCGAGCACGAGCGCGTGGCGCGCGCGTTTCTCGTCGAGGCGGACGCCATCGTGTGGATCTTCTCCCTGGCCCAAGCAGGCAAGGCAAGCGAGCACGGCGTCCTCGATCTGGCGCATTCGGCCGGCAAGCGCGTGCTGGGCGTGCTCAACAAGGCGGATCAGGCGGGCGCGGAGGACGTCGCGGCCACGCTCACCCACGTGCGCCAATCCTTGGGCGAGCGCGTGGAAGCCCTGCTTCCGCTGTCCGCGCGCGAGGCGCTCTTGGCCCAGCTTGCCAACGAGCAGGCCCGATTGCACCGGAGTGGAATGCCGGCGGTCCTGGCGGCCTTGCAAGAACGATTCTTCCAACACGCGCAGAGCCTGAAGCGGCGCACGGCAAACGCGGCTCTGGCGCGTTTCATCGACGAAGCGGGCGCGCTCATACCTGCCCCATCCGCTGATCAATCCGCGCAGCTCGCCTCTCGCCGCGCCCAGCTCGACGCCAGCGAGAGCCGCATTGCAGCGGCCGTGGCGCGCGAGCGCCTCCATCTGCCGGCCAATCTGGACGACGGCTTCCGGCGGGCCGCGGCCGAGGTCCTGGCCATGGCGCAGCCACGCGCCTGGCCCCTTTCCGATCCCCGCGCCTTCGCCGCCGACGAGGAATTCCTGCTGGACGTGCTCGACGAAGTCATCACCAACGCAACCGAGGCCACCAAATCGGCCTTGCTGGCCGCAGCCGACGGCGCGCCCGAGCTGCCCATTGCCGCTGCCGTCGATCAGTTTGCCGCCTACGCGCGCGGCATGCTGGCCGGTGGCCTGGCCGAGGGATTCCTCAAGCAATACCTTGCTCGGTTGGGCCGCGCCGACCTCAAGGCCGCGGCTGCGGCGCTCAGCCGCAAGCTGCCCGATGCGGAAGCCGAGCTGTTTGCGCCATTGGCGGCCAAGATCCGCGCCGTCTACCTTCAGGCGCGAGCCGACCTGGCCCTGCAAGCGGCTCGCAGGGACATGGCCGGCGCCCTGATCGAGGCGCGCCTGTCCGGCCCGTTGGCGGCCTTGCGGGCTTGCCTTGGCCCCGACCTCCAGGGGTAACGTGCGATCGCCCGTTGCCAAAGAGGACTCTGGGGTGCTCGGAATCGACGAGGCAGGGCGTGGCCCGGCGCTTGGGCCGATGGTGCTGGCCGCGGTCGCTCTGGACGAGAGCGCCGCCACGCTGCTGGCCAAGCAAGGGGTACGTGATTCAAAGGCCTTTGGTTCTTCCCCGAGGGCGCAAGCCAAGCGCGCGGACCTCAAGAAATCCATCGAAGAGCTCGCCATCTGGGTCGGTCTCGAGGTTTGCACCGTGGAAATCATCGACGAGCATGTGAGCCACGGCGCACTCAATCTGCTGGAGCGAGCGCGCGCCGTGTGCCTGATCGAACGCGCCCCACCCTGCCGCCGTGTCATCGCGGACGGACGCGCCCTGTTTGCGCCACTTCAGACCCGCTATCCCCATCTTGAAGCACGCGACCGGGGCGAGTCGATCCACACGGCCGTAGCGGCGGCCAGCATCTGTGCCAAGGCGCATCGCGATGCCCTTTTCGACGAAATCGCGCGACGTTACGAGGTGGCCTTCGGCCCGTTGCGCGGAGGCGGATACGCCAATCCGCTGACGCGTGCCTTCGTGGCCGAGTACGTTCGCCGGCACGGCCATCTGCCGCCCGAGGCTCGCGCGAGCTGGCCTTGGCCAGGAAACCCGTCGCCGGCCCCTGGCCGCGAGCTGTAGTTAACATCGCGCATCGTACCTGCCTAGCAGGCAATCTCCAAGCGGCCTACGAGACGCGTCGCGCTGTGGAGCGAAAACTGCTCGCCCCTGCCGGACGAATCCCAAAAAACCTGGACAGATCCGCAAAACCGGCTCATCTTGTAGCGTCACATTCTGATCGTCGCCCACTGGATTCCTAAGCGAAGCCGTTGCTGGGTAGTCGACCGAGAACCAAAACCTGGCACAAGGAGAAGGAATCATGGGAAAGAGACTCTACGTCGGTAACCTGCCCTACTCGGCAAGCGAACAAGACCTGCACGACCTCTTCGCCGGCACCGGCCACGAAGTCACCGAGGCCAAGCTGGTCCTGGATCGCGAGAGCGGCCGCCCGCGCGGTTTTGCTTTTGTCGAGATGGCCACCGACGCAGGCGCGGAGAACGCCATCTCCGCCCTGAATGGCAAGGATTTCCAAGGCCGTACCCTGACGGTTAACGAGGCCCGCGAACGATCGGGTGGTGGCGGCGGCGGCGGCGGCCGGGGCGGCTTTGGCGGCGGGAACCGAGGACGCGGTGGCGGTCGAGGCGGCTCGGGCGGCCGAGGCGAACGCTGGTAGAAAGTCCGTGAAGCCGTTCAACAAGAACGCAGCAGAAAAGCGCAAGAAGGAGCTCGGCCGCCAGCAATGGCAAAAGGAAAAAGCCGAGCGGCACCTCCAGCGGCAGCAGGAGCGTGAGAAGCGTGGCTTGCTGAGCCCGGACGAAGATCCCGATATCGCCGGGATCGTGCCCGGCCCTCAGCCGCCACTGGCCGAAGACCCTTCCGGAATCCCGCCCGACCCTCAGTCATCGACCGAAAAAGACTCCTGAGGGACCCGCGGGCCAACTCGTAGACCCAACCCGATTGGCGGGATGGGTGGCCCGACGCCTATCCGGACCGTGCGAAATCGCACGGTCCCAGGTCGGTAACCGGCGACCACCTGGGCCTCGCGCTTGCGCCTCTCGGCCCGGTTGGCGTTACAATCGCAACTGTGCGCGCGGACGGCCAAGCCGAAACCTATGCCGACCGCTTTCGCGTCGAGGGCGAAGCGATCGAGGGGGGCATGGGCCTGGTCTATCGCGCCAAGGATCTGCAGACCGGCGAGTACGTCGCGCTGAAGGTGGTGTCCGAGCCGCGCGGCACCCAGACCCTGCGCTTCCAGCAGGAGGCGCTCATGCTCGCCGACATCGCCCACCCGGCCATCGTGCGCTACCTGGCCCACGGCTCCACCCCGCGGGGCGAGCACTACATGGTCATGGAATGGCTGGAGGGCGAAACCCTGGAGGACCGGCTGCAGCGCGGGCCGCTGCGCGTCTCCCACACGCTGCAGGTCGGCCGCCGCGTGGCCGAAGCCCTGGCCGTGGCCCACAAGCACGGCGTCGTCCACCGCGACATCAAACCGGCCAACGTCTTTCTCCCGGGCGGCGAGGCCAGCCAGGCCAAGGTCTTGGATTTCGGCATCGCTCGCCGCGCCTTCGATTCACGCGCGAACCTGCGCCTGACTGGCGCCAACGCGACCCTGGGCACCCCGCTCTACATGGCGCCTGAACAGGCGCGCGGGGCCAATTCCGTCGACGCGCGCGCCGACATCTTCTCTCTCGGGTGCGTCCTGTTCGAGTGCCTGGCCGGCCACCCACCCTTCGCCGGCGAAACGCCCACCGCCATCATGGCCAAGATCCTGCTCGATGATTCGGTGGACGTGTCCCGCAACCGGCCCGAGACCCCGCCCGTCTTGGTCGCGCTGATCATGCGCATGCTCGCCAAGAGCCCGGAAGACCGCCCGGCCAAGGCCGACGAAATCGCGACCGAGCTGTCCGCCATCGCCGCCCAGTTCCTCACCCGCACCACCGCCAGCGATCTGGCCGCGTTCCACCCGGCCACTCCGCTTCCGGCGGCCCTGGTTACCACCGGCGAGCAGCGCGTCCTCGCGGCCATCCTGGTCTCGCGCCCGCGCCTTGGCCCGGAGGCGTCGCCTGCCATGCATCCAGGCTATACCGCCGACCTGGCGGGCATTCTGG
>Ga0335069_10005586_pt1 | contig 18449 bp, 12 predicted proteins | sample Lox_Sample_11_FD_206714 | JGI IMG/M metagenome (GOLD analysis project Ga0335069, IMG submission 206714) | Soil microbial communities from Loxahatchee National Wildlife Refuge, Florida, United States - Lox_Sample_1.1 | ecosystem: Environmental > Terrestrial > Soil > Wetlands | place: USA... | reverse complement strand
TGCGGCTGTCACTGGTGTCGGACAACCTCACGCAGGTCACGATCCCGAGCGTTGGAAGCTTCGGCACCTTTGGCCGGCGCGACATCGAGCTGAAGCCCGGTCACTACACCGTGATCGGGACGCGGGAGGGATACCGGGAAGTGCGCCGCGACATCACCGTCAGTCCGGGCGAGCAATACCTGACGGTCAACGTGAGCTGCTCAGAGCCCATCTGAGTCGCGGGCGCGGAGCGCGCCATGGCAGACACCGCAGTTCTCATCGCTGGCGCAGGGCCCACCGGGTTGGTGCTGGCGCTATGGCTCACCCGGCAGGGAGTCGCCGTGCGCATCATCGACCGCGCGGCCGCGGCCGGCACCACCTCGCGCGCACTCGCGGTCCAGGCGCGTACGCTCGAGCTCTATCGACAGCTCGATCTCGCACGAGCGGTCGTCGAGCAAGGGCACCGTGTTCCCGCGGTCAATCTCTGGGCGCGCGGCGAGAAGGCAGCTCGCGTGGACCTCATGGATATCGGCGCCGGCCTGACGCCCTACCCTTTCCTGCAGATTTATCCGCAGGATGAGCACGAGCGGCTGCTGAGCGCGCGGCTGCTCGAGCTGGGTGTCTCGGTGGAGAGGAACACCGAGCTCATCTCCTTCACGGACACCGGCGATCGAGTAACCGCCCGGCTGCGCACGGTAGAGGGAAAAGAGGAGACGGCCGAGGCCTGCTATCTTGCCGGTTGCGATGGAGCGCGCTCCCGGGTGCGCGAGTCGCTCGGCAGCGGGTTTGCCGGCGGGACCTACCGCCACCTCTTCTACGTCGCCGATATCGAAGGAAGCGGTCCGCCGATCGATGGTGAGCTGCACGTCGATCTCGACGAAGCGGACTTTCTCGGGGTCTTCCCGCTCGCCGGCGCGGGCCGGGCGCGGCTGATCGGTACGCTGCAGGATGAGCGCACTCGCCATCCCGAGAGCCTGCGGTTCGAGGACGTGAGCCAACGGGCCATCCACAGCCTCGCGCTCTCAGTACGCAAGGTGAACTGGTTCTCCACCTACCACGTCCATCATCGCGTCGCCGGCCACTTCGGCGCCGGGAGGGTGTTCCTGCTCGGGGATGCTGCGCACATCCACAGCCCGGTCGGCGGGCAGGGGATGAACACCGGTATCGGCGATGCGATCAACCTCGCCTGGAAACTCGCGGCGGTGCTCGGTGGCTGCGCGCGGCCCGGGTTGCTCGCCACCTATGAGGACGAGCGGATCGGTTTTGCGCGACGGCTGGTGGCAACGACCGACCGGGTGTTCACGCTCGCTACCTCGCCGGGGAAGCTCGCCGAGGTGCTGCGCACGCGCGTCGCGCCGGCGCTTCTCGGCCGCGCGCTGGCGCTCGAGCGCGTCCGCGAGTACCTGTTCCGCACCGTCTCGCAGCTCGTGGTCGAGTATCGCGGCTCTGCGCTCAGCGCGGGCCAGGCGGGGCAGATCCACGGCGGCGACCGCCTGCCGTGGATCGCGCACGACGGCACTGACAACTACGCATCGCTCGCGCTGAGCGCCTGGCAGGTGCACGTCTATGGAAACGCAGCGGAGCCGTTGAGACAGTGGTGCGCCGCGCAGGGTTTGCCGCTGCAGCGCTTCCACTGGAGCGCGGTGCATGAGACGGCGGGCATCGAGCGCGACACGCTCTGCCTGCTGCGACCGGATAGCTACGTAGCGCTCGCGGATCGCAACGCGGACCCCGCCACGCTCGGCCGCTACTTCAGCGAGCGCGCGCTGCGTCCGCAGCCACTGCCCGGCGCGCCCGCTGCCGCTCTGACCTGAAGTCGTGCGCGGCGCGCTTGCCGCAGGCGTCCGGCGCTCCTAAGCTGCGCGCAAACAACATCCGTCACGTGGCGGTGTATCGATGGCAGAAGGTGAGGGCAGCGTTGCGCTGCTCGCCGGAGCGAGCGGTTTGACCGGGGGTTTCACCCTCGAAGCTTTGCTCGGCGCGCCCGATGTGAGCCGCGTCATTGCGGTGACCCGCCGGCCCCTCGGCCGGGAGCATCCGCGCCTCGCCAATCGTATCGTGCAGTTCGAGCGCCTCGAGGCGCAACTGAAAGGCATGGCCTGCGACGTCGCGCTCTGCTGCCTCGGGACCACGCTGCGCAAGGCGGGCTCGCAGCAGCGCTTCCGTGCAGTGGACGTGGACTGCGTGCTCACCGTGGCTCGTGCCGCCAAGGCGGCCAACGCGCGCCGTTTCGTGGTGATGTCGAGCGTCGGCGCCGACCCCAGCTCGCGTAATTTCTATCTGCGCACCAAGGGCGAGATGGAAGAGGAGCTGGAAGCCGTGGGATTCGAGTCGCTCGACATCCTGCAGCCTTCCATGCTGCTCGCCTGGCGCGCCGAGATGCGGCCGCTCGAGTTCTTCGGCCGCGCGCTCATGCCGCTGGTTGCGCCGCTGCTGCGTGGCAAGTACACGCCATACCGCGCGATTCGGGCGCGCACCGTGGCCGCCGCCATGCTCGGCGCGACCCGCTCGGGCCGCCGCGGCGTGCAGCGCTACACCTATGAGGGTATCCAGTCGCTCGCGCGGCTGAGCGCGCCGCGCATCCGCCCTCTCACCCCGGCCAAAGCACCGGCCAGGCCGCGTTAGGCGTGCCATGGCGATGCGCGCCGCGACTGCCAACGCCGCGGCCTGTATCGCCACACTGCTCGTGCTGGCGGGCTGTGCCAGCACGCGGCCTGAGCCGCCGCGCTCACTCCAGGGCAGTGAGATCGCTGCGGCCGCGGCGGCGCTCATCGGCACCCGCTATCGCTTCGGTGGGGCGGACGGCGCGGGCTTCGACTGCAGCGGACTCGCGCTGTACGTGCATGAGCGCGTGGGACTCGCGATTCCGCGTACGGCGGCCGAGCAGCAGCGCGCAGCGCTGGCCGTGCCGATCGCCGAGCTCACTGCGGGCGACCTCGTGTTTTTTCACATGCACGGCAGCAGCATCGATCACGTCGGCATCTATGCCGGCGAAGGCCGCTTCATCCATGCGCCGCGCGCCGGCGGCGCGGTCGGGTACGCCGATCTCCGCAGCGGATTTTACGCCCGTCATCTCGCCGCCGCGGGCCGCTTCTGGGGAGCCGCCCGAGCAGCGCGCTGAACATAAGCAGCGACGCCATACGCTGTCGCCGATATGTGACACCACTTGAGAGCCGCGGCACACAATTCACTCTTGACTGCGATCCGCGACGATTTGACACTGGGGCTTCAGTGACAAAGGCAAACCCGTCGAAAGACGGGGACGCAAAGCCATCGGTCTAAAGGGAGCGATTCCTATGACGGCGGGGCTGCCAGCGATCGCGCGCAACGGCGCGAACGACAGCGCTCCAGTCCCCGTCGAAGAATCCGCGTAAGTCCAGCAGGGCTGCGGCGTCGAGAGTTCTGGTCCGGGGAAGTTATGACAGCAACACCAAACTTCGCTTCCGCTGCGGGCACGGAAGCCGGGAGTCCGGCGGCGCCTGTGCTCAGCGCAGGGCCGTTCGTGCTCAATCTGTGCTCCTCGACGACCCCGATGGCGCTCGCGCAGACCGACCTGCCCGAGCTGCGGCGGTTTCATTTTTTCGTGAGTCGGCGCTTCGAGGAAGGGCGCGAGCGCTTTCGTCTGCACATGGGTTATTTCGCGACGCTCGCCGAGGCCGAGGAGTGGCTGGGCGTAGTGCGCGAGATTTACCCCGGTGCCTGGGCCGGGGAGACGCCGGGCCGCAAGCTGCGGGAGCGGGCGACCGCTGCGGCGGTTGCGCAGGCCCAGCATGCTGCCGGTCCGCAGAGCCAGTTGCCCGGGAGCGCCGCGGCTGTGTCAGCGGCGCCCGCACCCGCGGCCCACGCCCACGCGCTCGCTGCCCACACGCCTGCTGCCCACGCGCCCGCGGCCCACGCGCCTGCGGCCCGTTCGCCAGCCCCCCCTGCAGCACGCCCCGCTCCTCGAGCCACGGTCACCGCACCTGCACCCACCAGGGTACCGGTGGTGCACGCGGCTCCGCCGCTGCCGCGCAATCCGGGAGGCGGCGTACCGCTCCTCGCCGCGCCGGCCTCACGCCCGGCTCCGCCTTCGCGACCCGCTCGCGCCCCGCAGCCGCCGCCAGTCGTCGCGGGCGCCGGGGGGGCACGCACCACCCCGACGGCACGCACGCCGCCCGCAGCGCTTAGCGCACCGGCATCGCGGGTGGCCGCTAAGGCGCCGCCGGCTGCGCCGGCAACGGTCGCGGTCACTGAAGCCGCTTCCAAGCCCGTCAAGACCGGTGTGAAGCAAGTTTTCGAGGACTCGAACGTGCGCGAGGTGCTCAAGGCACTCGGCGATGCGAGCGCCACGGGTGAGACGCGCCTGATGCGTGCACCGCCTGCGGTGCCGGCGCGCGAGCCCGTTGCCGGCAGCACCTCGCTCAGCGATACCCAGGTGCTCAAGATGCTCGAGACGCGCCGCTCGCAGGAGAGCGAGCGGGGCCCCGCGGCGGTCGACGACAGCGGCATCCCGCTGCTGAAGCCCGACGACACGGGCACTCGCCAGGCACTGAAGGAGGCGCTCGTCACCAACACGGCGGTCGCCTTCGCCGTGCAGCTCCAGTGGTCAGTGCAGCCGGTCGAGCTCGACAAGGTTCCACCGCTCGCAATCTTCAGCGCCTATACGCTCTACACGGTCGAGGGCAGCCGCGACGGCCGCCGGTGGTACGGGCTGCGCCTGGGCTTCTTCAGCGATGCGATCTCCGCGAAGCAGGTCGCTTACTACGTGCGCTCGGAGTTCTCCTCGGTCGCGGTCGTCCCGGTCAGCCCGCAGGAGAAAGCACGCGCGACCGACCAGGACGCTGCCGCGGCGCTCGCTGCGCCCGTCGCGACCCGCTCGGATCCGGAGGAGGAATTCAAGCTGATCGAGGATGAGCCGCCGAAGCTGCCCGCGCCCGGACCGAAGCCCGCCGTTGCACCCACGCGCAGCACAGCCGGCACGCCGGCGCAGCCGACCCCGAAGGTTGCGGTAGGCCGCGCCGTGGTCCAGCCGAGCGCTCCCGCACCGAAAGCACGCATGCGCAACGCGCGGGTGGCGGCGCGCGAGACCCGGGGTCCGCAGACACTGGAGGAGACTCTGGAGATTCTCGGCGCGAGCCAGCTCTCGGTGGATGACGGCCGCGCTGCCTCGATCAACGACTCGGGCGTGCGGCATCTGCGCATCCAGGTCCAGAAGAACTCGCCCTTCTCGAAGCTCCTCGAGCGCCTCAACGAACGGCTCAGAAAATCCTGAGGCTGGCCGTCAGCGCTTCCCGAAGAGCTTCTCGAGCGCGGCACGCGCGCGTTCGACCTCTGCGGTGTTCGGAGGTGTGTACGCGCCCGGCCGCGGCTTGAAATGGTCGCAGAAGTTGGCGTGTGTCTTGTCGCTCACTTCCTCTGCCGTCGGCTCGCGGCAGTGCTTGGCGACGCGCGTGTCGTAGTCGACGCACATGCGGCAGACGTGCAGCTCCGCGCGGCAGGCCGGACACTCCTCGAGGCGGCGCAGGGGCAGCGTGAGCTGCGCCAGCGGGCTACCGCACTTCCAGCAGCTGAGGTCGTGTGCCATGGCTGCCACGATACTCCCGGCGTCGCGCGCGAGGCACGCCTCAGGCGCGCCGCGCCTGGAGCGAGGGTTCCTCGCCGCGCGTGCGCCCGCGCAGGAACTCCTCGAGCACCCGCGCGGTGTGCGAGTGGCGGCGGCGACGGGTGATGTGCGCCGGTGAGCCCTGCGCGACGACGCGCCCGCCGGCATCGCCCGCCTCCGGCCCCATGTCGATGATCCAGTCCGCCTCCGCCATGACGTCGAGATTGTGCTCGACCACCACCGCGGTGTTGCCCGCAGCCACCAGCCGGTGCAGCACGCGGATGAGCTTCTCCACATCGGCCATGTGCAGGCCCACGGTCGGCTCATCGAGCACATAGAGCGTGTGGCGCGCGCGCTGAGCCCGCTGCCCCTCATCGCGCACCTTGGCGAGCTCCGCCACGAGCTTGATGCGCTGGGCTTCCCCGCCGGAGAGGGTGGGGCTCTGCTGCCCGAGCGTGAGGTAGCCCAGCCCGACGTCCTGCAGCAGCCTGAGCGCATGATGTACACGCCCATGCGCGGCGAAGAAGCCCGCCGCGTCATCCACATTCATCGCGAGCACATCGCCGATGCTCGCCTCGCGCCAGCGAACCGCGAGCGTCTCCGGATTGAAGCGCCGTCCGCCGCACAGGTCGCATAGCACCTTCACATCGGGCAGGAAGCTCATCTCGATCGTGCGCACCCCCTGGCCCTCGCACCCCTCGCAGCGTCCACCCGTCGTGTTGAAGGAGAAGCGGCTCGCGCCGTAGCCGCGCATGCGCGCCTCGGTGGTGCCCGCATAGATGCGGCGGATCTCATCCCAGAAGCCGATGTAGGTTGCCGGGCAGGAGCGCGGTGTCTTGCCGATCGGGCTCTGATCGACCTCGAGCACGCGATCGAGATGCCCCAGCCCCTCGAGCGCGGCGCAGCCGATCAGCCCCGGATGCGCGGAGCGTCGGCGCCTGCCGCTCGCGCGAGTGTCAGCGGCCAGGCAGCGCCGCAGGTTGGCGTACAGCACATCGCGCGCCAGCGTGGACTTGCCGGAGCCGGAGACTCCGGTGATCACCACCAGGCGTCCGAGTGGAATCTGCACATCCCGCCCCCTGATGTTGTGCAGCGTGATGTCCGAGAGCTGCAGGCGCGGGGTGGCGGCGTCGACCTCACGGTGCGGCCGGGCCGGATGCAGCAGCGGCTCACGCAGGAAGCGGCCGGTCGTCGAGCGCGGATTGGCGGTCAGCTCCCGCACAGTGCCGGCACCGACCAGCTCTCCGCCGCGCACGCCTGCCCCGGGGCCGAGGTCGAGCACATGATCGGCGCGGCGGATCGTCTCCTCATCGTGCTCGACCACCACGAGCGTGTTGCGATGGCCGGTGAGCTCCCGCAGGGCCTCGAGCAGGATGGCGTTGTCGCGCGGGTGCAGCCCGATGGTGGGCTCATCCAGCACATAGCAAACCCCCTGGAGGTTCGAGCCCAGCTGCGCTGCGAGCCGTATGCGCTGCGCCTCGCCGCCCGAGAGCGTGGGGGCCGCGCGATCGAGCTGCAGGTAACCGAGGCCGACGCGCTCGAGGAACTGCAGCCGCGCCCGGATCTCCGCGAGCAGATCACGGGCGATCTCGCGCTCGCGTGGGCCGAGCCGCAGCCGGGCGAAGAACTGGGCGCTCTCGCTCACCGAATCGCCGGCGAGCGCGGCGATCGAGCGGTCGCGGAAGCGCACGCCGAGCGCGGTCGGATTGAGCCGCTGTCCCTGACAGCTGCCGCAGGGCTCGGGCGAGTGCAGGTACCACTCGTTCCACCACACCTCCTCGCCGCTTTGCTCCGCATCGAAGCCGGCCATCTCGACTCCGGTGCCGTAGCAGGTCTCGCACCAGCCGTGGCGGGAATTGAAGGAGAACAGGCGCGGGTCGAGCTCGGCGAAGCTGCGACCGCAGCAGGGACAGGCACGGCGGGTGGAGAACACCGTCACGCGCGCGGTCCCGCTCGGTTGCACGTGCAGCAGACCCTTGCCGAAATCGAGCGCGCGCGCCAGCCCATCGCGCAGCACCGCTTCGTGCCGCGCGCTCACCTCCATCTCCGCCACCGGCAGCTCGATGGTGTGCTCGCGGAAGCGCGACAGCCGCGGCCAGGGTGCCGTCGGCACGAGCTCCCCATCGACGCGCAGCGTGCGAAAGCCTTTCCTGGCCGCCCAGCGCGCCAGGTCCGTGTAGTAGCCCTTGCGTGCCACGATGAGCGGCGCGAGCAGGGCGACACGCCGGCCACGGAAGTCGCGCAGCAAGCGGGCCGCGATCGATGCGGCACTTTGCGGCTCGATGGCCGCGTCACAATCGGGGCAGTACTGCGTACCGAGCTTCACATACAGCAGCCGCAGGAAGTGGTAGATCTCGGTGAGCGTCGCCACGGTGCTCTTGCGGCCGCCGCGACTGGTGCGCTGCTCGATGGCGACCGTCGGCGGGATGCCATAGATCGCGTCCACGTCCGGCCGGGCCGCCGGCTGCACGAACTGGCGCGCATAGGCGTTGAGCGACTCGAGGTAACGGCGTTGCCCTTCGCTGAAGAGGATATCGAAGGCGAGCGTCGACTTCCCCGATCCGGAGACACCGGTTATGACGGTGAAGCGCTCGCGTGGGATCTCGACGTCGATGTCCTTCAGATTGTGCTCACGCGCCCTGTGGATGACGATCGCACGCGCATCGCTCCCATGCCCGTAGCGCGGCCTCGCCTCGGCGATGCTCGCGACGTTCGCCGCTCGCGCGGGCGCAGGGGCGGCGGGCGCCATCGCGCCACGCTCGAGGGCCGCCTCATAGGCGCTCAGCGCCTGTCCGGTGGAGGAAGCGGGCTCGGCCCGCACCTGGGCCGGTGTGCCGGCGCACACGATCTCTCCGCCGTGTTCCCCGCCCTCGGGCCCGAGATCGATGATCCAGTCGGCGGCGCGGATGACATCGAGATTGTGCTCGATGACGAGCAACGAGTGGCCCGCGACCAGGAGCTTCCGGAACGCGCGCAGCAGCTTGGCGACATCCTCGAAATGCAGTCCGGTGGTCGGCTCATCGAACAGAAAGAGCTTGCCGCGGTGCGTGATGCTCGAGAGCACCGAGCCGGCGGCGGCCAGATGCCCGGCCAGCTTCAGGCGCTGTCCTTCGCCGCCCGAGAGCGTCGGCACCGGCTGCCCGAGCCTGAGGTAGTCGAGTCCGACGTCGCCGAGTGGCCCGAGCCGCGCCGCGACCTCGGGCGTATCGGCGAAGAACGCGCGCGCCTCGGTGACGGTGAGATCCAGCACATCGGCGATGCTCAGGCGGCGCCCGTCGGCTCCCTCCCGGCGGATCTCGAGGACCTCCTCGCGGTAGCGGCGGCCGTTGCAGTCGGGACAACGCAGGTACACGTCCGAGAGGAACTGCATCTCCACGTGCTCGAAGCCATTGCCGCTGCAGGCCGGACAGCGGCCGTTGCCGGAGTTGAAGCTGAAGGTGCCGCTGGTGTACTTGCGCTCCTGGGCGGCCGGCTCTGCGGCGAAGAGCGCGCGGATGGTATCGAACGCACCGACGTAGCTCGCCGGGTTCGAGCGCGTGGTGCGCCCGATCGGGCTCTGATCCACCATGACCACATCATCGATCAGCTCGGCGCCTGCAAGCCCGGTGAAGCGCCCCGGCGCTTCGGTCGGCTTGCCGCGGTATTTGAGCAGCGCCGGATACAGTACGTCCTCGACCAGCGTCGACTTGCCCGAGCCCGACACCCCGGTGACGCATACCAGCCGCTTGAGCGGGATACGGACGTCCACGTTCTTCAGGTTGTGCTCGGCCGCTCCCCGCAGCTCCAGCCAGCGGTTGGAGCGCGCTTCCGCCACGACGCCCCCGGCGGGATCCTCCGCCCGCAGCGCCGGCGCAGGCGGACTGTCGCTGCGCGGCATGACGCTGCGGCGACCGTCGAGGTACTGCCCGGTGAGCGATGAGCTGGCGCGGATCTCCTGCGGGCTGCCGAAGAAGACGATCTCACCGCCTTGCTCGCCGGCGCCGGGGCCCAGATCGAGGATGCGATCGGCTTCCAGCATGATCTGTGGGTCGTGCTCCACGACCACCAGCGAGTTTCCGGCATCCCGCAGGCGCTTCATGACGCCGATCACCCGCTGCATATCCCGTGGATGCAGCCCGATCGAAGGCTCATCGAGCACGAACAGCGTGTTGACGAGTGAGGTGCCGAGGGCCGTGGTGAGGTTGATGCGCTGCACCTCGCCGCCGGAAAGAGTGCGTGACTGGCGGTCGAGCGTGAGGTAGCCGAGTCCGACCTCCACCAGATAGCGAAAGCGCGCACGAATCTCCCCGAGCAGCAGCTCGGTCGCCTGATCGAGTGGCTGCGGCAGCACGAGCCGCTCGAAGAACTGCTGCGCACGGGCGAGCGGCAGCAGCATCAGCTCGTGGATCGACAGGCCCGGAAGGCCGGCGAGAGTCTCTGCGCTCCAGCTGACACCCTGTGGCCGGAAGCGCGCGGCGCCCTGCAGTGTCGCCTCTGCGAGCTCGGCGCTGCCGAGACGCCAGAGGAGCCCGGCGGTCTTCAGTCGCGCGCCCCCGCAGGCACTGCAGCCGGTGTAGGCGCGGTAGCGCGACAGCAGCACGCGCACGTGCATCTTGTAGGCGCGCGTCTCGAGCCACGCGAAAAACCGCCGGGCTCCGTACCACACCTTGCGTGACCAGGCTCCTTCGCCTTCGATCACCCAGTGCCGGGCCTCGGCAGGCAGCTCGCGCCACGGCGTATCGAGCGGTATTCCGCGGAGTCTGGCGAACCTCTCCAGGTCCTGCTGGCATTCGGCGTAGGACTTGGTCTGCCAGGGCTTGATGGCGCCGCCGCGCAGCGTGCGCGTCTCGTCCGGGATGACGAGGCCGTAGTCGATACCGATCGTGCGGCCGAAGCCGCGGCAGCTCTCGCATGCACCGAGCGGTGAGTTGAAGGAGAAGGCACTCGGCGAGGGCGCCGGGTAGCCGACGTCGCAGTCCGCGCAATGCAGCTCCGAGGAGTAGCGCCAGCTCGTGAGTGGCCGCGGCGGGTCGCCGTCCGCGACGACGTGCACGTTGAGACGGCCGCGCCCGACACGCAGTGCCGCCTCGATCGATTCGATGAGGCGCGCTCGCTCGGCACTGCCGCAGCGCACCCGATCCTGCACCACCTCGAGCACCGCCGGGGGGGCCTGCGCCCTGGAGTCGCGGCGACGCCCCCCTCGCCCCCGGGGCGGCGGCTCCTGCGCCGTTGCGGTGGTGGCCGCCTCGGGCTCGAGGAAGCGCGTATAGCCCTGCCGCTCGAGCAGCCCGCGGACCTCCGCAACGGAGAAATTCGTGGGCACCGGCACGGGGAACGTGAGCAGCAGCCGTGGATCCCCGGCCGCCCGCGCCCGCTCGGCTACCTCGCGATAGATGCTTTCGGCACTGTCGCGACGCACTGGCCGGCCGCAGCTGCGGCAGTAGAGCCCGGCGGCGCGCGCGAACAGCAGCTTCAGATGATCGTTGAGCTCGGTCATGGTGCCGACGGTCGAGCGCGAGGTGCGCACCGGATTGGTCTGATCGATGGCGATCGCGGGCGGGATGCCGGCAATCGACTCGACCTGTGGCTTGTCCATGCGATCGAGGAACTGTCGCGCGTAGGGCGAGAAGGTCTCGACGTAGCGACGCTGGCCTTCGGCATAGAGCGTGTCGAAGACGAGCGAGGACTTCCCCGACCCCGACACCCCCGTCACGACGATCAGCTCGTTGAGCGGGATATCCAGATCGAGGCTCTTCAGGTTGTGCTGGCGCGCGCCACGCACGCGTATGGCGTCACGGGGGGCGTCATTCATTCGATCACCGTCGGCACTGGTTGGAGAGGTGCGTCCCGCAAGCTGGAGACGCGGACTCCGGCATTGTAAAGGATCCCCGGCGGGGCGCGGCTCGCGCTCCACCGGGCGCTGCTGAATCCGGGGCGGGCGCTGCGAATCTGGGGGTGCCGGCCGCGAGTTTCGAGCTTTTGTGCAATGCGCCGGCCCCTTCCCCGGTCTCCAGCACAAGGGTGTCGCTGCCCGGGCGTTACGAAGCGCCGTTGTCGTAGCCGAACGACACGCGGGGGTTTCGGCGTGCGGCGTACAATCTGCGGCGCCTCAACGTCCCACACACCAAGGAGAATATCGAATGAGCTCCAGAGTACTGTCCGGTGTTGCCCTGGCCGCGGCCGCTGCGGTCATGTTCTCGACGGTTGCGGTGAGCACCGCCAGCGCCGCGGAAGGCAAGGTGAAGTGCGAGGGTGTCAATTCCTGTAAGGGACACTCGGCCTGCAAGAGTGCCAACAATGCCTGCAAAGGCCAGAACTCCTGCAAGGGCAAGGGGTTCCTGGAGATGACGCAGGCACAGTGCGACGCGGCGAAAGCAAAAGCAAAGACGGGCGGCTGACAGGCTGACAGTTACGGGCCGGGGGCATGAGCCACCCGGCCCGTCTCTCCTGCCGACATGCTCACCTATCCCGCGCTCGGTTTCGGACTCGGGCTGCGAGTACCGCACTACGAGGCGATCCTCGCGACGAGCCCCGCCGTCGATTGGTTCGAGGTATTGAGCGAGAACTACCTCGTCCCCGGCGGGCGGCCGCTGCACTATCTGCTGCGGATCCGCGAGCGTTATCCGCTCGCCATGCACGGCGTGTCGCTCTCGGTCGGCAGCAGCGCGCCGCTCTCGCGCGAGTACCTGCGCGAGCTCAAGGCGCTCGCGCAGCGGATCGAGCCCGCCTGGATATCCGATCATCTCTGCTGGACCGGGATCGCCGGCTCCAACACTCACGATCTGCTGCCGCTACCCTATACCGAGGAGGCGCTCTGCCACGTGGTCGAGCGCGTGCGCACCGTGCAGGATCTGCTCGGCCGCCGCATCCTCCTCGAGAACGTCTCGAGCTATGTCGAGTTTCGTGACTCGCGGCTCAGCGAATGGCAGTTCCTCGCCGAGATCGCGACACGCGCCGACTGCCTGATCCTGCTCGATGTCAACAACGTCTACGTGAGTGCCGTCAATCACGGCTTCGACCCGCTCGAGTACCTGCGCGGCATTCCCGCAGCGCGCGTGCAGCAGATCCACCTGGCAGGCCATGAGGATCACGGCGACTATCTCGTCGACACCCACGATCACCCGGTGCCGGATCCGGTGTGGACGCTCTACAGCGAGGCGCTGCGCCGTTTCGGCCCGGTGTCCACCATGATCGAGCGCGATGACCACATCCCGCCCCTCGAGGAGCTGTGCGCGGAGCTCGCGCAGGCGCGCACCCTGTGCGCGCGGACGCTCGCGGAGGCGGAGAATTCGGCTGTCGATGCACGCCGTGGCCGCGGCCGGCGTCTGGCAGGTGGCGGCGCATGAGTGCGCTCGCGCAGCTGCAGCGGGAGTTCCAGGATTATCTGCTGCGCGGTGATAAGACCGTGCTGCCACGGGTGTCCGGAAGCGCACGCGTTCCGGTTGCGACGCGGCTCGGGATTTACGCCCGTGCCTACCGCAGCCGCCTGACGGAGGCGCTGGCGAGCAATTATCCGGTGCTCGCGAAGCTGCTCGGCGAAGCCGACTTCGATGCGCTGGCGGCCGAGTACATCGGCGCACACGACTCGCCCTTCTACTCCATCCGCTACTACGGCGATCAGCTGGCGAAGTTTCTCGCGACGCATGAGGACTACGCCGCCGCTCCGGTGCTGGCGGAGCTCGCGCAATGGGAATGGTGCATGACCTCGGTATTCGACGCCGCCGATGAGTCGCCGCTCGCTCCCGAGGCGCTCGCGGCGATCGCGCCGGCACGCTGGGCGCAGCTGCGGTTCCGCTGGCATCCGAGCGTGCAACGGCTCACGCTGTGGTGGAACGTGCCGCAGCTGTGGCAGGCGCTCGGCGAGGACCGTGAGCGCCCCGAGATGAAGCTGGCCGCTGCGCCGCTCGGCTGGCTGCTGTGGCGCGAGGGACTGACGAGTTACTACCGCTCGCTGTCGAAAATCGAGGCGAGCGCACTCGATGCGGCCCGCGGTGGCTGGCCCTTCGGTGAGCTCTGCACGCTGCTGTGCGAGGAGCTCGGCGAGAGCGAAGCTCCGGCGCAGGCCGCAGCGCTGCTGCGCGGCTGGATCGGCGCCGGGCTCATCGTCGGCGCGGACTGAGCGCCCGGCAGCGGGCGCGGCCGGCAAGCTGCCGGCGGCTGGTCCTGGCGTACAATCCCGTCGCATGCCTGCCGCGAGCTATGGCAACGTGCTGGAGATGATCGGCAACACGCCGCTCATCGCCGTGCGGCGCATCGACACCGGGCCCTGTGAGCTGTTCCTCAAGCTCGAGAATCAGAATCCGGGCGGCTCGATCAAGGATCGTATCGGGCTGTACCTGATCGAGGCTGCCGAGCGCAGCGGCCGTCTGAAGAAAGGCGACACGCTCATCGAGGCCACCGCCGGCAACACCGGGCTCGGGCTGGCGCTGGTCGCGGCGCAGAAGGGCTACCGGCTGCTGCTGTGCATTCCGGACAAGATGAGCCAGGAGAAGATCTTCCACCTGAAGGCGATGGGTGCGGACGTCGTCATGACGCGCTCGGACGTGAGCAAGGGGCACCCCGAGTACTACCGCGACGTCGCCGAGCGGCTCGCAGCTGAGATGCCGGACTCCTACTTCGTCAACCAGTTCGGCAACCCCGCCAACGCCACCGCCCACGAGGAGACGACCGCACCGGAGATCTGGGAGCAGACCGGCGGGCGGCTGGATGCGGTGGTATGCGGCGTCGGCACCGGCGGCACACTCGCGGGACTCACGCATTATTTCGCGCGCACGGCGCCGCGCGTCGACATGGTGCTCGCCGACCCCGCTGGCTCCGGGCTCGCCCATTTCGCGACTCATGGGACGCTGCCGCCGAAGATGACACCGTGGCTGGTGGAGGGCATCGGCGGGGATACCGTGCCTTCGGTGGCGGACTTCTCGCGCGTGGCCGCCGCCTACAGCATCCCGGACGCCGAATCCTTCCGCACCTGCCGTGAGCTGCTCGCGCGCGAGGGCATCATCGCCGGAACTTCCACCGGCACGCTGCTGGCGGCGGCACTGCGCTACTGCCGCGAGCAACGCACGCCCAGGCGCGTGGTGAGCTTCGTGTGCGACAGCGGCAACAAGTATCTCTCCAAGGTCTACAATGACTACTGGATGCTCGACCAGGGATTCCTCGAGCGCACCCACCGCGGCGACCTGCGCGATCTCATCGCACGCCCGCATGCCGAGCATGCCGCAGTGACGGTGAATTCCACCGAGACGGTCATGGCAGCGTACCGCCGCATGAAGCTGTACGATGTGTCGCAGGTGCCGGTGATGCAGGACGGCCGTATCGTCGGCATCGTCGACGAGGAAGACATCCTGCTCGAGGTCGTCGGCAACCCCGAGCACTTCAATGAGCCGGTGACGAGTGCCATGGCGAGCCATCTCGTGACGGTGGCCGTCGATGCCCCGGTGTCACAGCTCATGGAGATCTTCAAGCGCGGTATGGTCGCGATCGTCATGCACGGCAGCGAGTTCCAGGGGCTGATCACGCGCATCGACCTGCTCAACTGGCTGCGCCGCAGGCTGTGAGCCAGCGGTTCGCCACGCGCGTGATCCATGGCGGCCAGCGGCCCGATCCGCTCACGGGCGCCGTCATGCCGCCGATCTACGCGACTTCCACCTACGTGCAGTCGAGCCCCGGTGCGCATCAGGGATACGACTACTCCCGCACGCGCAACCCGACGCGCGATGCGCTGCAGGCGGCGCTCGCCGACCTCGAGGGCGGCGCCGCGGCGTTCGCGTTCGCTTCCGGCATGGCGGCCACGGCGACGGTGCTCGAGCTCCTCGATGCCGGCTCCCACATCGTCGCCATGCACGATCTGTACGGCGGCAGCTACCGTCTGCTCGAGAACGTGCGCAAGCGCTCGGCGGGACACGAGGTCTCCTTCGTCGACCTGTCCGAGACCGCGGCGCTGCTTGCGGCCATCCGGCCCGAGACACGGCTGCTGTGGGTGGAGACGCCCACCAATCCGCTGCTCAAGCTGGTCGACCTCGCCGCGGTGGCACGCATCGCGCGACAGCACGGGCTCATCAGCGTCTGCGACAACACCTTCGCGACACCCTTCCTGCAACGGCCGCTCGAGCACGGCTTCGACATCGTCGTTCACTCCACCACCAAGTACCTCAACGGGCACTCCGATGCGATCGGTGGCGCGGCCATCGTGCGCGCCGGCGCGGAGCTCGCCGAGCGCATCGCCTACCTGCAGAACGCGGTGGGCGGCGTGCCGAGCCCGTTCGACTCGTTCCTCACCCTGCGTGGCATCAAGACGCTGGCGCTGCGTATGGAACGGCATTGCAGCAACGCGCTCGCCATCGCCACTTTTCTCGAGCAGCATCCGGCGGTCGAGCACGTGCGCTATCCCGGGCTCGCCAGTCATCCGCAACATGCGCTGGCACGCCGGCAGATGCAGGGCGGCTATGGCGGCATCGTCACCGCCGTGCTGCGCGGCGGGCTCGATGCGGCGCGGCGTACCCTCGAGCGCTGTCGACTGTTCGCGCTCGCCGAGAGCCTCGGTGGCGTCGAGAGCCTGATCGAGCATCCGGCTTTGATGACCCACGCATCGCTGCCGCCGCAGGTGCGCGCCGCGCTCGGGATCAGCGACGGGCTCGTGCGGCTGTCGGTCGGGGTCGAGGACGTCGCGGACCTCAGGGCCGAGCTGGCCGCGGCGCTGGAGTAGCGGCAGCGGCCGGCAAGCCGGCTCGTGTCGTCAGATACACCGCGAAGGTGCCGAGCCAGTGGCCGCCCTCGTAGTGCTCACCGGTCACCGCCGGAAGCGCCGCCGCGGCGTGTGCCGCCGCGGTGGCGAGCAGCGCGCTCCTGCGCGCATCGTGCGCCGGCAGCCCGTGCGCGATGCCCTCGAGCATCCACGCGCGACTGAGGTTGAGTCCATCGATGTGCGCCAGTTTCGGATCGGCGCGATCGGTCACCACCCCGGGAGTGAGCCAGCGGGCGAGACCCGCCGGGTGCGGGCCGCTGCGCGGTATCTGCGGCAGGAACCGGTCGAGCCAGCGGGAGAACTCTGGCGGCGGCAGCACGCGGCGCATGAAGTCCGCCTCGGCGAGGCACGGCGAGAGGAAGTCCTCGCCCGAAGGCTCGTAAGCGAGCGGGCAGTTGCGGTCGTGACGGTAGAAGCGTCGTGCCGCATCGGCAAGCAGCGCCCGCATGCGACTATCGCCACTCGTCGCAGCCCAGTCCCACATCAGCCCGAGCGCGAAAGCGCTCTGGTCGTGCTCGCCGATGCGGATCGGGTAGTGGAGCCGCGGCAGGTAATTCTCCAGACGCGTCACGACCTCGCTCTCGAGCGGCGCGAGCGCTGCGTACCACTGCTGTGCCGCGGCGTCGTCCGACCGGCGCAGCTCGGCGGCCAGTTGCAGCAGCCATGCGAGCCCGTAGGGGCGCTCGAACGAGCTGCGCCCCGGGGCGCGCAGGTAGGCGACCTCGGTGGCGATGTTCTGCGGCGTGAGGCTGCGGCCGAGTGCCGCGCGGGCCTCGGCTGCGAAAGGAGCCGCAGGGAACCGCTGCAGCAGGCGCACGAGCAGCCAGTGCCCGTGTACGTCGGAGTGCCAGTCGAGGCAGCCGTAGAAGCTGGGCGTCAGCTCGCGCGGCGGCCGCGCATCCGCATCGTCATTGAGCGTGTGACTGATGTGATTGGGATACTCCTGGTGCAGGCACTTGAGCGCCAGCGCCGCGAAGCGCGCCGCGGCAGCCTCATCGAGCGGAGCCGCCGCGGCCGGCGACGCATCCGCCGCGCGGCCGGCCGGCGCCCAGGCGAGGAGCGTCGCGAGCAATGTGACGCAGATCCGGATGAGCGCCGGTGCCATGCGGTCTCGCATGGGCGCATGTTAACCTCGGCCGCGTGAGCGAGCCGCTGCCCATGGTGTTGATTCCGGGACTCCTCGCCTCGGCGCGCCTGTATGCGGAGCAGATCCCGCAGCTGTGGCGCTTGGGCGCGGTGACGATCGCCGATCACACCCGTGATGACAGCATGCCGGGCATCGCGCAGCGCATTCTCGGCGCCGCGCCCGGGCGCTTCGCGCTCATCGGGCTCTCCATGGGAGGGTACATCGCTTTCGAGATGATGCGGCAGGCTCCGCAGCGGATCGCGCGCCTCGCGCTGCTCGATACCAGCGCGCACGCCGACGCGCCCGAGCAGACGGCAATGCGGCGTGCGCAGATGAGCCTCGCCTCGCAGGGCCGGCTCGCCGAGGTGGTCGAGCAGCAGTTTCCGCGCCTGGTGCACCGCCAGCGCCGCACCGACGACGCGCTGCGGGCGGTGCTCACGCTCATGGCGGAGGAGGTCGGCGCGGCCGCTTTCATACGCCAGCAGACGGCGATCATCGGACGCAGCGACTCGCGCGCGAGCCTCGGCAGCATCCACTGCCCGACCCTCGTCCTGGTCGGCGATGCCGATGAGCTGACGCCTCCGGAGCGAGCCGCGGAGATCGCGGACGGCATCCGCGGGGCGCGCCTCGTCACCGTGGCGCAGAGTGGTCATCTGACCGCTCTCGAGCAGCCTGCAGAGGTCAACCGCGCGCTGCTCGAATGGCTGCAGTCCTGAGTGCGCCGTCGATGAGCGGTGTTGGCCCGCGACGGGTTGCTCTGTGCGCGCATCCGCAGGCCGGCGCGGCGATCGTGCAGAGCATCACCGTGGAAGCCCTCATCACGCGCGGCGGGGCGCTCGGCTGCCGCTACGAGCTGCGCGCCGATACCGCGCGGCTGCGCATCCCGCGCACCGGCGCGGGCCGCCGTGTGGCTGAGCTGTGGCGGCATACCTGCTTCGAGGCGTTCATCGCCGTCCCGGACACGAGCGCTTACTACGAGTTCAACTTCTCCCCGGCACTCGACTGGGCCGCGTATCGCTTCGAGGCCTATCGCGAAGGTA
>Ga0335069_10005585_pt1 | contig 18455 bp, 16 predicted proteins | sample Lox_Sample_11_FD_206714 | JGI IMG/M metagenome (GOLD analysis project Ga0335069, IMG submission 206714) | Soil microbial communities from Loxahatchee National Wildlife Refuge, Florida, United States - Lox_Sample_1.1 | ecosystem: Environmental > Terrestrial > Soil > Wetlands | place: USA... | reverse complement strand
GCCGATCTGACCCTCAAGGACTCGACGGGCCATAAAGTCCGCCTGAGGGACTTGCGCGGCAAGCCGGTGCTCCTGAACTTCTGGGCCACCTGGTGCGGCCCCTGCAATGACGAGATGCCGTCGCTGGCCGCGATCGAAAAGCAATACTCCGGGCGCGTGGCCTTCATCGGGGCCTCGCTCGACGATTCGAAGACCGAATCCAAGATAGCCGCGTTCCTGACACGGTACAACGTCGATTTCCCCATCTGGCATGGCGCGACGGCCGACGACCTGGATCGCCTGAAGCTGGGAAACGCCGTTCCCGCGACGGCGTTTCTGGACGAGCAAGGCCGAATCATAGCCCGCATCCTGGGCCAAGCCCGCCCCGAGGAAGTGAAGGAAAGGCTGGACTGGCTCACCGGAGATCGCCGAGGGCCGGCCCCGGCGGCGCTGGTAAAACACCTCGACAAGTAGCTCCGCCTCCCGGAGCGCATCCTCGCGGACGCGGGTTGGGCGGCGTTAGCGCTATGGATAGAGCCAAACGCCCCTGGCGGGTTCTGCTCCTCAGCCTTCGGGGCATGGCCGGAGCCCAGCTGCGGGAATCGGCCACGGGTGATTCCGCGGAACGAAGCCATTTTCGGCGGCGGGCATGGTTCGTGGGTGGATCGACGGAACGAGCCATTTTGGCGGTATGTGCTTGAGGGGGCTCGGGATGAAGCCGGAGATCCGTTTTGACGGAACAAAGCCATTTCGGCGATGGGCATGGTTCGTGGGTGGACCGACGGAACGAGGCCATTTTCGGGGGTCGGCATGCTCCCGGGGGACGGCGACGGAACGAAGCCATTTCGGCAGTAGGCATGCTTCGTGGGTGGACCGACGGAACGAAGCCATTTCGGCGGCATGTGGTTCGATGGGCATGGGAATGGCGCCTCGGGGCGCGACTAAGATCGGGGCCGGACCGCTGGTTGGCGTGTCCCCGCAGAAACACCAACCGGCGCGCCGGCCCCGAGGGCGAGAAGTCTATGACGTCGATGTCACTCGCCTGTTAGAGCCTCGACTCCGCCTATCGGGCGCGGTCTCGACTCCGCCTTCAGACTAGCAGGGGGGGTCATGCAAGACCGCCCCGCCTAGGACCGCGAAGGCTCTCAAGCGGTTGACAGGATTGGTTGAAATATTTCCGCCCCGGCCGTGATCGGTTAGGGACGAGGGTGCGGCTTGGCGGCATGGATGGAGACAGAGACTTTGTGCTTCAGCCTTGAGAACTGGCTCGCCGGCCGCGCCCGATCGCCTTCTCGGCCAAGCTGAAGCTCCCATAGAAGATGCCGTAGTCCAGGGCGGCTTCCGGGAGCAGCGTATAGCCGGGATAACTCTTGTCGGTCCATGGAATGGCCAGAACAAGAGCCACGTGCAGCGCGGCCATGACCGCCAATACTGTCCAGAACCACGGGCGCCTCCTTCGATGCCAGAACGCCCTGACCGCGAACATTCCGATGCTACAGCAAATTCCCGCAGCTCTCGCTCTCCTCAGGTCACCGCGAACTGCGAACAGAACGTAGAAGGGCAAACCGCAGAGTAACGCCACGGCTAGCCATTTTCGAGTGAATCCCGGGTCAATTGTAGCAGGGGAATAGAATCGAGAGAGAGCCATCTGCACCGGCTGAGCTGGGTACGGCGTGTCGCCCGTCCCGAGCCACGGCTGGGCGCGGCGCGATAAGGGAACGTTCCGTTTGGTGGTTGAGTCGCCTGTCCCTGAAACTCCGAGTCTATCGCACTCGCGCCGGAAAACGCGCCCTTCGCGCCCCATGCGCCAGGCGTGGCAAATGTGGGTGGTGGTGTCAGCGGTTACGTCCCGTCCGTTACCGGATTTCCAGCCCTCTTTTCATCGCGTCGGGTGTATGGTAAGGACTGCGAGGTGCCGCCTTGGGGAGCGCGCGCTGCACACCAGGTCGCCTTGAAGCGCCTGGCATCCGGCGACCTCGTCTGGGACTGTCACAACGTCCCACCGGTTTCCCCCATCCGATGTGTAAACGAGAGAGGGGGCGGGCTGGTCCACAGCGCTCGCCTTCGCCTGATCGGCCCTCCGATCAACAAATATGAACCCGAGGGTCTCGGACAAAAAGCGGACCCAAAACGCGGGTTCGGCGGCGATAGCCTGGACCACCAACCGGGCCCACGTCCTTCCGCCATCGACCGTAGCAAGCACGTAGGAACCACTGCCGTTCACACCCTCGCGCAAGGTATAGTCGACGATGAGCCAACCCCGTCTAGGATTGATGAAGAAGAGATCTTCCAATTGCGTGGCTTTGCTCGGCGTGCGCGTGCGCGATTCGTCCCATGTCCTGCCGCCGTCCGTCGTCCGAAACACTGCGAGCCCGCCGCTGGTAACGCCGCCGGCCCAGCCGACGCTCGGCGAAAGCATCCTTACGATGGGGAAATCACCCGCGCCGCCCGGGACGGGCGATCTGGTCCAATGGCGTCCCGCATCCACAGTTCGCATGAGTGCATGACTCCACGCCTCCCCGTGAGCTGTCTGGACCGGCGTCGAGGTAATGCCCCACCAGTCATCGGCGTCGAGGATATGCGGAAACACCGGCAGCGCTCCTGTGACGTCTCGCCATGTGGCGCCACCGTCCACGGTGCGGAGCATGACCGGGTCCAGTGCCGGGTCGCTTTGCGCCTCGATCCAGCCCCGCTTGGCGTCCTGAAAAGCCACCCGGGGAGAAACCCCGTAGCATTTCGTTCCTGGCACCTCCCTCCAAGTCTGCCCGTTATCGCTGGTATGGAGGAGTACTCTGGCCCCAATACCCTCCCCGCTCATCCCCGGCCCCGTCTCGCCCACCCCCCACGCCTCCGTTCGGGATGTGAACAGGGTTTCGCCGAGTCGCCATGCCGCGGAGCAGCTGCTACAAGCGCCTTCGACCCAGTGCACTTCAAAGGGTGGGCGAGCAGTTGACTGGGCTGCGGCACCCGCCGAAACCGCGACAGCGGCGACGAACGCCGACCCGATCCGAAAAGCCACAGACGCCGCGCCAATCATTCCGGCGTAACCTCCACTCATTGGACTAATCCCAGCGTTTTCAGGCAGTTCTCAACCCATTGCCATGACTTATCCATCGACGTAGCGTAATCGGCGGCAGTGCTGTATGTGCCCACGCCGAATTTCCCAATTGTGTACAAATTCGTAAAGAAGCTTGTAGGGTCCGAGACACCGCTCACAGCCTTTGCCTCGTTTGATGCAAAGACCGCGGCGGCGGCGGCGAAACTGGAAAACTCCATCTCGCAGAACTTCTTCTGCCCTTTGATCTGGGCGCATGCGGTCTCCCCGGCGTAAAACTTGCGGCCGACCACACCCATCATGCCGAAGTAGGAGCCCTGGAACCCCCCTGTAAAGGTTCCCCACGCGGATTCGACCCCGGAAAGCGCAAGGATATCCGCGTCGCCCGCCGCTCCACCGATTCCTAGCTGCTTTGCTGTCTGGGCGGCCGCAGTAAAGTTCGCCTGCACAAACGCCTGTTTCGTTTGATTCCCGCAACTGGGTGTCGGCGGCGGCGAATCCGCGGCGGCGGCGACGGGTAGGGGGCAAAAGAGGGCCGGCATCGACGTGAAAAGGAAGGCGTTCACGGACGACAGCGAACACGGATCCTCAGCGGATCTGCCATTCGAGAGACCCTGCCCGCAATTCCCCATTATGTCGTCATCGTAGCCGCCATCATAGAGGCCCATGCTTTGCAGGTAATAGTAGTAGGCTGAGCAGGCGATTGGGGATGTTGATGTATCTCCATCATCATCTGTTCCCCCCGGATCGCGGCGATTGACCGGGTCGCCTCGGGTGTAGGCATACAGGTTCCAACTGTTTGGATCCCTGGGATTCGCCGCCCCGGCGCCTATCGGGTCCGGGCTGTAAAACCTCCCCGTGATGTTCGTGTAGTATCGCTGCATCGCGTAATCCTGGGCTGAGGCCGTTGAATCACGCTGGTACGTGGCGAACTGCTCGCGGCCGTCGATTCCGGTTCCGGTTTTCGGCTCTCCGTAGGGGAAGTAGGTCGGCGTGGACCAGCCGCCGCTCGTCTGCACGGCGCGCACGGTTCCCAGGCGGTCCGCCACCACGCCTCGCGCCACCATCGTGCCCGACTGCGATTCCATCCTCGCGATGAGTTGCCCGCCGAAGTAGACGTTCGACCGCTGCGCCGCGCAGGTGCTGCTGGTTTGGTTCGCATACAGGTTGCAACCGATTTGCCCCAGAAGCCGGCCGCCGGCGCCGTACACGTAGAACGTCCACTGGCCGTAGCCGGACATCTGCTGGAATTGCAGGATGCGCTGGCCGCTGGGGTCGTAGACCCAGGTGAGGGCTGCGCCGTCAAGGGTTTGCTGGACCAGATGGTTCTCGGCATCCCAAACTCCCCCAGGCACCGGCGCGTTGCCGTTGGCGTCGTAGCCGCCGGTGGCGGGCTGGTTGGTGGCCGCATTGTAGCTCACCGAAAGCGCCGGGGCCGAACCCAGCGTCGGGGTCTTGGCGGTGAGGTTGCCGAAGCCGTCGTAGGAGTAGGCTTCGCCCCACTGCGGGCCGGTCGTGGAAGCGCCGGTTAGGCGCAGGAGCGAATCGTAGGTGTAGTTGACTTGCTCGCCACTGACGCCGTCGGTGGTCTGCGCGATGCGGCCGTTATTCTGCCCCGCCGTTTGGGTGTACTGCATGTCCATCAGGGCTTGAAGCGTGTCCCGGGTCGATTATAGCTCCTTGTCATCGGGGTCTTCCCAGGTCTTCTCCTCCGCCTGGACCTCGCAGCCACCATCGCGAAGCGCGTCGACGTCCAGTTCGTCGCCCCCGGCTAGGCCCAACGCCTCCCCGGAAGACGAGTAGAGCCAATACAGGTAATAAGGGCGGCCCAAAACATCGACTTGCCTTTTCAGTGCGATGAGATCCCCTCGGTACTTGCGACAGGCGATGACATCGTACCCCACCACATGGTCCGATATTGATCTGACCTGACCATCCGCCAGTCGGATAGCGAGTAGCGTCCCTTCGGTTGCATATTCCTTCGAAAGAAGGAAAAGCGTCTTGCGGGGTGCATCTAGCTCGGGACGACCGAAATACGAGACCTCACTGGTCTGAGACTTGGCCGGGCCGCTGAAGAGCAACCTCTGCGCACGCGTCCGCATATCAATTTCATAAACCGAAGTGCAGAACATATCTTCTGCTGAGCGCCGGAGGAAGACCACGCTTTGCCCGTCGGGACTTAACCATGGATCCGAGTCGAGGCCGGTTTGAGTGAGTGCGATTCTGTGCCCCGATGAGTCTTCAAGGATGATCCGCCCGTTGTCCGTGCTGACTCGATTGGCTGCCCGACCGCCGCAGATTGCGAACATCAGCAGCAAGGCCGCGTTAAAGCAGGTTCGCATAGTTCTCCTGCAGGCAGTTCAGTTCGCCGCTGAGCGCGTTGATTGCACTCTGAACGCCGGCCCCGTAACCCGGAGTCTGGGAAAAGCGGACAGCCTGCGACATGGCCGTAAAGGCGCTGCCGGCGCCACCCTTGGTAGCGTTAGCGGGCTGCCGCGCTCCCCACTTCCGCAACAAATCTGCTGTCATCGGGCTGATCCACTGGGGACTTCGTCCGAGCGGCTCGATCAGTTGGATCGCCGAGAGGCCCGGCTTCCAGTAGGCTATGCCGACGCACTCGTCCACAGTTTCACCGGAGGATCCGGGAGCTCTTTGAGGACCAAAGTTATAGGTGTTCTTGTAATGACACTCCTTGCCAGCGCCTTTGGCGACGAGCACTTCCGCCGAATTACTTACGGACGGGGAGTCCAACAGTTCGCTGCCTTGCGGCTCTATACACTGCGCCGCACCCGTTGAGGAAGAAACGCAGAGCTGAGCGTCCCCGTAATAGACTACGTTCGACCCATCCCAACTGATGTTGAAATCGGCGGCGCCGAAACTCCCTGCCCCCGCAATCTTGCCTTGCGGAGGCACTCCCGCATACAGGTCCCCTCCGGGACTCTTCGAGGTCCCGATCACATGTTGGCGGTCTGAGCTGCAACGGAACAGTACGTACGGCGGAAAACCGAGAACCTCGTCCGTTGCGAGATCGTGCACGCCCCTTGCCTCCTTCGCGCTTGCGGAGAACAAGCCCCCGCACGTGCTCACTACGCCCGTTACACCTTCATAAGTCTTACTAATGCCCGAACGAAGGTTGACCAATGTAGTTACGCTTGTGCCCGTAGCGACGGGTCCTGTCTGCTTCAGAGTCCGGAGCGTCGTGTAGCCGAATTCTGATCGCTCGTCGCTCACGGCGAAGCCTCGCAGATCGCCGCGCCTGGTTATCTGGGTCTTCCAGCCATCACATGAGACCGTGATATCGCCCTTGAGCAGAAATGCGAAGCAGGGGCTCTCCTCTTGTGCGAAGCATGTCCCAAAGGCAAGGGAGCTTAACACGAGGGCGGGCAGAGCTCCGCGCCTTCCTGCACGACTGAAGCAATCGGCCACGCAGTTCCTAGAACTAGTGAATTTGGGATGCGACATTTGGATATATTTCATCGGGCTCGCCGCCACAGGAGTGCATACCAGTCCTATGTCCACCGTGCCGGAGGTCTGATCGGCGTTTTGGCCGGGCACTGTGCTTGGATTGTAGCTCCTGGTTCAGACGCCGGCAATCGGAGTGCCGGGGACAGGCAGCTCTGTCCACTCGGCGCTGAAATACGCGCCGGGGACAGAGTAGTCCTGTCCCCTACCAGTCCTAAAGACGGTGAGCGGCTGACGCGTCAGTCTTGCGAGTCAGGCATGGGGGCCGGCGGGTCAGGCCTTGGCCCGCCGCAGGGCCCGCTCGAAGCCCGGGAGCGACAGCTCGATCTGCCTCAGGGGCAGGGTGATGGAGAGCCGCATGTGGCCGGCTCTTCCAAAGCCGATGCCCGGAACGGCCAGAATGCCTTCCTCCAGCAGCATCGCGGTGAACGCCACGTCGTCCGCAATGGGCGTCTCGGGAAAGACGTAGTACGAGCCCTGCGGCCTTGGCGCCCGGTAGCCCATGTCCGTCAGGGCGCCGCAGAGCAAGTCGCGCTTGGCCTGGTACAACCGCACATCCACCACCGCATCGGGAACCGCCGCCACCACGCGCTGCCAGAGCGCCGGCGCGTTCACGTAACCCAGAATGCGATTGGCGAACGTACAGGCATTCCGCAGCGCCGCCGCCTCCGCGAGGCGCGGCGAAATGGCCAGATAGCCGATGCGCTCCCCGGCAATGGCCATGGCCTTGGACCAACTGAAGGCCACCACGGCGCGTTCCACGTGCGCCAGCGTCTCGGGAGCCTCGACCCCGTCATACGTCAGCGCGCGGTACGGCTCATCGGAAATCACCAGAACCGGCTGGCGCGCCAGCGCACTCAGCGCGCGTAGCGTCTCCGCCCGGTAGATCGCGCCTGTCGGGTTGTTGGGCGTGTTCAGCAGCACCGCCTTCGTGCGCGGCCCCATGGCCTGCGCTACTTTCTCCACCACCGGCTGGAACTGCTCGTCCGTTTCTACTTCCACCACCCGCCCGCCGTGGTTCTGAACGTAAAAGCGATATTCCGGGAAGTAGGGTTTTAGGACGATCACCTCATCGTCCGGATCCAGAATCGCCTTCAACGTGGTGTTGATGGCCCCCGCCGCGCCCACCGTCATGATTACATCGTCGCCAGTGAACGCCAGGCCGCTGCGCTCGGCCAGTCCGCGGGCAATCGTCGCGCGCACATCCGGGAATCCGGCGTTCGGCATGTAGCCGTGGCTCAACGGACGCGGCTCGGCCACCACGCGGCGCAGCGCCTCCAGCACTTCCTCCGGCGGCTCCACATCCGGGTTGCCCAGGCTGTAGTCGAAGACGTTCGCCGCTCCCCGTTCCTGGCGCAGGCGCACGCCCGCCTCAAACATACGGCGGATCCAGGACGAGCCTTCCATCTCATGCGCGATTGACCGCGAAATGCTCATGACCGTAGGGCGGAGCCGGGCAGGCTGCCGCCCAATCCCCCGCGCGAACGCCGATTTTACCCCGCCGCACGCCCGCTTCGTATTTCCTTGCACATATTGCGCGGGTTTCGCTTGCCGATTCGCCGGAGCGCGGATAGAATCAGAGTGCGATGTCCTCTCCCGCCGCCAAAACGATCCTGGTTGTGGACGACGAGCCCGAGGTTCGCAAGCTGGTCGCGGCCATGGTGGGCTCCTTCGGCTATACGGCCCTGACGGCCGACAGCGGCGAACACGCTCTCACCCTCTACAAGCACCACGGGCCCTTCGCCCTGCTGATCACCGACGTGGTGGCCCCCGGCATGAGCGGGCCCATGCTGGCCGACAAGCTCACTGCGCTGCAGAGCGACCTGAAAGTGCTCTTCATATCCGGCTACGACAATACGCACATGGTGCAGAAATACGTGGTGGAAAAGGGCCACGCGCTGCTGCCCAAGCCGTTCACCGTGCTGGACCTGAAGAGCAAGGTGAACGGCCTGCTGCCGTCCGGAGCCCGTTGACGGCTGCTTGCGGGCGGCGTGGGACGGACATCCGCGCGGCCAGCGACCGCTCCCTGCTGGTATCGCTCGGCGTCGAGGCAGGGGAACCCACTGCGGCCCGCGTGGCCTTTGTGACGCGCGCGCTTTCCGGGCGCCGCGGCATTCTGAATCTGCATCCCGCGTACGCCTCCGTGCTGGTGGAGTTCGATCCCCGGCGCCATAGCCATCCGGAAATGGAAGCTCTGATACGAGAGATTCTCTCGGCGGAGGCGCCGCCGGAGGCCGCCGCGCCGCGGACCATCGAGATACCCGTCCGCTATGGCGGCGATTTCGGACCGGACCTTGTAGACGTGGCGGCGCTCATCGGGATTTCTCCGGAGCGCGTGGTGGAGTTGCACTCTTCCGTCCTCTACCTGGTGCATTTCCTCGGGTTTTCTCCTGGCTTTCCGTATCTCGGCGGACTCCCACGGGAACTGGCAACACCCCGCTTGCAATCGCCCCGCAAGCTGGTCCCCGCGGGCAGTGTGGCAATCGGCGGAAGTCAGACCGGCGTTTACCCGATGGAATCTCCCGGCGGATGGCGCATCATTGGACGGACGCCCCTGCGCCTCTTCGATGCGATGGCTTCGCCGCCCGCGCTTCTCGCCACGGGCGACCGCGTGCGCTTCATCCCGATTTCCGAGTCGAGATTATGAGCCGCATACGCGTGCTGACGCCGGGTTTCCAGACCACCGTGCAGGACCTGGGCCGTTTCGGCTTCGCCCATCTGGGCGTTTCGGCCTCGGGCGCCGCGGATGCCTTCGCACTGCGCGCAGCGAACCGTCTGGTGGGCAATGCCGAGACCGCCGCCGGCCTGGAGATGACCCTCACAGGCGGCGAGTTCGAATTCGAATCCGAGGCAGTGGTAGCGTTGGCCGGCTCCGACTTCGGCGCGAATGCACCGATGTGGGCGCCGGTGAGGATGGCGGCCGGAAGCGTGCTCCGCTGCGGCGCCACGCGCGATGGCGCGCGCTGCTACCTGGCGGTGCGCGGAGGAATCGCCGTGCCGCGGACCATGGGCAGCGCTTCGGTGCATTTGACCACGGGTGTGGGCGGGAGCGCCCTGCGGCGGGGCGATGTTCTGGAGGTCGGCGCGGCGGCGGAGCGGGACGTTCCGCCCAGCCGCCAGGCAGCAACGCAAAACGCGGCGGCAACTCAAAGCCCGGCGGGCTACCTGCGGCCCGAAGTGTTGCGCGTAACAGCGGGTCCGCAGGCCGACTGGTTCTCGGGGGAACTCTACCGCGGGGAGTATCGGGTGGCCGAGGAATCCAACCGCATGGGCCTCCGGCTGGTGGGACCGGCGATTCCCAGCCCGCCCGGGCACATGCTCACCGAAGGGACGCCGCTGGGCGCGGTGCAGATCCCGCCCGGAGGCCAGCCCATCGTTCTCTTCGTGGAGCACCAGACCACGGGCGGCTATCCCAAACCCGCCAACGTAATCTCCGCGGATTTCCGCCGGCTCGGGCAATTGCGGCCGCGCGATGCGGTGCGGTTCGAACTGGTGACGCTGGACCGCGCGCTGGCGCTGCTGCGCGAACAGGAGCAATGGCTGGATTCGCTTTAGGCTCACGTCATGATCGATTTGAATTGCGATGCCGGTGAACTCGAAGATGCGGACTTGGAAGCGGAGCTCCTCGCCGTGGTGACCTCCGTGAGCATCGCCTGCGGCGCGCACGCGGGCGATGAAGCCGTCATGGAGCGCACGGCCCGGCTGGCGCTGGCGCGGCGCGTGCGCATCGGAGCGCACCCCAGCTATCCCGACCGCGAAAACTTCGGCCGGGTGAAAATGGATTTGACCCCGGCCGAGATCGAAAAGACCGTGAGCGAGCAGATTGCGCGGCTGGCGGCCGTGGTTGAGCGCCAGGGCGGCGAGTTGGCGCACGTGAAACCGCATGGCGCGCTCTACAATGTGGCCGCGCACGATGCCGGAACCGCGCGCGCCGTCGGCCGGGCGGTGGCCGCCTGGAATCCGCGAGGCATCATTTTGGGACTGGCCGGCTCTCCGGCGCTTGGCCTGTGGCGGGAGATGGGCCTGAGCGTAGCGGCCGAGGCGTTCGCGGACCGCCGGTATGAACCCGACGGCTCCCTGCGCTCCCGCAAGTTCGCGGACGCGCTGATCACGGACCCGCAAGAAGCCGCCGCCCAGGCCCGCCGCTTCGCAAAAGAGGGCAAGGCCCAGACCATCTGCATCCACAGCGACACGCCCGGAGCCCGCGAAATCGCCCGAGCCTGCCGCAAAGCGCTGGAGGCATGCTAGCGTAAAGAGAGTATCCCCGGAGGGCGGTTAGCTCAGCCGGTTAGAGCGCCTGCCTTACAAGCAGGAGGTCCGCGGTTCGAGCCCGCGACCGCCCACCAGAACATTCCGGCCTTCCGCCCCGCGAAGGCTGGAGGCCACTACGATTCTACCGGGAGTTCAGTGATTGACAGGACTCGGTACCCAAGACGGCCGCTGTTTGAGCATTTGATTCACAATGTGCTCGGCGACCTTTGCAGCCTCTCCACGGTCAGAGTCTCCGGCCCACACCACTGAATTATCGCTATTGCGAACGAGCTTGACAGCGGCCTGAACCTCATCACGAAGATGCAATCGGAGCCCGAAGATTGAGCGCGCGCTGAACGACTTCCCCTCCGGGACAACCGCGCCAGTCATCGTGTACAACGACTTCTGCGCGTCGCACGCCTCCGGCTTGGTGGGGTCCGCGCTTGGAACGGTCGCGATGATAGTCACAGGGACTTGCTGTTTCTGCATTTCACCGGTCAGGAATGTATCAAAAGCGCCCGCCATCGGTTGCAAGCAGAGTGTGATGCCCTGCGGGATTGGGGTTGGCTTGTGCGACTGGACCGTGGCAGACTGTGACGCCTTTGTCGTCCCAACATCCGAACCAACCGGCGCCAGTTGCTGCGCTGCCGGTGTCGGCGCCGGACTTGCTGTTTGCGTGGGAGGGACGTTCAGGACTTCGATCCTGACTTGGTGGGCCAAGTTGGGCACGTGGCGCGCCGTGGTTACGTTCCAGGTCAGCGTGCCTCCTGCTTCCCATTGCTCAGTATTCCACATTTCAAAGAGGCAACCCTTCAGTTCGGCCGAGACGCAGAGCTTAACATACGGGATTGCTTGGCCGGAGTCATTTACCGCGCTCGCAATCAAGCGCTCGCCCTTCCCTTCGTAGGTGAGCGCGGTGTGAACCGTTATCGGCCCGACGCCCTTCTCCGAAAGACTGAAATCCTCAGCACAGAGGAGCGTTGAGCCAAAGGCGGCTACCAATGCGATAGAGCGGGCCGTCATGCTCACCTTCCTGCGAGATGGTACTATACCCAGCTATCGAGTTCAAGACCCTAAAATGTTGATTATGCCTCGTCCTTTTCGAGTTGACGCTCTGCACGCCTCCGAAGGCAGGGCGCGATTTGCGCTGGCTCGCGCCGGGTCTTATTCTGGGGCGTGAAACTCCTTCGCGGGATATTCTGGGCGGCCATGGCGATGGCCGCGGCGTTTTGCCTGGGCGGCCTTGCCCTGCGGCACGGCGAGCGAGTCAATGGCGTTTGGCTTATTGTGGCGGCTGCGTGCGCTTTCTCGACGGGCTACCGCTTCTACGGGAAGTTCGTCGCGGCGCGGGTGCTCACGCTTGACGACGGACGCGCCACGCCCGCGGAGCGCCTGCGGAACGGCCAGGATTTCGAGCCGACCAACAAGTGGATTCTCTTCGGGCATCACTTCGCGGCTATCGCCGGGCCCGGCCCCTTGGTGGGCCCAGTGCTCGCGGCGCAATTCGGCTATCTGCCCGGCGCGCTCTGGATCATCATCGGCGCGGTGCTCGGCGGCGCGGTGCAGGACTTCATCATCCTGTTCGCCTCCATGCGGCGCGATGGGAAGTCGCTCGGCCAGATGGTGCGCGAGGAGATCGGCAAGGCGGCCGGGTTCACCGCGCTGATCACCGTGCTGATCATCATGGTCATCATGCTGGCGGTGATGGCTCTGGTGGTTGTGAATGCGCTCAAGGGCAGCCCGTGGGGGGCGTTCACGATCGCGGCTACCATGCCTATCGCGGTCTTCATGGGCCTGTACCTGCGCTACTGGCGGCCGGGGAAAGTGCTGGAGTGCTCCGCGATCGGTTTTGGGATGCTGCTGGCCGCCATCTTCGGGGGACGCGCCGTGGCGGACTCCGCCGTCTTGGCGCCGTGGTTCACGCTAAGCGCCCTGGCCCTGGCGGCGGCTCTGATTGTTTACGGCTTTCTGGCCAGCGCGCTGCCGGTGTGGCTGCTGCTGGCGCCGCGTGGATACCTGAGCACGTTCGTAAAGCTGGGCGTCATCCTGATGCTGGCCGCCGGTATCCTGTTCGTCAGGCCGCAGCTTCAGCTAGCGGCCTTCACGCGCTTTGTGGATGGCTCCGGGCCCATCTTCGCCGGCAGAATCTTCCCCTTCTGCTTCATCACGATTGCGTGCGGCGCCGTTTCGGGATTCCATTCGCTCATCGCCTCCGGTACTACTCCGAAGATGATTGCCCACGAGGGCCACGCGCTGCCGATCGGCTACGGGGCCATGCTGGCCGAGAGCTTTGTCGCAATCATGGCGCTGATTGCCGCCTGCACCCTGCAGCCGGGCGTCTATTTCGCGGTGAACTCGCCCGCGGGCGTGGTGGGCGCGGCGCCCGCGGCAGCCGCCGCCACCATTTCTTCCTGGGGTTTCCCGGTCACTGAGGCGCAAATGGCGGAACTCGCGCGCGATGCCGGCGAGCGCACGCTGTTCGCGCGCACGGGCGGAGCACCGTCGCTGGCCCTTGGCATGGCGCGCATCTTCGCCGGCGGCTTCGGAAGTGCGGGGCGCGCGCTCATCGGCTTCTGGTATCACTTCGCCATCATGTTTGAGGCGTTGTTCATCCTCACGCTAATCGATACGGGAACGCGGGTAGGGCGCTTCATGCTGCAGGATTTTCTGGGCCACATGTGGAGGCCGCTTGGCCGCACCAGTTGGATGCCGGGCGTGGTGGCGGCCAGCGCCGCCATTGTAGCGGCGTGGGGCTACCTGCTGATCCAGGGCGTTCGCGACCCGCTGGGAGGCATCAATTCGCTGTGGCCGCTCTTCGGCATCGCCAACCAATTGCTCGCCGCGATTGCGCTGTGCCTCGCGACTACCATTCTGCTGAAGACCCACGGCGCCAGGTACTTGTGGATCTCCGCCGTTCCGCTGGCGTGGCTGGTTACGGTGACGTTCACGGCCGCGCTGCAGAAGATCTTCTCGCCGTCTCCGGCCCTGGGGTTCCTCGCGCAGGCGTCGCAACTGGAGGCTTCGCTGCGGGCGGGCGCCGCGGGCGAGAAGGCCGCCACGGCGCGGACACTCCTCTTCAACGCGCGCCTGGACGCGGCAGTGTGCGGCGTCCTACTGCTGCTGGTAACGGTGATCCTGGCGGACTCTTTGCGGGTGTGGATTGAGATTTTGCGGGGAGCGGAGGAACCGCGCTTGAGCGAGACCCCCTTCGTGCCCACGCAATTGGGAACGGAGGGGCTATGAGGCGCTTGCGCCGCTTGGGAAGGCTGGCGTGGGAGGTGCTCCGCGAGCTGGCCGATGAGCGTCCCTATCAGCGCGGGCTGAAGGCTCAGGGCCGCCGGCATTCGGCCGAGGAGTGGCGGCGGTTCACCGAGCGCCGTTATGAAGCCCGCTTCAAGCAACCGAAGTGCTGTTGAGACCCGCGGCGGCGCGCATCGCGGGCTTGCCGTCCGGCAGCGCCGCTAGAATGGAGTTCGTGCAGACAGCGCGCGAGTGGATTGCGGCCGCCGGATCCGTGGCCGTGCTTACCGGCGCGGGTATTTCCGCGGAGAGCGGCGTTCCCACGTTTCGGGGGCCGGGCGGCCTCTGGCGCGAGTACCGGCCGGAAGACCTGGCCACGCCCGAGGCCTTCGTGCGGGACCCGCGCCTGGTATGGGAATGGTATGAATGGCGGCGTCAGGGCATGGCTAAGGCGCGGCCCAACGCCGGACACCGCGCCCTTGTGGAGTTGGAGCGTCGCAAGAACGGCTTCACGCTGATCACGCAGAACATCGACGGTCTCCACGATCTGGCCGGCAGCCGCAAACTTCTCAAGCTACACGGCGACATCTGGCGGATGAGGTGCACGAACTGCGGAAAGAAGTGGAAGGACCGGCAAGCGCCGCTGCCCGAACTCCCGCCGCTCTGCGTTTGCGGGGCCCTGGCGCGGCCGGACATCGTGTGGTTCGGAGAGCCGCTGCCGGAGGGCATCCTGCGGAGAGCGGCGCATGCGGTGGAAACGGCGGACGTGCTTCTCGTGGTCGGAACGTCGGCGGTGGTTTATCCGGCCGCCGGGTTGATTCCGCTGGCCAAGTCACGAGACCGGAAAGTGGTGGAGATCAACCCGGAAGCCACGCCTTTTTCGGAAATGGTGGATTACGCGCTGCGAGGCCCGGCGGGTGAGATCCTGCCCGGCCTCGTAGCATGACGCTTCAGGGGACGGTTACTTCGCAGCGGTGGCGACGGCGGCCTGCTCCTTCAGAGCCTCGGCTTTGTCGGTGGCTTCCCAGGAGAAAGTATCTTCGGTGCGGCCGAAGTGGCCGAACGCGGCGGTCTTGCGGTAGATAGGCCGACGCAAGCGGAGGGTGTCGATGATGCCGCGCGGCGTCAGGTTGAAATTCTCGCGCACCAGCTCGGTGAAGCGCTCATCCGGAATCACGCCGGTGCCGAAGGTATCCACCATAACGGAAACCGGCTCGGCCACGCCGATGGCGTAAGCGAGCTGCACTTCCGCGCGGGAAGCCAGCTTGGACGCCACGATGTTCTTGGCGATGTAACGCGCCATGTAGCAAGCGGAGCGGTCCACTTTGGTCGGGTCCTTGCCGGAGAACGCGCCGCCGCCGTGACGCCCCATGCCGCCGTAGGTGTCCACGATGATCTTGCGGCCGGTGAGGCCGGTGTCGCCGTGCGGCCCGCCGACCACGAAACGGCCGGTCGGGTTGATGTGGTACTTGGTCTGCGAATCGACCATGTTCGAAGGCACAACGGCGTCGATGATGTGCTTCTTCACTTCCTTGCGCAGGTCCTCGGTGGAGATTTCTTCGGCGTGCTGGGTGGAGATGACCACGGCGTCGATGCGCTTCGGCATGCCGCCCACGTATTCGACGCTCACCTGGCTCTTGCCATCGGGCCGCAGGAAGTTGAGCAGGCCTTCGCGGCGGGCAACCGAGAGCCGCTGCACCAGCTTGTGCGCCATCATAATCGGCAGGGGCATCAGTTCCGGCGTCTCATTGCAGGCATAGCCGAACATCATGCCCTGGTCGCCGGCCCCGCCGGTATCGACGCCCATGGAAATGTCGGGCGACTGCGATTGGATCAGGTTGTGCACGCCGCAGGTGTGGGCATCGAAGCCGAAGGTGGCGTCGTTATAGCCCACGTAGTCGATGGTGCCGCGCGCGATGCGCGGAACGTCCACGTAAGTCGTGGTGGTGATTTCGCCGGCTACGATGCAGGTGCCGGTGGTCACCAGAACTTCACAAGCCACCCGCCCCGTGGGGTCGTCCGCCAGTACCGCGTCGAGCACGGCGTCGGAAATCTGGTCCGCGATCTTATCGGGATGGCCTTCCGTAACGGATTCGGAAGTGAAAAGGCGTCGTCGAGAATCTGCCAAGGTGTTCCTCCAACAGGACTATGGGTTTCTTCAATTTATCACGCGGCGGCTGCCGGCTTTCCGCGGGCAGCCGCGAACCAAACCCGCTCGGATTGAGCCTCGCGGGTTAATACCTATAGAAATCCGGCTTATACGGCCCCTCGACCGGCACGCCCAGGTAGGCGGCCTGCTTGGGCGTGAGGCTGGTGAGCCTCACGCCGATCTTCTCGAGGTGCAGCCGCGCCACTTCCTCATCCAACTTCTTCGAAAGCGTGTAGACGCCGGGCTTGTACGCGTCGCGATTCCGCCAGAGGTCGATTTGCGCGAGGGTCTGGTTGGAAAAGCTGTTGCTCATCACGAAGCTCGGGTGGCCGGTGGCGCAGCCGAGATTGACCAGGCGGCCTTCGGCCAGAATGAAGATGGTGTTGCCGCCCGCGAAGGTGTAAGTGTCCACCTGGGGCTTGATGTTCTTCTTTTTGGCGGGCGAGGCGTTGAGGCGGTCCACCTGGATTTCGTTGTCGAAGTGGCCGATGTTGCAGACGATGGCCTGGTCCTTCATCTTCTCCATGTGCTCGAGCGTGATGACCTCGCAGTTGCCGGTGCAGGTGACGTAGATATCGCCGCGGCCGAGGGTGTCTTCCACGGTGGTGACTTCGAAGCCCTCCATGGCGGCCTGGAGCGCGTTGATGGGGTCGATTTCGGTGACCACCACGCGAGCGCCCATGCCGCGCAGCGAGTGCGCGCAGCCCTTGCCGACGTCGCCATAACCACACACGACGGCGACTTTGCCGGCCACCATCACGTCCGTGGCGCGCTTAATGCCGTCGGCCAGGGATTCGCGGCAGCCGTAGAGATTGTCGAACTTCGACTTGGTCACCGAGTCGTTGACGTTGATGGCCGGAACCAGCAGCGTGCCGGTCTCCTGCATCTTGTAGAGGCGGTGCACGCCGGTGGTGGTCTCTTCGGAGACGCCGCGCCAGCCCTTCACGACTTGATGCCAGCGGTTCGGGTCCTCGGCGTGGATCCGCTGCAGGAGCTTCTTGATGACATCCTCTTCATGGCTGGAGGAGGGCGTCTTCACCCAACCGTCGCCGTTCTCGAGCTCGTAGCCTTTGTGGATGAGGAGCGTGGCGTCGCCGCCATCGTCCACCACGAGCTGGGGCCCGAGGCCGTCGGCGTGGCAGAGCGCCTGGTACGTGCACCACCAGTAATCCTCCAGCGACTCACCCTTCCAGGCGAAAACCGGAACGCCGGCGGCGGCAATGGCCGCGGCCGCGTGATCCTGGGTGGAGAAGATGTTGCAGCTCGCCCAGCGCACCGTGGCGCCCAATTCCACCAGCGTCTCGATGAGCACGGCCGTCTGGATGGTCATGTGCAGCGAGCCGGTGACGCGCACGCCGGCGAGAGGCTTTTCCGCCGCGTATTTGCGGCGAATGGCCATAAGGCCCGGCATCTCGTGCTCGGCGATGGCGATTTCCTTGCGGCCGAATTCGGCCTGCGACAAGTCGGCTACTTTGAAGTCCGTCCGGATCAGCGTTTCAGAGCCCATTATTTATTTCCTCGCATCAAAGAATCTTGATACATTGATGTTAGCACTTTTGCCAATGGCGTCAATTCTCAAATCGCTGCGCCTGGCGGCCGATCCCAACCGGTTGCGGGTCCTGCTGCTGCTGGAACGGGAAGAGCTTTCCGTGGCGGAGCTTCAGGAGATTCTGGGAAAGGGCCAGAGCCAGGTTTCCACTTCGCTGGCGCTGCTGAAATCGGCGGGCCTGGTGGACGACCGGCGCACCGGCAAGAACGCGTTTTACCGGCTGAAGGCGCCGGCGCGGCTGATGGAGCTGCTGCACGAAGCGGCGGCCGAACTGCCCGAGGCGGAGCAGGACTTGCAGGCGCTCGGCATGGTTTTGCGCAAGCGCCGGGACAGCATGCGCCGCTATTTCGACGAGTTGGCGGGCAAGTTTGGACGCCAGTATGTGCCGGGGCGCTCGTGGAAGGGCATCGCGGAGGCGCTATTGAAGCTCATGCCGCCCATGGTGATCGCCGATCTCGGCGCGGGCGAGGGAACCATTTCGCAGCTCATGGCGCAGAAGGCCAAGCGCGTCATCGCCATCGACAACTCCGAAAAAATGGTGGAGTTCGGCGCGGAGCTGGCGCGCAAGCACGGCATCGCGAACTTGGAGTACCGGCTGGGCGATCTGGAAGACGTGCCGATTCGCACCGGCACGGTGGACCTGGCTTTTTTGAGCCAGGCGCTGCACCACGCCAGCCATCCGGAACGGGCGATGGCGGAAGCGCACCGCATTCTCAAGCCCGGCGGCCGCATTGCGGCGCTGGACCTGGTTCGCCACCACTTCGAGGAGG
>Ga0335069_10005583_pt1 | contig 18458 bp, 13 predicted proteins | sample Lox_Sample_11_FD_206714 | JGI IMG/M metagenome (GOLD analysis project Ga0335069, IMG submission 206714) | Soil microbial communities from Loxahatchee National Wildlife Refuge, Florida, United States - Lox_Sample_1.1 | ecosystem: Environmental > Terrestrial > Soil > Wetlands | place: USA... | reverse complement strand
ACACGCCCGAGACGAAGGTCATCATCCTGACGGTCCACGAGGACGAGGAATACGCCTTCCACGTGCTGCGCGCCGGGGCGAGCGGCTACCTGGTCAAGAACGCAAGCAAGAAGGAGATTTTCGAGGCTATCCGCTCCGCGATGGCCGGCGAGCGCTTTTTCAGTCCCGGCATCTCCCGGATCATCGTGGAAGGGTTCATGAAACGGGATGAGGAAGGAAAGCCGCGTCCCGGCACAGAGGAGAAGCGGGAGCAGCCGGGGGGGCAGCAGCTGACGAAACGGGAGCTGGAGGTGCTCGCCTACATCGCCAGGGGGTTCACCAACCGCCAGATTGCCGACGCATTGTTCCTCAGCTTCCGGACCGTGAACACGCACCGGGCGAACCTCATGCAGAAGCTGAACATCCATGACACCGCCGGACTCGTCCGCCACGCCATCAGCCTGGGGCTCGTGAACACCGAGTCCTGAGGGGGTAGAGTCAACGTCCTAGGGCGGCCAACGCCCCCCCCGCACCCGCAAATACCGCACCTGCCCGATTGTAGGCGCACCCCCGATGGCGTATCATGCCTCCGCCGGGGGTGCTCCAGCCTCGCACCGGAAGATATCCCCCCATGGCACTCATAAACAAGCGGAGGGAACATGATGAAGACCCATCTGGCGGCACTGGGGCTCTGCACGCTGCTGGTGCTGGGGTGCAACAACGACAGGGAAGAGCTGCAGAAACAGCTCACCGACGCCAGGAACGCCCGGGCATCACTGCAGCAGGACATCTCCGACCGGGATGCCTATTTCGAGGAAGTGATGAAATCGGTCAACGACGTCTACGCCTCGCTGGAAAAGGCGCGGATCAAGGAAGGGCAGCTCAAGAAGAGCAGCACGAACCCCGAGGGTCCCCCGCAGTACACCAACGCGCAGTCGCGCGACAGGCTGATCCAGAACATCACCGAGATCGGCACCGCGCTCCAGGACAACCGGAAGAAAATCGCCGCCCTTGAATCGCGGATGAAGCAGTTCAAGGGACAGATCGCCGGCCTCAACACGCTGGTCGAGAACCTGAAGGCTTCGCTGGCCGAGCGCGAGCAGTCCATCACGCAGCTCCAGGCAAAGGTCGAAGGCCTCCAGGCCACGATGGCGGAGAAGACGAAGCAGATGGAGGAGAAGGACGCCCTGATCGGGGACCAGATCCGCACGATCAACACCGGCTACTACGTGGTGGGCACGAAGGACGAACTGCGCAAGAAGGGCATCATCACCGACGAGGGCGGGTTCCTCTGGGGCCTGCTCGGATCCACCACCGTGATGAGTCCCGACGTGACCCCGTCCAGCTTCACCCCGATCGACAAGCTGAAGGAGAAGCTGATCAGGGTTGACGGGCACATCGAGGAGATCCTCCCCCACCGGAACGCCGACCTGTTCGCCGCCACGCAGAAGGAACAGGAGAAGACCTCGGAACTCTCGATCACGAGTCCCGGACGGTTCTGGCAGGAGAACTACCTCATCATCGTCACCGATTGACCGCAGCAGACGGGCGGTCCCGCTCCTCGCGACACGCAAGCGACACGGGGAAGGAGCGGGACCACCACCCGTTCCTCTCCCGCGCCGCTCCCGGCGGTTTGACTTTCCGTCGCAAAACCTCTATATATAACCACATTCACACGCAGCGCGACGACAAGGAGCGGTTATGCCCGGTCTCCCGAACATGCAGGGGATGATGAAGCAACTCCAGAAAATGCAGGAAGCCATGGCGCGCGTCCAGCAGGAACTGGAAACCAGGACAGTGACGGGGGATGCGGGAGGCGGGATGGTCAGTGTCACCGCCAACGGGAAGCAGCGGATCACCGCGATCCGCATCGACAAGGAAGTGGTCAACCCCGCGGAGATCGACATGCTGGAGGACCTGGTCCTTGCCGCCGCAAACAAAGCGCTCGAGGAATCTGCGAAGATGGCACAGGAGGAGATGACCCGGGCGACGGGCGGGATGCTCCCGAACATCCCCGGTCTCAACATCCCCGGCATCTGACTCCCTTCGGGGAGGGCGTGCTTCCCTCCCGCCGGTTCGCCTAACAACGCCGTCATGCTGTACACTTCTGAAGCCCTGCAGCAGCTCATCGAAGAATTTTCCCGCCTCCCCGGGATCGGGCGGAAGTCCGCCCAGCGGATCGCGCTCTTCGTTCTGAAACAGCCGCGCGACGAAGTCGTCCGCATCGCTAGGGCCCTGGTCAACGTCAAGGACCGCATCCGGTACTGCTCCGTCTGCTGCAACATCACGGAGGCGGATCCGTGCGCGATCTGTGCCAGTCCCAAGCGTGACCGGTCTACGATCTGCGTGGTGGAGGAACCCAACGACGTCATCGCCCTGGAGAAGACGAACGATTTCAAGGGGCTGTACCATGTGCTCGGGGGCTCGCTCTCACCGCTGGACGGGGTGGGACCGGACGAGCTGAAGGTGAAGGAACTCCTTGCGCGCGTGGACACAGGGCTCGGGGAGGTGATCCTGGCGATGAACCCCAACGTCGAGGGGGAAGCAACAACGATCTACCTGACACGGCTCCTGAAGCCGCTCGGTGTGCGCGTGTCGCGGATCGCCCGTGGACTCCCTGTGGGCGGCGACCTGGAATTCGCCGACGAGGCGACGCTCAGCCGGGCGCTGGAAGGGAGGATTGCACTGTGAAACCGCACGGGGGGGGCGCAATCCTGTGTGCAGCGGCTCTCCTCCTGACGGCGCTGGCCGGGTGCGGGCTCTTCGAGCCGCGGAACCCGGAGGCCCCCACGCAGTCCAGCCAGACGTTCGTTCCCGCCACGGATCCCCTCACCGCCATCAGCAACCTGCAGAGCGCCATCGCGCAGAAGAGCGTCCCCAACTACATGCAGTGCCTCGCCGACCCGTCGTCCGGGGGACACGCCTTCCTCTTTGTCCCCTCGTCGGAGGGAACGGCCCTCTACGCCTCGCTGTTCCGTTCATGGGGCACGCCGGAGGAGCAGGCCTATTTCCAGAACCTGACGACGCGGACGACACCCGCATCGCTCTCGCAGCTTGATCTGACGCAGAAGTCGCAGTCGCTGGCAGCCGACTCGGCGATCCTGGAATACGATTACACGCTCAGGTTCGAGAACACGATGGCGGGGTTCCCCTCCCGGGCCAGCGGCGACGTGCAGTTCGCCCTCCAGCGGAGCGCGAGCAACATCTGGACGATCTACCGATGGACGGATTTCAAGACGACAACCGACATCACGTGGAGCCTGTTCAAGGGAAAGTTCAGCAACTGAGCCGCCTCCGGTGCGCCGCCGCCGCACTCGCCTGCGCAGCGCTGTGCGTTCTGGCCGGCGCAACCGGCTGCGTCAATCCCTTCGCTCCCGGGCGCGACGACGGAACCGCCGTCTCGGCGTGCGACCCGCACACGGTCGACGGCATCTTCCAGTGCTTCCAGGCCGCCTACACGTTCAGGGACACGATGGTCTACGGACCGCTGGTTGACGCCCAGTTCATTTTTGTGTATCGTGACTACGACCTCGGGATCGACCAGACGTGGGGGAGGGACGAGGAGATGCGGAGCACCTACGGACTCTTCCAGAGCACGCAGAAACTCGACCTGATCTGGAACAACATCATCTCCACGTCCGCGGAATCGACGACGGTGAACGTGGTCCGCGGCTTCAACCTCACCGTCGTCTACAATCCCGGGCAGATTGACCAGGTCTCCGGGTACGCCAACCTGACGCTCCAGCGGCAGAACCCGTCCGATCCATGGAAAATCGTCCGCTGGCGCGACGAGTCGAACTTCTGACCACACGCCATGAGCTTTTCCTACACGATGCGGGAGAGCTTCTCGGGCTTCAGCAGGGCCCGCCTCTCCAGCCTGCTCTCCGTCGCCACGATCTGCATCTCGCTGATTCTTGTCGGGATCTTCGGCGCCGTCACCATGAACGCTTCACGGCTGATCGACGCGCTCCGGAGCAGGCTCGACATGGAAGCATTCCTCACGGAACCGGTCACGGACGACGACGTCGCAGCCCTCCAGTCGCGCATCACGTCGCTGGACGGCGTCGAGGGGGTGACGTTCGTCTCCAAGGACGACGCCCTCAAGATCTTCGAGCAGGAAACCGGAGACGACATCAGCAAGGTGCTCGACTTCAACCCCCTCCCCCCCTCCTTCAAGATCACGCTCAGTGAGCCGTACAGGACGGCCGCAAAGACGCTCGTCGTGTACGACAGGGTGAGCGCGATCCCCGGCATCGACACCGTGACCTACCGCCGCACGCTGCTGGAGCTGATCGACAAGCGGGCCACCAGCATCAACCGGGTCATGCTCTGGCTCGGCATCGCCGTGAGCCTGACGGCGATCTTCCTCACGGCCAACACGATCCGCCTGGCGATCGACGCCAAGCGCCGCCTCATACGGACGATGGAGCTTGTGGGGGCAACGCGCGCGTTCATCCGACTCCCGTTTCTCATCGAGGGCGTGCTGCAGGGACTCCTCGGCGGCGCCGCCGCCGCGGGCATCATGCTGCTCCTGTTCGAGTACGCCTCGAAATTCGCCTCGGAGGAGTTCGCACCCTACCTCCGCATGCCACCCGTCTTCTACGTCACCGTCGTCGTCACGGGGATCGTTCTGGGACTCGCAGGGAGCACGATCTCCGTCCTCCGTTTCGTCCGTCCCGCAGCGGCCCAGTGAGCCCGCGGGGCGGTTGCACTCGTTCGGCCAAATTCGTACATTGGCCGCATCACGTCCACCCTGTCGCATTCCAGTTCTCCACCCTCACCGTCGTTCCGGGATATTACCTATGAACAAGATTGCCTCGTTCTACACCTCGTCGGTCGGGCGAAAGCTGCTCATGGGACTGTCGGGGTTCTTCCTGCTCAGCTTTCTCGTCGTGCACCTCTATATCAACCTGTTCCTGCTGAAACAGGACAGGGGCTCGACGTTTGACACGTACGCGGAATTCATGGCGACCTATCCCCTCATACGCCCGCTGGAGATCGTCCTGTTCGCGGGATTCCTGCTGCACGCCTTCGTCGGCGGCTGGCTCTGGCTCACGAACAGGATGGCGCGGCCCGTGCGCTACGCGGTGAACCGGGCCTCGGAGAACAGCACGCTCTCCTCGCGGACGGCGTTCTGGACCGGGGCGTTCGTGCTCCTCTTCCTGGTCATACACGTCAACACGTTCTTCGTCCGGTCGCGCTTCTTCCCGGACGGGACCACGATGTACGAGCGGGTGGAGGACGCTTTCCGCAGTCCCCTGTACGTCTGCTTTTACCTCGTGGCCCTGGCGTTCCTCGGATACCACCTGAAGCACGGGGTCCAGTCGGCCTTCCAGACGCTCGGACTGAAACACGCGAAATACGAGCGGATCATCGCCGCGATCGGCGTGGTCTTCTGGCTCCTCTTCCCGCTCGGCTTCGCGGTCCTGCCGCTCTATTTTCTCCTGGCTCATTAACGGGGATACAGACAATGACATTAGACTCCAGAATCCCGGCAGGTCCCATCGAACAGAAGTGGGACAACCACCGCTTCAGCATGAAGCTGGTGAACCCCGCGAACAAGCGGAAATATCACATCATCGTGGTCGGCACCGGCCTTGCCGGGGCCTCCGCGGCAGCCTCACTGGCCGAGCTGGGCTACCGGGTGACGGCGCTCTCCTACCATGAATCCCCGCGCCGCGCGCACAGCATCTCGGCGCAGGGAGGCATCAACGCCCCCAAGAACTATCCGAACGACGGCGACAGCGTCTACCGGCTCTTTTACGACACCGTCAAGGGGGGGGACTACCGGGCGCGCGAGGCGAACGTCTACCGGCTGGCACAGGTGAGCAATGCGATCATCGACCAGTGCGTGGCGCAGGGTGTCCCCTTCGCGCGTGAGTACGGCGGGCTGCTCGACAACCGTTCGTTCGGCGGCGCCCAGGTCTCGCGCACGTTCTACGCCCGCGGGCAGACGGGGCAGCAGCTGCTCCTGGGAGCCTACTCCGCGCTGATGCGCCAGGTGGGACTCGGTGCCGTGAAATTCTTCGACAGGCGGGAGATGCTCGATCTCGTCGTCGTCGACGGGCACGCGCGCGGGGTCGTCGCGCGCAACATGGTGAACGGGCGCCTGGAGTCGTACGCCGCCGACGCCGTGATCCTGGCCACCGGCGGATACGGGAACGTCTTCTTCCTGTCGACCAACGCGAAAATGTGCAACGCCACGGCGACGTGGCGCGCGCACAAGCGCGGTGCGCTGTTCGGCAATCCCTGCTTCACGCAGATCCACCCCACGTGCATCCCGGTGGCGAGCGACCACCAGTCCAAGCTCACGCTGATGAGCGAGAGCCTGCGCAACGACGGCCGCATCTGGGTGCCGGAGGCAAAGGGTGACAGGCGGCATCCCAACCAGATCCCGGAAGAGGAGCGCGACTACTACCTGGAGCGGCTCTACCCGTCGTTCGGGAACCTCGTGCCGCGCGACGTGGCGTCACGGCGCGCCAAGGAGATGTGCGACAAAGGGCACGGCGTGGGGAGCACGGGACTGGCGGTGTACCTCGACTTCGCAGACACCATCGCGCGGAACGGGAAAGCGTGGGTGGTGGAGAAATACGGCAACCTCTTCGACATGTACAAGCAGATCACGGGAGAGGACGCCTACGCCGCACCGATGCGGATCTACCCCGCGGTCCACTACACGATGGGCGGCCTCTGGGTCGACTACAACCTGATGTCGACGATCCCCGGACTCTTCGTCCTCGGCGAGGCGAACTTCTCCGACCACGGCGCCAACCGCCTGGGCGCCAGCGCGCTCATGCAGGGACTGGCGGACGGATACTTCATCATCCCCTACACGATCGGCGACTACCTGGCTTCGACGAAGCTCCCGAAGGCCGAGACGGGGAGCGCCCCGTTCACGGAGGCGGAGGCGGCCGTGGATGCGCTGACGCAGAAGCTCGCCGGCGTGAAGGGGAGGACGCCGGTGGACGTCCTCCACAAGGAGCTGGGACGCATCATGTGGGAGTACTGCGGCATGGGGCGGAACGCGGCGGGCCTGAAGAAGGCCCTCGCGCTCATCCCCGCGCTCCGGCAGCGTTTCTGGAAGGAAGTCGCCGTCAACGGGCCGGCGGACGCATTCAACCAGGAACTGGAGAAGGCCCACCGGCTGGCGGATTTCCTTGAGCTGGCCGAGCTGATGGTGCGCGACGCGCTCATGCGCGACGAGTCGTGCGGGGGCCACTTCCGGGAGGAACACCAGACGGCGGAAGGGGAAGCCCAGCGCAACGACGCGAAGTTTTCATTCGTGGCCGCCTGGGAGTTCACCGGCGCCGGGAAGACGCCGAAGCTGCACAAAGAGCCCCTGAAGTTCGAATACGTGAAACCGAGCCAACGCAGCTATAAATGAGGAGGCAAAGTCAGGACCCATGACCATCACGCTCAACGTCTGGCGCCAGAGCGACAGGAATGCCGCGGGGCGGTTCGTCGCGTACACGCTCCCCGATGTCTCCCCCGACATGTCATTTCTCGAGATGCTCGACCTCCTGAATCTCGACCTCATCAGGAAGGGAGACGAGGCGATCGCCTTCGACCACGACTGCCGCGAGGGAATCTGCGGCACGTGCTCCCTCTACATCAACGGCAGGGCCCACGGCCCCCTGAAGGGGGTCACGGCCTGCCAGCTCCACATGAGATCGTTCAGCGACGGCGACACGATCACTGTTGAACCCTGGCGTGCAAAGGCGTTCCCCGTCATCAAGGACCTCGTCGTCGACCGCTCCGCCTTCGACCGGATCATGGCCGCGGGCGGATTCGTCTCCGTCAGGACCGGCGGCGCACCGGATGCCAATGCGATCCCGATCCCGAAACCCGTCGCCGAGGAGGCGATGGACGCCGCCGCGTGCATCGGCTGCGGCGCGTGCGTGGCGGCCTGCAAGAACGGCTCGGCAATGCTCTTCGTCGCCGCCAAGGTCTCGCAGCTCGCGCTTCTGCCCCAGGGTCACGCCGAGAGGAAGCAGCGCGTGGAGGCAATGATCGCGCAGATGGACGCCGAAGGATTCGGCGCCTGCTCGAACACGTACGCCTGCGAGGCGGAATGTCCCAAGCAGATCTCCGTCTCGCACATCGCACGGCTGAACACGGAGTACCTCAGGGCCAGGCTCGTCTAGGGCCCCTGCTTCTCGCAGCCAGACCGGACCGTATGCGATTACGCCGCATCATCTGTTCTCTCGCAGCAGGGGGGCTTCTCCTCGCCGGCCCCCCTGCCGCCGTCCCCCAGAACTCCAAGGAAAACGCCGATTTCAAGCTCGCCATCAATCTCTACAATGACGGGCTCTACGATCTCGCGCAGGAACAGCTCAAGCAGTTCATCAGCGCCTACCCCACGACGACGCAGGGAATCGACGCGCGGTTTTACCTCGGCCTGACGTACCTCAAGCTCAGGAAGTACGACGACGCGCGCCTCACGTTCCAGTCCTTCGCGCTCACGTACCAGGACAACCCGCGCGCGCCGGAAGCCTGGTGGAACGTCGGCGAATCGTACGCCGCGCTGGGCGTCTCCCGGGAGGCGGCGCTCGCGTTCGAGCGCGTGAAGGTGTTCCACCCGAAGTCCAAGTCGGCCCCGGACGCGCTCCTGCAGGCGACGAAGTATTTCCTCCTGGCAGGCTCCCGGGACGACGCGCGCAGGACGCTGCGCGTCATACTTCAGGAATACCCGACGAGCAGCGCCGTCCTGGCGGCGCGGACGCAGCTCGGCAGGATGTATTTTGAAGAGGGGAACTACGAACAGGCCCAGAGCGAGCTGAAACGGGTCATCGATGCCGATCCTTCCCCCGATGCCCGCGCCGGGGCGCTCCTCATCCTGGGGAACATCTCCCAGGCAACGGGGCGCATGGACAACGCCCAGGCCGACTACAGGGAGATCATCACGCGCTACCCCAGGACATCGGCAGCCCAGGGGGCATACCTGAACGCGGGCAGGCTGGCCGAGTCGGCAGGGAAGCACGAGGAAGCGCTCGGCTGGTTCAGGAAAGCGATCGCCGAGAAGAACGGCGGAGACTCCCTGCTCGTGCGCGAGGCGTTCATCGCCAGCGGCGACGCGCAGACGGGGCTGGGTGACTACGCCGGCGCCGCCGCTTCGTACGAACGCTACCTGTCGGCGGTTCCCGCCGCAGGCGAACGGACCGGGGAGGTCCTCTGGAAGCTCGCCTCTGCGTCTTCGCGGGCGAAGGATTACAGGCGCTCGAACGACGCCTGCAACCGGCTCATCGCCTCGTCTCCCGCCGAAGGGCTGAAGCGGCGAGCGAGAATACGGCTCGCGCTCAACGCGGAAGAGCAGAAGAACTACGCGGCCGCGCTGCAGCAGTTCGGCTCGTTCACGGACGCCGCGCCGGAAGATCCCGCCACGCCGGGGATACTCCTGCGGGAAGGCCGCCTCTGCGCCGGAGGGCTCGCGGACCCGAGAAAGGCAATCGCGCTGTTCGAACAGATCGGGAGCCGGTATCCCTCCTCCCCCGTCGCGGACGACGCACTGGACGGAGCCGCCCGCTGCTACGAGCAGCTCAAGGAGTACGCGCGCGCCCTCCAGTCGTACCGGGAACTGATCGCGCGGTACCCCGCCTCGGACCTGCGGCCCGGGGCGGAAGAGCGCGTCAGGTTCATCGAGACATTCGAGGCAAAAGAGAAGGACGCGGGCCTTGAGAAACTTGCGCTCCTGGTGGGGGACGTGGTGTCGGAGAAGGACAGGGCCGGGCTCGCGTTCCGGCTCGGTGAGATCTATTTCAGCGATCTCAAGAGCTATGCGGCCGCCGCCGCCCAGTTCGACAACGCCCTGGCGGCGGGGCTTGCGCCCCCGCGTGCGCAGGAGGCGCTCCTGAAGAAGGCTCAGGCGCTCGAATACCTGAGCTGGAACGACGCGCAGGTCGTTCCGCGCGCGGTGGAGGCCTACCGCGCCGCCATCGCATCGGGGGCACCGGATTCCAGCCAGGCGCTGCTCGCCGTGTTCCGCCTCAGCGCCACAACGCTCCCCCGCGCGCGCGAGGCAGCCGCGGCGCTGTTGGCCGCTCACCCGGCGTTCCCCATGGCCGACACCGTCGAGCTTATCCTGGGGGCGCTGGAAGAGCATGCCGACAGCCTCGCACGGGCGGGAGCGGCGTTTGCGCTCGCCCGGCGACAGGCACGGGATTCCTCGATCGCCGAGGCGGCAGCCTGGGGGAGCATGCGGATCCTCTTCAGGCTGAACCTCCCCGACTCGGCAGTCGCGGCGGGGACGAGATTCCTCGCATCGTTCCCTGCAAGCCCGCACGCGGCAGTGCTCCTGGCGCGCCTCGGCGACATCGCCATGCAGCTCGGACACCCGCGCGAGGCCGCGGCGTTTTACCAGAGGCTCACGGGCGAGTTTGGCTACGCCGCCGCGGCCGAAGGGGCGGAGGAGAAACTCGGCCTCGCGCTCGGTGCCGCGGGCGAGACGGAGGCGGCGCTTTCCGTCACCACGGAGCTCGCCGGGCGCGCAACGAACGATCCGCTCGGTGACGGGCAGCCGTCGACAGCCGTGCTCCTGGCGCTCGGAAAGCTCTCCTGGCAGGCCGGGAAGGCGGCCGATGCGAAACGCTACCTGGCGGAGGTGCTCACGCACGAGCAGACCGGCAGCGCCGCGGGAGAGGCGTACACGACGCTCGGCATGATCTGCCGCTCCGCGGGTGACCGCGACGCGGCGACATCGTATTTCAGGCAGGCGGAGGAGGCGGCGCCGGGCACGACGGTCACGCGCGACATCGCGGACCTTCTCTTCGAGAACGGCGACTACCAGGACGCGATACGGGACTACACGCAGCTCTCGCGCGGGGCGGCCGCCGACAGCGACCGCGAGTATTTCGACGCCCGGATCATCCTGGCGGCGCTGCGCAGCGGCGACGCCGCCGGTGCGGCACAGCGGATCGCAGAGTTCGAAAAGGCGCACGGCGGGGCGCGCGACGATCTGGCGGCGTTCGCCCTGGAGAAAGGGCTGCTCCAGTTCCGCAAGGAGGAGTACGCGGGCGCCATGAAGGCGTTCCAGCTCGTGTCGGACAAGTACGAGGATACCCCCTCGGGGCCCGCGGCGATGTACTGGATCGGCAAGACGCTGGAAGCGACCGACAGGCAGAAGGACGCCGTCGACGTGCTCGAGAAGCTCCTCGCCGCCCACCCCGGCGCACCGATTATCAGCCACGTCCACCTCGCGCTGGGCAACCTCTACTACGCGGCGGAGAAGTGGGACGAGGCGATCAAGCACTACCGGACGATCGTGGAGGACCCCCACCCGGACGGGGAGCTGCTTCCCGCGGCGATGAGCAACCTGATCGAAACCTACGAGACGGCCGGTGCGTACGACGGTGCGCTGACGCTGACCCGGAAGTACCTGGAGCAGTATCCCAACGCCGGGGACGCGCTCGACAAGAAGATCAAGATCGGCATACTGTACGACCGGCTGGGCTACTACGACCAGGCGGTGCTCCAGCTGCAGGCGCTGCTCGACGAGGCCGGCAGCGACCTGGAGGGGGAGATCCGGTACTACATCGCCGAGGCGAACTACCACAAGGGAGACTTCCAGCAGGCGATTCTCGATTTTCTCAAGGTGCCGTACCTCGTCACCAAGAAGGGAAAGATCGACTGGACGGCGAACGCGCTCTACATGTCGGGGCAGTCCTACGAGAAGATGGGGAGGTACGACCAGGCGCTCATCATGTACCAGCAGATTGTGGACCGGCCGGGGATCGACGCGGCGTTCAAGTCGGCGGCGCGCAAGGAGATCGACCGCGTCAGGTCGGTCCTGAACAAGAAGCCCGGATGACAATGCTCGAACATGAAACCGACGTGATCCTGCAGGCGCTCCTCGCGCGGACAATCGGCGCGCGGGACTCGCTCCTGTTCAGGGAAATCCTTTCCGCCGACATCCCCCGCGGGATCAAGACATACCTGCAGGCCGACATCGTCCGATCGCTGGAGGCGGAGCTGTTCGCTTCCCCCCGGTTCGCCCGCGTGGTGAGGACTGCGCCGGGCGTGCGCCGCCAGTCGCGCGCGTTCGTCTCCTCGATGGCGGCCACGTACTCCATCTCCCGCCCGGAGTTCCTCCCCCTCATCGAGAACGCCGTCCATTTCCTGGAGAACTACCTCTGCCGGCCGCAGTGGACGATCGAACACTTCGTCTTCGAATCGGCGGATCGTGTGCCCGTCGCTGACGTGATCGCAAAGCTCGACTGCACCGTGGAGTACGCGTACTTCAGGACGCTGATCCCCAGGGTGATGGAGCGGCGGGGCCTGCGCGAAATCGGGGCGGAAGAGCTCCGCGACATCATCGGGAAGATTGACGACCAGATCGTCAGGCAGCACAACGCCCGGGAGCTTGCCCTCCTTGCGAAGCCGATATTCGATTTCCTCCTCCTGCGCGACACGCCGCCGGACGTCAGCATCCCCCTCAAGCCGATACTCGTCTTCTTCGACGACAAGAAGATGAAAATACTCCGGGACTACATCGAGAGCATCTCCCGGATCCGGCAGAAGGAGGAAATCACGCTCGACGAGCTGACGACGCTCGTTGAAGACCTCTACCTGGGAGCGGGTGAACCGGAGAAGCCGCCGGCCGCACCGGTGGCGGCACCGCCGGTGGCGGCACCGCCGGCGGCTGAGCCGCCTGAGCCGGTACCCGCGCCGGAGACGGCAGCGGAGGCGCCGCCGGAGACGGGCGCGACGATGCCGCCGGAGACAGGGGCGGAGGCGCCGCCGGAGACGGGAACGGCGATGCCGCCGGAGACGGGAACGGCGATGCCGCCGGAGACGGATACAGGCCCTCTCACTGTGACTGTCCTCGCCAGCGCCGAGGAACTGGCTGAACCCGGCGCGGAGAGTCAGCCGCCCGGGGAGGAGGAGGCACCGCCGGAAGCGGCACTCCGCACGACGCCGGAGGAGCCGATGACCGATCGCCGCGTCTTCGAGCCCACGATCGAGATCCGGACGCCGGCGAACTTCGATTTCATGACAGAGGAACCGGACGGCCGCGAGGAATTCTCTCCCGCCGAAGAGCCCCGTCGTCTCCCTGACATCCGTCAGATCATCGACGCGCACCAGCGGTCACGGTTTGTCAGGAAGCTCTTCGACAGGGACGAGGCAAAGTACGAGGACACGATCACGTCGCTCAACAACGCGTCAACCTGGAAAGAAGCGGCAACTCACCTGAACGCGCTCTACATCTCCTCCGGGCTGGATCCGTTCGACGCGGACGTCGTGCAGTTCACCGACGCCATACAGCGCCGGTACCAGGATGCGGAGAGGGACGGCGAATGAAGTTTATCGACGTTGCGCGCATACACGTCGCCGGCGGGAGCGGCGGCGTCGGGTGCGTCAGCTTCAGGAGGGAGAAGTTCGTCCCCAAAGGGGGGCCCGACGGCGGGAACGGCGGCCGGGGAGGCTCGGTCATCATCACGGCGAACCGACACCTGGCGACGCTCCTGGACTTCCAGTACCGGAGGAGCTACCACGCCCCCCGGGGGGAACACGGACTCGGATCGCGAAAGACGGGGAAGAGCGGCACGGACGTGACGCTCGAAGTGCCTGCCGGCACCATCATCCGCGACGCCGACTCGGGTGATCTCATCGCCGATCTCCTGGAACACGGGTCGACCGTTGTCGCTGCCAGGGGCGGCCGCGGGGGAAGAGGAAACGCGGAATTTGCCACATCCACAGACCAGGCGCCCCGCACATTCGAGCAGGGGGAGGAAGGGGAAGAGAGGGAGCTCGAGCTGGAGCTGAAGCTCCTGGCCGACGTGGGACTGGTCGGGTTCCCGAACGCGGGGAAATCGACGCTGATCTCCGTGATCTCCGCAGCCCGTCCGAAGATCGCAGACTATCCCTTCACAACGCTGGTTCCCAATCTCGGCATTGTCCGCGTCGGCGAGGGGGCAAGCTTTGTCGTCGCGGACATTCCCGGCCTTCTCGAGGGTGCCCACACGGGGAAAGGGCTGGGCATCCAGTTCCTCCGCCATATCGAGCGCACGAAAGTGCTCGTATTCCTCGTCGACTGCACGAGCGAGGATCCCGGGAAGGACTTCGCCGTACTCCTGAACGAGCTGAAACAGTACAGGAGCGAGCTCGCCCGGAAGAGAAAAATCGTCGTCCTGACGAAGACAGATCTCCTTGACGCCGGCGCGAAGCGAGCACTGGCGAAGATCCGGTTCGGCACCACACCCGTCCACCGCATCTCGGCCGTGGAGGGTTCCGGAGTACAGGCGCTGGTGACCGCCATGTGGGAGAAAGTCCGCCGCGCGGGAGAGCCGCGGAGTCGGCGGAAGTGAAACATCCTCCCCTCACATTGCGGCGGACGGTCATCGTCGTCGCGGCGCTCCTGGTGATACTGGCAGCGGTGAGTTTCATCGCCCTCTCCCTCGGAAGCGTCGCCGTCCCGCTCGGCAGCGTCACAGGCTCGCTCACCGGGAGCACGTCCGTTTCGCAGCAGGAACGGACAATCATACTCGACATCCGCCTCCCCCGCCTCCTCCTGGCAATCATCGTCGGCGCGGGCCTCTCCGTCGCGGGTCTCGTCTTTCAGGCACTCCTCAGAAATCCCCTTGCCGAGCCGTACATCCTCGGCATTTCGAGCGGGGGAACGGTCGGCGCAGTCCTCGCGATGACGTTTGCAGGCGGGTCGGGCCTCTTTTCGACGCCCCTGGCTTCCTTTGCTGGGTCCGCCGCGGTCATGGGCATCGTGTACGCCGCGGCGCACAGGAGGGGAAAGCTCGACATGTACACGCTCCTCCTTGCGGGAGTGATGGTGGGGGCGTTCTTCAATGCGCTCGTGCTCCTCCTGATCGCGATCGTCAACCAGGAGCTGAGGAATGCCCTCCTCTGGCTCATGGGAAACCTGAGCGGCGCCTCCGTCTCATCGGTCCTCGTTGTGGGGCCCGCCGTCCTGGCTGCATCGGCCGCGCTTTACTCGCAGGCGAAGGGGTTGAACCTGATCGCTACGGGGGAGGAGACCGCGATGCAGCTCGGGGTGAACGTCGGAACGCTGAAGAAAACGGCATATCTTCTTGCCTCGTTCATTACCGGGATGGTGGTCTCCGTGAGCGGCGTCGTCGGGTTCGTGGGACTCATTATCCCGCATATCTGCCGCATGGTACTCGGTCCGGACCATCGGCTCCTCTTCCCCGCATCATTTCTGGTCGGCGCAGCGTTCATGGTTTCAGCCGACACAGTCGCCCGGGTTGCCCTTTCCCCCGCAGAAATCCCCGTAGGAGCCGTCACCGCCGCGATAGGCGCCCCCCTCTTCGTCTACCTCCTCAGAAAGGTGTGAGCAGTAAACGCCTCCCCCGGGAGGTCGGGTGACTTATGTCACACCTTGTTAGGAAGGATCTCTGTTCATATACCTTGCATCAGCCCGCAACTTTGTTATATTTTACGCGGTATTTGCGTGTCATTCGCAAAGCTTCCCCGAAATCCAAATACGCTTTTGCGAATCCCTGGGAAGGGGCCGAGATGAGGAAGGTGAAGGGGGGGGGTCACCGCACGTCACGTAGACCGGGGGTTCGCAGGAAGCCCGGTTCCGCGATCGGGCTGATCAGCTCGCTGATCGGCAGCGACCGCCTGCTCGACCTCGTCCTGAGCAACACCGGCGATCTTGTCGTCATACTCGACAGGGACGGAAAGCGAATCTACAACAGCCCCTCCTACCGCCAGATTCTGGGGGACCCGGATGCGCTCCGGGGAACGGATTCGTTCGCCGAGATACACCCCGAGGACAGGGATAAGGTCCAGAAGCTCTTCCGGCAGACTCTCGCCACCGGGAAGGGAAAGAAGGCGCACTTCCGGTTCCTGCTGAGGGGCGGCCGGGTGAGGCACATCGAATCCCAGGGACACATCGTACGGGACGCCGGAGGAGAGATCCGGTACGTCGCGGTGATATCCCGCGATATCACGTCGCACAAAGAAACCCGCATGCAGCTCGCCGAGACCGAGGCCACGTTCCGGGGTCTCGTCGAGAACTCGTTCGCGGGCGTCTACATGGTCCAGGACGGCCGGTTCGCCTACGTCAACCCCCGCATCTGCGAGATCACCGGCTACAGCGCCGCCGAGCTGACGGGGTGCATGAGCATCACGGACATCGCCGCACACTCGGAGCGCGGGCGTGTGGAGGACAACCTGCGCCGCTACCTGTCGGAGGACAGGTCCAACCACTGGTACACAGTCCGCGGCGTGCGGAAAGACGGGTCGCCGATCGACCTGGAAATTGCCGGCACGAGCACGCTCCACGAAGGACGCCCGGCGATCATCGGGACCGTGGTGGACATTACGGAGAAGAAGCAGGCGGAATCGCTGCAGCACGCCCTGTACCGGATCACGGAACGGGCAAGCTCGCTCACATCGCTCACGGATTTCTACGAGGCGATTCACGCGATTCTCAGCGAGCTGGTCTACGGAAGGAACTTCTACATCGCGCTGTACGACAGGCGATCCGGCGATCTGACGTTCCCGTATTTCGTCGACGAATACGATCCGCCGCCTCCCCCCCACAAACCGGGGCGGGGGCTGACGGAGTACGTGCTGCGCACCGGCAGGCCGCTGCTCGCGACGCCCGAAGTATTTCAGGACCTTGTCGACCGCGGCGAAGTGGTGTTGCTGGGGGGCGCCTCCGTCGACTGGCTTGGCGTTCCCCTCATGGACGGGGAGGAACCCTTCGGCGTCATCGCCATACAAAGCTATTCGAACTCCGTCAGGTTCGGGAGAAAAGAGGAAGAAATCCTGACGTACATCTCCCGCCACGTCGCCGTGGCGGTGGAGCGGAAACGGACGGAAGCCGCGCTGCTCGAGAGCGAAGAGCGTCACCGGGCGATCATTTCGGGCACGGGGGGCGGCATACTCCTCCACGATTCCCGGGGGGCGCTCCTGAGCTGGAACCCGGGTGCGCTCCGGATACTCGAGGTGACGGAAGGGGAGCTCCGGGGCTGGCCCTTCCACCGGGCGGACATCGACCCCATTCATGAAAGCGGAAAGCCGTTCGCCGCAGCGGAGTATCCCCCGTTCGTGTCCCTCAGGACCGGCACCCCCTGCGCCGACACGGTGATCGGGTTCCGCACGCGTGGGGGCGACCGGCGCTGGATTTCGATCAACACGCAGCCCCTCATGCGTACGGGGGACAAGTCCCCCTACGCCGCGGTGACAAGTTTCGCCGACATCACGCGGCGCAAAGAAGCGGAAGACGGACTCTACAGGAGCGAGCAGCGGTTCCGCTCGCTCGTGGAGGCGATTCCGGACTGGATCTGGGAGACCGACACCGCCGGCCGCTACACGTATGCCAGTCCCAGGGTGAAAGACCTCCTGGGGTTCGAGCCCGCGGAGGTGCTGGGGAAGCGCCAGCGCGACTTCATGCAGGCGCCCGACGACCAGGAGTTCGGGATGCAGCTCATGAGCTTCGCGGCACGGGGAGAGCCGTTCTTCGGGCTTCAGAACCGTCATGTCAGGAAAGACGGGCGGATGGTGGTGCTGGAGACGAGCGGCGTGCCGCTGTTCGACGACAGGGGGCAGTTCCGCGGCTACCGCGGGATCGACCGGGACGTGACCACACGGAAGCGCGGAGAAGAAGAGCGCGCGATGCTCAAGGAGGCGGTCGGGCAGGCGGCCGAATCGATCCTGATCACGCGGCCCGACGGCACAATCGTCTACGCCAACCCGGCCTTTGAAAAGGTGACCGGCTACAGCAGGGACGAAATCCTCGGGAAGCAGCCCGCCTTCCTCCGCAGCGGGAAACACGACACGGCCTTTTTTGCGGCCATGTGGTCGGCCATCACCCGGGGGGAGGTCTGGTCGGGACGGATCACCAACAGGAAGAAGGACGGGTCGCTCCTCGAGGAGGAGATGGTGATCTCCCCCGTGCGCGACGCGGCCGGGACGATCGTGAACTTCGTCGCCGTCATGCGCGACATGACGCACGAGATCGAGATAGAGCGGCGCCTGCGGCAATCCCAGAAGATGGAGAGCCTCGGACAGCTTGCCGGGGGGATCGCCCACGATTTCAACAACGTCCTGGGTGTCATCCAGGGGGGCCTCGCCCTCCTGAAATCGCGCCTGGACGATCCCTCGCTGTCGCGCTACATTGAAATCAGCGAGTCCGCCGTGAACCGGGGGGCGGACGTGGCCCAGCGGCTGCTGACGTTCTCGCGCGACGGGCAGCTCCAGCTCCGCCCCATTGCGCTGGCGGACGTGGTGGACGAGCTGACCAGGGTGCTCCAGCATACGATCGAGAAGACAGTGGAGATCGTCACCGAGATCCCCGCCGATCTGCCGATCATCCAGGGGGACGCCGGGCAGCTCTACCAGATGCTCCTCAACCTGTGCATCAACGCGCGGGACGCCATACTCGACCCCGCGGGGGAGCGGAAGACGGGCCGCATCACGATATCCGCGGCGACGCTGCGCGGGGAGACGGTGCGCACGACGTTCAAGGAAGCGATTGCGCCGATGTACATCAGGGTGTCGGT
>Ga0335069_10005582_pt1 | contig 18461 bp, 16 predicted proteins | sample Lox_Sample_11_FD_206714 | JGI IMG/M metagenome (GOLD analysis project Ga0335069, IMG submission 206714) | Soil microbial communities from Loxahatchee National Wildlife Refuge, Florida, United States - Lox_Sample_1.1 | ecosystem: Environmental > Terrestrial > Soil > Wetlands | place: USA... | reverse complement strand
GCCACCACCGGCGGCAATGTTGGGTGTAGCCGGACTTACGCAAGAAGCAGCGGTGCAGCTTTCATTCCATACGTTCTCGGGAATGTACGACAGCGCCGTACTCAAAATCTGTGAATTTTGATTCCAGTACTTCGAGTCCTTGCCATTTTCATTGAAGATGGTTCCCCCCACCGAGATGTTGTAGGGAGTGGCACCCAACCCATTTACAGCAATGGGGTTAATGGCGATGGTTTCGCTCAGGTCATCGCAACCGGACGAACCAGTGTCACCGCTTGAAACCGTGTAAGAGATGCCTTGGGCTGCAGCCTGCTGGGCAAGCGCTGCGACGCCGGCAAGTTCGCTGGAGGTCATCGCCAGTTCACAACCGCTGAAGCTCTCGGTCATCACATCGCCGAGGTTGTTATCCACGATGTAGAGTTCCGAAAGATCGACACCGTCCGTGGTGTTTGTAGTGGCCGATACCACCAGCAAGACGTTCGCGCCGGGAGCCACCGCCCCTGACCAAGTCGAATCAAGGTCCGCCTCTGCTTCTTCCCCGCCGCCCAGATTTCCCGGACTCGGGCCGTTGAAAATGAAGCTGAACGAGCCTCCTGAGAGATTGAAGACGGAGCGGAAGTCGGCGATATCCGTCGGATTGATCTCGATGCGGCCGACCACTGCGATATTCACGTTCGTCCCGTCAATCGAGCTTTGATACACGGGGTTGATTCCGTAGATAGTTGCGTAATCGCCTTGGCCCAGCGCATGCGATCCGTTGCTTCCGTTCGCCTGCGGTTTTCCGTTCGTACCCTTGACGATACGAAAGCGCTCCTTCGACATGACCAGGTCCGGTTTCTTCTCGAAATTGTGGAGCGACCAGATGCCTGCGACTGCGGAAGCTAGCGCGGAAGGAATTTGCGGATCGGAGGCATTCGCCCAGTGCGACTTGCCGCTGACCGCGAATTGATGGATCGAGGTGTGGAAGGCATTCTTCACCGTGCCAGCAGTTCCACGAAACTCGATAACCGTCCTACCCGTTGCGATCTTTGTGACCTCGAACCCTTGCTTCTGCAGCCAGCCGGTGACGGCCTGCAGATCTGCGTCCGATGGCCCAAATTGCTTTCCGAACTCTTCCGGCGTCAGCCATTTGTGATAGTTCGGCGAGGAATTGTTCTGCTGATCGTCGAGCAATTTGCGCAACGCCGCCTCCTGCGCGTCGCTGCGCTTCAGAACAAGCAGCATCCGCTCCATTGGCAGAGAGTCGGGCGCGGCACCACGGTCGAACCTCGCAATAGCGAGAGGATACGTATTGCCGTGCAAAACCGTGCGCACGGAATCATCGATGGGCGCAGTCACCAGTGGGGCCAGCTGCTGCTGAGCTAGGATCCGGCCAACCGTGGCCGTAAGGAAAATAAAACAGAGCAAGCCACATCCCAGTCGCCGCTGCATCACAGACATCACCATCGGCTCCTTCGCGCACCACTGTCGCGCGCAATCTCTTGCTGGATTCGGGGGAACGGTTCCGGCAGGACGCGCCGTCGCCACGAACATTCTGCCTACTTAGGCGGTCAGGTCAAGGGTTTTCTCTATACCTGCGAACTTGATCCCGCCAGTTGTAAACGAGGATCGCCTCGATTCGGCTTTCACTCTGGCAAGAATGGATGTTCGTCTCCCCTTGCGCATACTGGCATGCGAGTGTTTATGATTACGCCGGAGGGCTGAGCCGCGGCTGCGCACCATCCGCGCCTAATGTCTTATGCAAAATCACGAAGCAGTTCGTTTCAACGCATGCGGTGTACGGTTTGCCGTTGCTCTCACCATTTTCTTTGCGTTCGCCCTTCCACTTCGGGCGCCGGCTCAGGAGACGCCGAAGGCGGCACATCCTGCGGATCGCTCCTCGCAGGTCACGCGCGGCAAGTACATCGTCGACAACCTTGCCATGTGCGGAACCTGTCACACCCCACATACCAGTTCAGGGACCCAGGACCGCGCGCATTACCTGGAAGGCGCGCCGCTGTGGCTCAATCCCACAATGCCGATCTCGGATTGGCCCTTACGCGCGCCGCGTCTGGCCGGCCAACCCTCCGGCACGGATGCGGAAGTCGTGACCTTGCTCACGACAGGCATCTGGAAAGATGGGAAACCGCTCCGGGCGCCGATGCCGCAATTCCGCATGACGAAGGAAGACGCCGAGGCGGTGGTCGCCTATTTGCGGTCGCTCTCGAACGCGGTTGGACAATAGCCGGCTGCAAACAAGTTCGCCAGTTGAATACTGCTCTAGGCCTGGTTCTGCTTAAAGCGCGAGAGATACGTGTTGTCGTAGAGTTTCGAGCTGCGATCGACGAACTCGATGATGCGCTGCAGCGAGGCGCGTTCCTCGCGATTCACTTCTTTGAACTTGATGGCCAGCCCCTGGCCGGGATCGCAGCGAACCACGGAGCCCTGCGCGCGTAACGTCGGATCGTCGATGGAGAAGCCGATGTTCAGGTGGCTCTCCGGCGCCAGGACCATGCTGGTCTCGACATAGCATCCACCCAAGCTGATATTGGTCAGATTGCCCAGCACGGGAATCTCTGAGTCTTCGGGCCGCAACTCGATGGTGAGCCGTCCCTTCAAACGCGGGTAGAGGCGCCGGTTCTTGCGATTCGGCTGCTGCTGTTTTTCGAGATACATCCGGCGGTCGGCTTCGGCGAGCAATTCTTCGGCGTCGAGGCCGTTCTCGGGATAAAGTGCGCGACCCACGCTGAGCGACAGGATATCTTCCTGGCAGACTTCGATTCCCACCTGCCGCGCGATCTCGCGAAGCTGCTCGGCCTTCTTCACGGCCGAGTCCGCCGCGAGTCCGGGAGCGATCACAACGAATTCGTCCCCGCCCATGCGGGCGACCGAATCGTATTCGCGGCAGCTTTCCTTCAGCGCCTGGGCAAACAGCCGCAACACGCGGTTGCCTTCGAGGTGGCCAAAGCGGTCGTTGACCTGTTTAAAACCGTCGAGGTCGCAGACCATCACGGTCAGCGATTGATTGTCACGCTTGCAGCGCGCCAGTTCCTTATCCAGCTGAAGGAAGAGCGATCGCGCATTCGGCAACCCAGTGAGGTAGTCGGTGGTAGCTGAGCTTTCCGCCTGCTGATACTTGAGGGCGTTCTCGATCGCCAGAGCCATCTTCGAAGTGACCGCAAGCAGGATTCGCAGGTGGTCGGAGGTAAAGGCGTCGGCCTCGGAGTCGTAGAGAGCGAGTACACCGACCACGCCCTCGAGCCCTTCCAGAGGCAGGGCGAGCGCCGACCGCAGCGTGCTGAACTTGGTCGGATCGTTCTGGTAGCCGGGCTCGACCGAAGGGTTGCCGTTGATGATGGGCTTACGGTTTTGGGCGACCCAGCCGGAAAGGCCCTGTCCAAGCGGGATGCGCAGCGACTGGAACAAGCGGAAGTTGTCGCCGCTGACATGCTCAGGGACGAGCACTTCTCCGCGCCGCACGTAGATGGCGATAGAGTCATACGGTACTAGCCTCTTCAGCTTCACGGAGAATACTGAAAGCGTCTCTCCCAGGCTGAGTGAGGCCCCAAGGTCTTGGCTGAGTTCGAAGAGCGCTTGCGCCTCTTGGCGCGCCGCGGCAATCGACGACAAGAATGCGGCCTCTTGCTGTGCCTTGCCAAAGGTTTGAGCGAAACCGGCGGCCGGCGCCTCGCCACGCTCAACCTTCATGTCAGTTGAGAGCTTCGACCACGGGGTATCTTGTGAATGTTTCTGGACTTTCTTTTCGAGATCGCGATAACGCCGGAGTAAGACTTCGACCACGCGCGGATCGAAGGTGCGGCCAGCCTCGGCCTGCAGGCGCTTCATCACGTCATCTAGGGGCATGGCGCGTCGGTATTGGCGGTCAGAGGCGAGGGCATCCAGAAAATCGACCGCGCTCAAGACGCGCGCGCCGATGGGAATCTCGTCGCCCTTCAAGCCATACGGGTATCCCGAGCCGTCGTACTTTTCGTGGTGTGCGCGCACGATGGGCACAACGGGATAGGGAAAGCGCACTCGTTCGAGAATTTCAGCTCCGACCACAGGGTGAATCTTCATCTTCTCGAATTCTTCCGGCGAGAGACGGCCCGGCTTCGAGATAATGTGTTCGGGAATGGCGAGCTTCCCGATGTCGTGCAGGAGCGCCGCGGCCTGCAGCGCCTCCATCTCGTCGTGCGAAACGCCCAGTTCTTTGGCGACTTCAACCGCGTACACGCGTACGCGTTGCAGGTGGTCGTGGGTGGTGTGGTCCTTGGCCTCAATAGCGAGCGCAAGGGCTTCGATGGTTCGCAGGTGCAGGCTGGCCATCTCTTCCACGTGGCGTTTTTCATCTTCCAACCGAGCCAGATAAAGCCGATACGAGCGGTAGATCAGGTAAACAGCAGGCAGCACCAGCAGCGAGGTCTGCCAATCGACGATGTGATTCAGCCAACTCACCAGGCCGGCGACACCCGCGCCCACCAGGTAATACGGGAACGACCAGAAATAGGCCTCTTCCCAAATACTCTTGAGCGACTTGTTCTCGGTGAGCGAAATGATGCCAGATACGGGCAGCGTATTGACCAGGAAATAAGTGCAGGAACTGGCAACCAGCAGCACCGCCGGGTTCACCCCGTGCATCATGGCAGCTTGGTAGACCAGGTAGGCTGCGCCGATCGCAAGCGATGTCGCGCAAATATTGAAAACTACTTGAAGGCCGCGCGCCCGCCCGCGATGCAGGCACTGCGTGAGAATCGCCGCCGCCCCGATGGCCAGCGTTTCCCCAAGGCTGAGCTCAATGACGCTCAACAGGATGAACAGGAAGTTCACCGACATGGTTCCGGTGATCCCGGGCAGGTTTACTTTCAGACGCGATGCGCTGACCGCGAGCAGCAGATAAGCGAGAAATTTAAGCGGGTGTTGACAGCTCCAGTGCATGCCGCCGTACACGAGGATCAGCGATCCCGCCATCACGATGGCAGCGATGTACAGACGTGTCCCGATGGTCATGGCACGCCATGACTGAGCCTTGCTCGACATACGGATACAAATCTCGGCCTTCGAGTATTTGTCTTAGGGGAAGAAGGCAAGACAGGAAGGCGCTCCAGTCAATTGTCACAGCTAAACTGCTTCTCTCCAATCGATTACGGGGAATGACGGAAACTTTCGTAACGTCGGAAGTGACCTGAAAAGCGCTCCGTGTTGAAGGCATGACACTTGCGCTATCGAGAGTGGGCGGAAAGTCTCGGCGGGCCCTGGCGATGGTAAAAAAGCGACGAACCCTGGCGCCAAAAAGACGGCCAATGGTGGCGACCGACATGCCATTGCCAAATCGTTAGAACACCAAGCGGGAAGCTCGGATCTTTGGGTTGGCGGTCGGCGGATTCGGAAATGCGGCAGAGGAGCGACGCGTTAGTCAGGGGACGAGTTCTTTCGTAATCTGCGCCGCGCAGGCCATCGGGTGCGATAGTGGAGACGGACATGGCTTCCGCGTCCGCAGTCTCGCGCCCGGCTCGTGGTGCCCGCGTCAAGCTGGGCGGCACGGTGCTGGCCCTCGTGCAATTGCAGAACCGGCGGCGCATTCGCGCCAGCCTGCATCAACTCTCCACCAACGGCGGCCTGCTGTTGCTCGATCAACCGCTCGCCGAAGGCATAGCGGTCGAAGTACTTTTTCACGTCGGCCAGACCACGGTTCGAAATAAAGCGCAGGTACTGTTCCCGATGTGGGCAACACGCGGGTGCTTGCAGCCGTTTCGCTTCAAAGACATCGACGAAGCATTGCGCAATGCACTGGAGTCAGAGTTGCGCACTCTTCTCGACGCGAATCCAGCAGCGCTGGTGGAAGAAAATACAATTCCGTAACCGAGCCTTCGACCGCAGGCTTCTGGCGCAGAAATTCCGCACGCTGCGCTGTGCTACCCTTGGCTCAGCGCGGGCCCGTAGCTCAACGGTTAGAGCAGGGGACTCATAATCCCTTGGTTCGGGGTTCGAATCCCTGCGGGCCCACCAGACGCAATCCCTTCGCGCAGCACCAGAGCGTTCCGTTGGACACGCAGGAATCTCACCACGGTCAGAGTCTGTGCTACCAATAAAACCGCAGGTGTGCGCGGCGATTCACGTCCCAGCATTGATCGGAATCCATATCGCAAGTGGGATAAAGCTTGCCCCATCCGGTCGCCGACATAATGCGATCTGGTGAGACGCCGGCCTTGATCAGATCCTGCCGCGCGATGTCGGCTCGCTTCTGTGCCAGCGCGAGATTGTAGAGAATAGTGCCACGATTGTCGGTGTAGCCATCGATGCGCACCTTAACTTCGGGATGCGCCTTCAGATACGCGGCATCGGCCGCTACAGTTGCCTTATTCGCCGGGTCTTCGTACTGATCGAAAGCAAACAGAATGTCCTTCATGTTCGCGCGGAACTCTACCGCCTCCGGCGAAGCGGGTGGCCAGAAGTGCGTGGTGGTCGTGCTTTGCATGGTGCTTTGAGCAATACAAACCGTCGTGAAAAGAGTCAGCAGGAGAAAGGAGAAGGTGAGAGCGGCGAATTTCTTTGGGTGCGCAGGCATTTCCGAGATTCTCCGTTGGAGTGCATGAGCCATGGGACGGGCATCGCTCAGTGCTGAGTTTAGAAACCTGGGACCTGATTCGGACCGGGATCCGAATGCGGAAATTCTACACCTCGGCGCTACAACGGGCCTGCGATGCCGCCGACCTCTATTGGATTGTTACGTCGAACTCTACCGTATTCGAGTTCTGGCCTTGCGCACGGACGTAGATTGGAACCTGGCCAAAGTAAGACAAGTCGGTCGCCGTTACGCTCACCATCAACTCGGTGGAACTGACATAGCGGGTGAAACGCGGCGTCCCATGCCAGAAGACCACGGAATCCGTGCTGAAGTTGCTGCCGGTAATCGCCAGGGTGAATGCCACGCTGTTCACGGGAGCGGCATTCGGCGACAACACAGTGATGGTTGGGGGCGCGAAGGCGGCCGTTGTCTTGAACGGGTCATTCCCCGCAGCTGAGCCGCAATCGATGGAACTAAGAGTCAAAAGCAGAGTGGCAAGCAGAAGACTGAGAGACCGCATAACTCCTCCTGCGTTGTTAGCCCGTATGGAAAAGGCAGGAGCAACTGGAGCGAGAGAGTCTGGCTTCGAGGCAGTGGCGTGTCAAGATGAAAGAGTTTGCAGCCCGGAGTCGGATTGAATGAGACTCCGCTCCCAGCAGGGGTTTTCAGACGAGCGCTTTCAAAACCGAGGTTCAGACGCTGTTGAAGTCAGGCGTGAAGATTACTGGAAGGTCGAGTTCTAACGCCGTCCGGGATGAGCTTCGCCTTTGGCCGAGAACAAGTTATAGGGCCAGTTCTTTTTCTTGATGGGATCGTCTTGTGGTGGCGCCGCGCTAGCCGCCGCGGTACCCCAGTCCGCCGGCGGAGATTGCAAACCCCATACGTTGCCGGGCGTTTCGAGAGCAAGTCCCACGAGAAACGCTTTCCCACCCGGACCGAGCGGAAGACAATTAACGACTTTCGCGTTCACGCTGACGCCCCCCGGCAGCCCGGCCAAAACCATTGGAGTCTGAATGGGTAGCGAACAGGAAAGCTTCACTCCGCATCCCAACGGATTTACCAGGATGGTGTGAGTATCTTCGCTGAACGGAGAAGCGGGCGGAAGCGTATTCACCCGCACCGCGATTTCGACACGGACGCGCGTGCCACGTCGTTGCTTTTGCGCTTGTGGAGCTCCGGCAGCCATAAGTAAAGAGGGAGCGCAAATACGCACGCCCCTGAGGCTAGTTTGCCAGAGCCGATTTGGAAGAGCGATTCAGATCGGGCGGGCGGAGATCACCAAGGTAACCGACGAATCTCCGGAAGAAGAGCCCGCTCAATCGCGGACGCTAAGAAACGGTTACTACCCCATCGGCTGGATCTGAATCAGCGGGCCTTGGCCGGCAGCGGCCTTGCGGAGCATGTTCGCGCTGGGAATCCCGGTGCGGTGGAAGGACTTCTCGCAATCGGTCGACGATGGACCGCGCATGCTGCCTTCCATGTAGGCGAGACCGGGGCACCGCGTGCACGTCCCAGCGTGCGAGCACGAGGAGCAGACCGTGAGGTCTCTCACCCGGATCGAACGAACCTCTTTGAGCTGCGGCGAGTTTTTCCAGATGTCGGCGAATTTCTGCTTCCGCAGGTTGCCCGATGGCAGCGGAAACTGCACGCAGGGATACACATCGGCGTAGGGCGAGATGTAACAAGCGGTGTGCCCGGCGCTGCAGGAATAGCCCTCGAGAACATCGTCGTCGACCGGGCCCGGCTTCGCGCAAAACTCTTCGGGGTTCCCCACCAGCGAGGGGTCGGCAAACAACTCGTCGAGATTCTCGCCATCGACGCGCAACGCCAGCACCGAAGTATCGCCATCCATCATCGGCGTGACGGTTGGGTCGAGCGTGTAATCAACGTTGAGTTCGCGGGCCAGGGCCTGCGTCGAGCGCTGATCTGCCCGGTTCACCGTCATCAGCACGTTTGAAACAGTGACCTTGAGGCCCTGCGATTTAAGGAATCGGATCGAATCGAGGGTGCGCTTCAGCGACCCGGGCAGCTTGGTGATCGCGTCGTGTATCTCGGGACGGTGCGAGTAGACGCTGATCTGTACCTGCTCGACGCCCAGTTCGCGCAGACGCTGCGCTTCGTGTTCGCGGATCATCGCCCCGTTGGTCTTCACCTTCACGTTGAACATCCGTTGCCGCGCGTACTCGACCAGTTCGAGGAAATCGCGCCGCATGAAAACTTCGCCACCACTGAAGACGAGGAAGAATACGCCAGCCTCGGCGAGTTGATCGAGAATGCCCTTGATTTCGGCGGTAGTCATCTCGCCGTGATCGTCGTGGTCGAGATAACAATGCTGGCAGCGCTCGTTGCACCGGTAAGTCACGTCGATGTGGACGCTGAGCGGAACGCCCAGCTTCATCGCTCGGTCGTTCATTTCGACCAGGAGGCTCATGAATTCTCCGCCTTCTTTACCGGCGTGTTGGGAAAGTTGTGCGCCTGAATCGGCTGATCCGAGACCAGCAGAACTCCGTGCTTCGACAAATCAGCCACAAATTGCTCGGCATCGCGCTGGGCTTCTTCCGGCTCGACCTCGAATTCCGTGCACACCTTTTTCTCGACGATTTCGGCCAGCGGCGTTCGCCCGTCGGCTGCTTGAAAAATGACGGTCGCGACCTCATTGAGCGAAAAGAAGGTCGAATCCACGGCCGACATAATCATCATTTCCCCGCCGAGAGCGCGGGCGGCGATGGCCGGACTGCGCGCGATGAATGTGTCTGCCATACGGGAATCCTCGTTCATGCCAGCCAGCATCCCAAGCCAGCAAATCCTACTGAATCAGCTCCCACACCCGCTGATCGGGCAAGAAGGTCAGCCGCGAAGTCGGAACATGGTCCACAAATTCGCACGCCGAACGGAACACCATCTCCACCAGCTTGGAATCATCTGCGAAAAACAGGATGTTGCGCAATAACATTCGCAACGCATCGGAGGTCGGGATTGGATCGATCCGATTCTCCGGTCCCTGCGTCAGAAAGAAGAGATGCGCAATCGGCGCGCGCCCGTTGGCTCCGATGCGAGCCAGTTCCCCGGCAAAGGGCGTTCCGAACGCCTCATAGACCGGCCGGCCGTGCCTTTGGCTGGTTTCATTCTGCGCTCCGTCAGAGGCTTCCAGCCGCCGAATATACGAGATCTCGTCGGTCAGAATGGTCGCGTCCGGCGGGGCAAGACGCGAGATGGTGGTCTTCCCGGCTCCGGAGACGCCCGAAAATAAGAAGGCGCGCCCGTTGCGGATGGCGCTGGCGCCGTGCAGCAGAAATCCGCCGCGCGGCGCCTGGATCAGGCTGTGCACCACTCGTAAGACGGAATCAATCGCAAACGGACTTAGCGTCTGAGTGATGGTGCCGTGCCCGCGCACGGCGTCCCAGTGGGCGCGAAAATCTCCGCGCACGATCTGCCAACGATCGCCGTCGTGCCGAACGACCAGTTCTTCATGCGGAGTGACCGGACCGCTTTCCGGCAGCAATTCCACGTCGAGCGCGAGCGGGTCACGAGCCGACTGGCGAGACATGGGCTCGCGCAGAAAGTGCTGGTAGCGGTCTTGCAGCAACGTGCGGAAGGCTTCACTGTGCGTGCGCAACAGGATCGCCGTCCCGCCGATATCCACGACTACGTCATGACGATCCGTTGCAAGACTCATCAGAAGGATCCGGGCAAAATCTCACCCAAGGGCGCGGCCGAACTCGCACTGCCTCCCTGCTTCCAGCGCAACACCAGGCTGCGCAGCCGGCCCGAGCTGCCGAGCAACCGTCCGAGCATTCGTGCCCCAGCATCGCATCGCGGAACGCGCGGCAACTCCTTTCCCTGGCGTGAGACGGCCGTCACGACGCCCAGCCACTCCGACGGAAAAACTGGACCGTCGTTCTGCGGCATGGCGTCGCCGCGGGTAGTCAGAAAATCGCGGCCGTCCGCCGTGCCGCACCGCAGCAGGCGGTGCGCGTAAAACTGGCCGTCGCGCTGGTAGAGCACGATCTGTCCAGCCGTGGCATCCGCAAAAGAGAAGCTTTCGACGGTGAGTACGTCCCCCGGCCACAAGCTGGGCAGCATGCTGTACCCGCGCGCCATGAATTGCACGCGCCCGGTGGTCCGCAGGATTTCTGTAGCTAGGATGAGCTTGGTCTGCCGACGCGACTGCTCCAGATCCGTCATCACCCTCGTTGGTCTACGACGCTCTCCGCCGATGCTTGCAGTTCGGAAACGCCGGCGAAAGCTTTCCGCAGGATAGCGCCATCGTCTCAAACACTCGTTCGGAGCGGTATGCGGGCTTCTTGTAATTCTTCTTGTCGGCTCGGTTTGGCTCAGCCGCGCTCTTCTGTGCTTGTTCTTCGGCACAAGGTCGGATCTTCGGAGTCATAGGAATTCCACGAACTTTACTTGGGGCACAACCCTTACCCAACTCGGGCTAAATGAGGGTGGCAAAGAGTGTACAACAGACGCGCGCCGCGTGCGAACCGGAAGTGCGTCGCAATTTGAGCCAACTCGCCGATTGCACCAGTAGAGTTGCACTAATAGAACGATAGCGTACCTTCGAGACGGGCGCGGCGCAGCGCCCAGGAAAAAATAGCCAATCCAAGCGGCAACATGACCGCCACAAAAGCAGTGAGGATCAGCAACTTGCCCGAAATTTCGCGCACCGAAAGTCCTTCGATCAGTGCCATCCGCATGGCATCAAGCGCGTGCGTGATGGGAATTGCCGCTGCCACTGCGCGAAGCCAATGCGGCAATGTCGCCACCGGAAAAAGCGCTCCGGTTAAAAACCATACGGAACCAAGAGCCCACACGACCGAGGAGCCTTTCTGGATGGAAATTTGTACCGCTGCCGTCAGAAGTCCAATCGCGACCGCGAGCAGAATGGAGAGCAGGAACACCACGATCGAAGCCAGCACGTTGGCCTTCAAAAATGCTCCGAACACCAGGCCCATGATCAGATAAAACGCGAGCGTGACGGTATTGACCACGAAGGCCGACATCGCACTCAGGAACACGAGAACTGGCGGCGAGGTCGCGGTTGTCATCAGAACCTCGAGCGTGCCATCCTGCTGCGCCTCCTGCACGGTCTGTAGGAAGGCGTGCACGCCCATCAGCAGGAAGGTATAGAACCCGGTGCCGATCAGCAGGAAGGCAAAATATTCCACGCCATCCGGGCGGAACCCCGGGCCTATTGCCTGCGCAAGGTAGTAGAACGCCGCGAGCTCCGCGAGTGCGCCCGCACCGCCGAGTAGGAAACCCGCGCGATAGCGAATGGCGGTCAGGGCGTCGCGGCGCACGATCACGGCCGTCTTGTCGAGAAGACTCGCCACGCTCATCGAAACGCTCCGGAGGCCGCGGGCTCCACGTCTTCCAATTCGCCGGTGGTGAGGAAGTAGAAAGAGCGCAGTTGGTCCATGCTCATGGTTGAGGTGAGATGGCGCTGCGCAGCCAGGTTCCCGTGAAAGAGGATGGCGACATCGTTGCCCACCGCAACCGCCTCGTTGAAATTGTGGGTGGCGAGAATCACGGTTGCGCCTTGCGCGGGCAGGGAGCGCACCAGGTTCCAGAATTGTGCCGCTGAGCCCGGATCGAGGCTGCGGGTGGGTTCATCCAGCAAGACGATCGCGGGTTTTTTGATCAGAGCGCGCGCAATGCCGAGGCGCTGATACATGCCGCTTGAGAATTTCATCACCAGCGTATCGGCGGCGCTCAGCAATTGCGTCTGGCGCAGAATCTGCTCGATCCGCTCCGGGCGCTTGCTTCGAGGAATGTCGTCGAGCGCGGCGAAGAAATCGAGGTTCTCGCGCGCGGAGAGCCGCGGAAAGAACGAGCGCTCAGTGGCCACCGCGAACCCGACGCTGCGGCGAACGGCGAGCGGATCGCGGCGCGTGTCCGTACCATGCACAATCACGCGGCCTTCATCGGGCAGCAGCATGGTCGAGATCAGCTTGAGAGTCGTGGTCTTGCCGCTGCCATTTGGCCCTAACAGCACGAGCACGCTGCCGCTCTGCACTGCGAGCGAGATCGAATTCAGGGCGCGCGTCTCTCCGGTCCGCTCGCGCCCGAGCAGATTGAACAGCGCGGGGCGGTGGTGAAATACCTTGCTGACGGATTCTAGGGTGACGGCTTCCATGAGCACGGCTCGGGGCTCGACTGCGAACTCGGACGTATCGGGAACGCTCCCCCGTATTATAGTGGGCACGCAAGCATCCCGCGCGAGCGGCCAAACGTAAAATCAGCTGGCCACGACGAACCTGCTTCCATCTCTCGCATGCCAACTCTTTCCTCCGCCAGCGACCTGCAAATACGCCAAGCGGAAAACGCATTTCTTCTGTCGCAGTCGGCGGAGTTCTTGTTGTTACTCGCGTGTTGCCGCGCGGAGCTGCGGGGCAGCGACGACAATGCCTGCGAACGGCTGGAACGGGCTGCCCGTCAGGTGGGCAACTGGCAGCGTGCTCTGGAACTCGGCGAGCATCACGGTGTGTTGCCGGCAGTGCATCAGGCGTTGTGCAGTAGCCGGCCAGGCCGCGGGATGCCAGGCTGGGTGTTTTCCAAAGACGTGCTGCCGCCTGAGGTGCGCGAGGAAATGGACCGGCGCGCAGCGCATCAGGCGAAGAAAAACCTCCGGCTGGCTGCGGAATTGATCCACATTCTCGGTTGCCTTGCGGCCGCCGGCGTCGAAGCGATTCCGCACAAGGGCCCGGTGCTGGCCGAGCTGGTCTACGGCGACCTCGCGCTGCGAGACTTCTCCGACCTCGATGTGCTGGTACGCGGCGGAGATATTCCGCGTGCAAAGCAAGCGTTGGCGAAGATCGGATACAAGCCAAACGTCGAGCTGTCCGAAGCGGAAGAACGTGCTTACATCGGGTCGGGCTATGAGTACACGTTCGACGGCCCTGCCGGCAAGAATTTGCTCGAGCTTCAGTGGAACTTCGTGCCGCGATTCTTCGCGGCCACGTTCGCCATGGAGGCGGTTTTCGCACGCTCGGTCGCAGGTTCGGTTGCGGGACGTCCCGTGCGCATGCCCGCGCCAGAAGACCTTTTTCTGTCGATGTGTGTACACGCGGCCAAGCATTTGTGGGGCAGGCTGTGCTGGCTGCGTGACCTGGCGCACGTGGTGGAGCGCATCGAGATCGACTGGAGCCGGGTTCAAAGCGAAGCGAAGCGGCTGGGCGTGGAGCGAATCGTCGGAGTGAGCCTGACGCTGGCGCAGATTCTGGTCGGGGCGGAGGTCTCTGCCGCTCGGTCGGCCCTTGCGGGCAATTCACAACGGGAACTCGGAATCGCGGCAAAAATCGCGCAGCACATTCCGAGTGCCGAGGACTACAGCGCGGAATCGCTCGACTATGTGCGCTGGATGCTGCGCTTGCGCGAGAATGCGAGGGATCGCTGGCGGTATGTGAGCCGATTGCTCCTCACGCCGAGTCTGGGTGAATGGGCCTGGGTGAAGCTGCCAGAACCGTTGTTTCCGCTCTATCGAGGCGTGCGGCTCATGCGGGTAAGCGGGCGCTTGCTGGGAATGCGCCACTGACTCTTAGCGACGGCGTGACGTCTTCCGCATGCGGGCGATGCCTGCACGCAACCCACGTTCCACCAGGCGCGGATGGCCTTGCGTGTTCATGGTCTGCATCACGGTGGCAGCGATTCCGCCGGGAGTGGCGGCTTCTTCAAGCAACTCTTCTAACGGCAGATCACCTTCACGCCAGCCAAGAATGCCATCGGCCAGCGCGTGTGCAGCGGCAGTAAGCGCGGTCTCACGATCGAGCCCGGTCCTCTGCGCAGCGCGGGCGAGAATGTCGAGCGCGTGGTAACCGTGGGTGCAGGAATAAGTGACCGTGAAGGCATCGAACTGGCTCTCGGGAATTTCGAGCACCGGGCCGACGCGCGCGAATAATCCCTTCACGCGCATGCGCGCGGATTTTGAAATCCCACGATCGTAGGTGACGGCGGTGAGGCCACGTCCCGAGCGGCAGGCCGGGCTGGGCATGGCGCGTGCCCAACGAACCGGAGGTGGAAGTGCGGTGCGTAATTGCGCGAGCGGGATGCCCGCGGCCAAGCTGCAGGCGGTGAAGCTTGGCGGTTGGCTGCGAGAGCTGGAATCTGTCGAACGCGAAACGATGCCCGCGATCTCTTCTGCGAGTGCGAGCGTCGAATCGGGACGCACGGCAAAGATCAGCAAGCCGTTGCGGGCGTGGGCAAGCGCTACTTCGAGATTCGCTTCCTCGCGCACACCAAACTTACGCTTCAGATCGCGCAGCTTCCCAGGATTTCGATCATGCACCACGATCGGTGTGCGATAGCCGGCGCCGCGCAAGCCGGCGAGGAGGGCAGTGGTGATGCGTCCGCCGCCGAGAAAGACTGCAGTGCTCATCGCATTCTCTTCATCATCGTGGCTGGTGCGCGTTGTGGATCATGCGGTTCGCCATTATGTTCGCTCATCGTCAGAGGCTTGCGATCGCTTCGTCGGCGGCGCGCGCGAGCGCGTCGACGTCGGCTTCCGTATGGGCAGTCGAAATGATCCAGTGCAGGCCGTTCGAAGGGGTCATGTACATGCCGCGATCGAGCAGGGCATGCACGAAGCGTGAGTATTTCTTCGTGTCGACGTACTGACAGTAGTCGCGGTAATCGTCAATTGCGTCCTTCTCCGTGAAGTAAATCTGAAACATCGGGCCGAAGCCTTGCACGATCGCTTCGATTTTTCTGCGGCGGAAGATGTCGCGCAAGGCAGCGATAGCGGCGTCGCCGACCGCAGAGATTTTCTTGTGTGCGCCTTCGGCGGCGAGCAAATCAAGATTCGCAGCAACAACCTTCATCGTGAGGCGATGGCCGTTGAAGGTGCCGTAGTGCAACACCATGTGCTCGCTCCAGCGCATGCGGTCGAGGATCGCGCGCGGGCCGGCGACCGCGCCAATCGGGAAGCCCGCGCCCAGCGCCTTGCCGAACGTCGACAGGTCGGGCTTGAGATTGAAAATCTCCTGGCACCCTCCGGGCGCGTAGCGGAAGCCAGTGACCACTTCGTCGAGGATGAAGAGTGCGCCGTATTTGTGTGCGAGATCGCAAACGGCTTGCAGGTATCCGTCGCGCGGCAGAATGCAGCCCATGTTGGCCATGATGGGCTCGGTGATGATGGCGGCGACTTCGCGGCCACGTGTCGCGAGAATTTTCTCGAGCGTGGCGAGATCGTTCCAGGGCGCGACGATCACATCATCGAAGACCGATTGCGGGATACCTTCGGAATCCGGAATCTTGTTCGGATTTTCGCGCGGGCCGAGTTGATCGATCGGATGGCTGTGGCCGTTCAGGCAATACGGATCGTACCAGCCATGATAGTGGCCTTCAAACTTGAGAAGCTTGGTGCGGCCGGTGTGCGCGCGAGCCAGGCGCAGCGCGAGCATGGTCGCTTCGCTGCCGGTATTGGCGAAGCGCACGGCTTCAGCAGTTGGCACCATGCGGCAGAAGCGCTCGGCAGCTTCCGCCTCCGCGGGCGTGGTCGCCGCAAAGTGCGAGCCTTGTGCGACGGCTTGCGTCACCGTCTCGACGATCTTCGGATGCGCATGGCCTTGAATGGTCGCGCCAAACGACATCATGAAGTCGATGTATTCATTGCCATCGATGTCCCAGACGCGCGAGCCGAGACCGCGGTCGAGCACGATGGGGCCGGGAGCGTAGACCGCGGCGCCGCGGGAGGGTGAGTTCACGCCCTCGATGAGCGATGCTTGGGCGCGAGAGAAGTATTCGCGGGAACGGGAGCGGGAGGCGGTGTTCATCAATCGGCTACGCCTCCTCCGTCCACTACTAATGCTGCTCCTGTCATGAACGATGAATCATCAGTTGCCAGGAAGAGGACGGCTTTGGCGATCTCGTCGGCGGTGCCGATGCGACCCAGAGGGCGATTGGCGCAGCCCGCGAGGTAGTCCTCCCATTTCATCCCGCGCGCCTTCGCGTCGAGCGGCAGCATGGGCGTTTCGACGTCGCCGGGACAAATGCAGTTCACGCGAATGCCTTGGCGGCCGTGGTCGATGGCCATGGCCTTCGTCATGAGGACAACGCCGCCTTTCGAGGCGCAGTAGGCGACGGCGCGATCGCCGCCGACGATGCCCCAGCCTGAGCTGTTATGGATGATGATGCCGCGGCCTTGTGCGATCATGCCGGGCAGCGCGGCTTTCGACATCAGGAAGCAGCCTTTGAGATTGATGTCGATCTGCTCGTCCCATTCCTGTTCGGAGCATTCGAGCGTGTCGTGCGGGTAGAAGATGCCGGCGTTATTGAAGAGGATGTCGACGCGACCGAACGACTTCACGGTTTCATCGACGGCTCGCTGGCACTCAGCGGCTTTGCGGACGTCGGTGCGCAGGAAGATGGCTTTGCCGCCGGCTTCGAGGATGTCGGCGGTGATGGCGTGTCCGCGCGATTCGTTGCGGCCGGTGATGGCGATCGCGGCGCCTTCGCGGGCGAAGAGGCGCGCGGTGGCTTCGCCGATGCCGGAAGTGCCTCCGGTGATGAGGGCGACTTGATGATCGAGGCGCATGCGGGGATGGCGCTCGTTCGGCCAGGAAAGCGCGGGAGCATTATGCCATTTTGGGAAAACCGGGCGATTGCCCCCTCCCCCCTCCCCTGATCTTTTGGAATCAGTGGATTCGCAGGAATTGGACGGTAAATCTTTCCGCAGAAAAGACTTAGAGGTCAAAATATGGAAAATAAAGGACTTCGCGAGCCGTCATTTTGATGATTTTGCCTCTGCCCGCTTCTCGCCGATCTCCTCGCGGGTGGTCAAGTCCGCGAGACACACGCTTGCCGAGCACCCGAAAGACGATCGTCGCTGAAACGAAGAATGCGGGCAAGGGCAGTTGTCACAAGGCTCAGTGAGTAGCGAGATCAGCGGCTGGCCAGACCGCCGGCAATCTCGGCTCCATCACAGGTATAGACGTGGCCGGTCATGTAGGCTGCATCGTCGGAGGCAAGATAGGCAAAGAGCGCGGCAATCTCTTCGGGCTGGGCGTGGCGGCGAAGCGGAATTTTGCTGTTCACGGCGGCGAGCATCTCGTCGGTGTACTCGGCGCGTTGCATCGGAGTAAGGACATAGCCTGGAGCCACGGCGCAGACGCGAATTTTCGGCGCGAGTTCGAGCGCCATCGTTTTCGTAAGCTCGATGACCCCAGCTTTGGTGGCGTTGTAGTCAGCATAGAAAGGCTGGCCCACAATGCCGTTGGTTGAAGCGGTCTGAAGAATCACTCCGCTTCCCTTCTCCCCCATGTGGCGCGCCGCAGTTTGCGCCACGTAGAAGACCCCGGTCAGGTTTACGGCGAGGATTTTGTCCCATTCTTCGGGAGTGATATCGAGGAAGTTGTGGCGGATGGAGATGCCGGCGTTGTTGATGAGGACGTCGACAGCACCGAGGGTTTCAATGGCGTAGGCGAAAGCAGCCTGGACTTCAGGGAGCTTTGAGACGTCGGCAACAGCGGCGCCCGACAACTGAGGCAGTTTGCGCTGCATTTCGGCGCTGGCTTCCGGGTCACGGTCGAGGATGACAACCTTGGCCCCTTCTTCCAGAAAGCGAACGGCGGTGGCGGCGCCGATCCCGGACGCTCCGCCAGTGATGAGAACGCGTTTGTTCGCCAGGCCCCGCATAGAGATTGGCAGGATACATGGAGAGCCGGCATTCGGGAAAGTCTGGGACGAAGGCACAAACTTTCTGCGCGCAGCAAAGAGCCCAAAGAAAATCCGCCCCTTGGAATGGCACAATAGCGTGTTTCCCAACGGAGAATTGAATGGACGAAACGAAGAAAGATCACGGCACGGTTGTTGTCACCGGGGCGAGCCGGGGGATTGGGGCAGCAACCGCGTTGCTCGCCGCAGCGCATGGCTTTTCCGTAGCAGTGAATTATTCCACTGGAAGGAATGAAGCAGCCACGGT
>Ga0335069_10005581_pt1 | contig 18463 bp, 21 predicted proteins | sample Lox_Sample_11_FD_206714 | JGI IMG/M metagenome (GOLD analysis project Ga0335069, IMG submission 206714) | Soil microbial communities from Loxahatchee National Wildlife Refuge, Florida, United States - Lox_Sample_1.1 | ecosystem: Environmental > Terrestrial > Soil > Wetlands | place: USA... | reverse complement strand
GCGAGGCCAGTTGCACGCCCGCGGCGCACTCGCTGCTCGCCGACTACTTCCCGGCGCACCAGCGCGCGACCGCGTTGTCGATTTACAGCGCCGGGATCTACATCGGCGTCGGTATCGGCTTCTGGCTGGGCGGCTGGGTCAACGATGCCTTCGGCTGGCGGGTCGCGTTCGCGATCGTGGGTTTGCCGGGATGTCTGCTCGCGGTCGTCGTCCGCCTGACGATTCGCGAACCGCCGCGCGGCGGACGCGCGCAACCTGCAGCGGCCACACCCGACTTTTCAGCCGTGCGGGCGACGCTGCGCACATTGCCCGCGTTTTGGTTGTTGTCGTTCGCCGGCGCGTTCCAATCGTTCGGCGGCTACGGCATCGGCAGTTGGATCGCCGTCTTCTTTATTCGCGTGCACCACCTGAAGCCGGCGGAGCTGGGCCTCTACCTGGCGCTGATCAGTTCGCTGAGCGGCTCGTGCGGCGCGTTCCTCGGCGGCTGGCTGTCGGACCGCTGGCACGAGTATCCGCGTGCCCGCTTCTATGTCGCCGCCGCCGGCGCCGCGCTCGGCGCCCCGTTGAACTGGGCGGTGCTGTTACAGTCCAACCCGGCGGCCGCGCTGTGGCTCGCGGTGCCGGCGGGTTTGTGCAACGCCGCCTGGCTCGGGCCGACGGCGTCGCTGATCCAGGAAATGGTCGTCCCCGAAATGCGCGCGGTCACGGCGGCGGTGTTTCTGTTCATCGTCAATCTGATCGGGCTCGGCGCCGGACCGCAGACCGTCGGCATCCTCAACGATGCGCTCGGCCGACCCGACTCGATTCGCTACTCGTTGATGCTGGTGGTGTTGAGCAACGCGGTCGCCGCCGTTCTATTCGTCCGCGCCGCGCGCGCGGCGACGCGCGGTTGACTCAGCGCCCGTCCACGGCTTTACAGGAAGCACCAATCATCGGAGGTGCAGCATGCTGCGTCGCGTCCAATCCACCGCGTTGATCGTTGCAATCGCCACGGCTTGGAGCACCGTCGCCTTCGGTGCCGAGTTGTCGGCGGCGCTCAAGGATCAACTCGGCAGCAGCACGTACGTCTACATCGCCAGCCAGCGCAAGAACGGCAGCTTCAGCAAGCCGGCAGAGATTTGGTTTCTGTTCCACGACAACGCGGTGTGGGTCGGCACACCGCCGACGTCATGGCGCGCCAAGCGCATCAAGGCCGGCCGCACCGCCGCGAAAATCGCCGTCGGCAAACCCGACGGCCCGTCGTTCGAGGCGGTTGGCGCGATTGTGCAAGACCCGAAAATTCACGCGCTGATGTTCGAGACCTACGCCAAGAAATATCCCGACGGCTGGTCGAAGTTCGAAGAGAAGTTCCGCACCGGCTTCAAAGACGGCTCGCGCGTCTTGATCAAGTACACGCCGAAGTAACCTCAGCACCCGTTCCCTTACCAAGGGGGGGCGACAGGGGGTTCCTCGCAAACTTCCCCTGCCCCCTCCGTGGCAAGGAGGGGAGCCGTCCCTTTGGCTAGCTCTCGTCCTCTTTTAGGACGCCATTCATCCGGTCCATCGCGTCGAGACAGCCTTCGACCATTTCGCGCACCACGTCGCGGCTCGACATCGCGACGTTCATCTGGCCGACGACCTGGCCGACGAAGTAGGTCACCAAGGGGCGCGCGCTCGAATCGGCTTTGTGCGCGACGCGGTGAATTCGCCGCTGCGCGTCGGCGACCAATAGGCTTTGCAGCGGCATCCCCAGCGGCTGCGGCGCGTCCGGCTCATCCCACGCATCGGTCCACGCCGTGCGCAGCATGCGCGCGGGCTTGCCGGTGAGCGAACGCGACCGGCGCGTATCGGCGGACGTGGCGGCGAGAAATTTCTCGCGAATCGCGGGCGTCGTCTCCGCTTCGTGGGTCGTCAGCCACACCGAGCCGCACCACACGCCTTCGGCGCCGAGCGCGAGCGCCGCCGCCATCTGACGGCCGGTGGCGATGCCGCCGGCGGCGAGGATGGGAATCGGTGCCACCGCATCGACCACCTGCGGGATCAACACCATCGTCGCGATCTCCCCGGTGTGTCCGCCGCCCTCGGTTCCCTGCGCGATGATCAAATCGACGCCGCCCTCCTTGTGCGCGATCGCATGATCGAGGCGGCCGGCGAGCGCGGCGACCGGAATCCCGTTGGCGTGCGCCTTGTCGACGAGCCAGCGCGGCGGCGTTCCCAGCGCGGAGGCGATCAACGCCACCTGGTGATCGAACGCGACGTCGATCAGCGGCGCCATGCTCTTTGGATCGATGCGCATACTCGCCATTCCGCGCTGCTCGCCTTCGCCGTCCGGCAGCGGCGGTACGCCGTAGCGTTCGAGCACTTGCTCGATCCACTCACGATGCCCGTCCGGCAGCATGGACTTGAGGCTGTCGGCATCGAACCCGCCTGCTTCGGCGCCGACATATTTGCGCGGGAGGAGGAGATCGACGCCGAACGGGCGCCCTTTGGTTTGCTCGCGCATCCACTTCAAGTCGGTGTCGAGTTGGTCGGGCGTGTGCGCAACGGCTCCCAGAACGCCGAGCCCGCCGGCATTGCTCACCGCCGCGGCGACATCGCGGCAGTGGGTGAAGGCAAAGATAGGAAAGTCGATGCCGAACATTTTCGTGACCCTGGTGTGCATGCGACTTTCCTAGCACCGACGTCGCCACCGGCAAAGTCGCCGCGTGCTGCTTGCGCGAGCGAATGGGCTCACCTATGAGAAACCATCTCTCATCGCGAGGAGGCTCATATGGCGAGTGCGGAACTGCAGACGGTCATCGACATGATGCGCGCCAACCCACTCGACCGCGACGCTTCGATCGAGTCGATGCGCGCCGGTATGGAAGCGATGGCCGGGGCGATGCCGCTCGCACCCGACATCGCCCGCGAGGACGTGAGCGCCGGCGGTGTGCCGGCCGCCTGGATCGCCGCGCCCGAGGCGCGGCAGGACTCCGTGATTTTGTATCTCCACGGCGGCGGCTACGTCATCGGCTCGATCAATACCCACAAGGAACTCGCTTCGCGTCTGTCGCGCGCCGCACGGGCGCGTGTGCTGCTCATCGACTACCGGCTCGCGCCGGAGCATCCGCATCCCGCCGCGGTCGACGATGCAGTGGCGGCCTATCGCTGGTTGCTCGCCGGCGGCGCGAATCCCAAGCGCGTGGCCGTCGCCGGCGATTCGGCGGGTGGTGGGCTCACGGTTGCCGCGTTGGTGGCGATTCGCGATGCCGGCCTCCCGGTGCCGGCCACCGGTGTGTGCCTCTCCCCGTGGGTCGACCTCGAAGGACTCGGCGACTCGATGACCTCGAAGGCCGCCGCCGACCCGATGGTGCAGCGTGACGGTCTACTCAAGATGGCCGCCGCGTTTCTCGCGGGCCAGAATCCGCGCACGCCGCTCGCTGCGCCGTTGTACGCCAATCTCAGCGGCCTGCCGCCGCTGCTGATTCAGGTCGGCACGGCGGAAACGCTGCTCGACGATTCGACCCGCTTGGCCGAGCGCGCGCGCAAGGCCGGCGTCACCGTGACCTTGGAGCCGTGGGAAGACATGATCCACGTCTTCCAAGCCTTTGCGCCGCTGCTGCCCGAGGGCCAACAAGCGATCGACCGCATCGGCGAATTCATGCGGCAGCAGTTCGCGTAAACGCTGCAAGGGCCAGCGGCCGCACGCCCTTGCTCTGGTCCCCGGTGGAGGGGCGCACGGCTGTGCGCCCCTCCATCCTACGCCGGCGGGTTGCCGATCTATCCGCCGCTGGGTACTCTGCATCGCGAAGGAGAATGTCGATGGCTGAGCAACGCGCGAGCGAGGCCGTGAGCGCCGACACCGTCGGCTGGGCGGTGTTGCACCTGTTCTTCCGCATCGACCGAGCCCGTTGGCAGAGTTTGTCCGACGCGACGCGCAGCGCCGCAATCGAGCAGTTCCGCACCTGGCTGCGCGGCGCGATGACGGAAGAAGGGCTGCAACTGATTCCGATCGCCGGCATTGCGAAGTCCGACGTGAACTTCATGGCGGTGCATCCCGATCCGCGGCGGGCACAGCGACTCGGCCAAGAGATCGCCGCGACGACCTTCGGCGCCTGCTTGATTCCAGTGTATTCGTTCCTGTCGATCTCCGAAGTCAGCGAGTACATGTCGACGCCCGGCGATTGGGCGAAGCAACTGGTCGAGGAGCAGAAGCTCGATCCGACGTCACCCGAATTTGCCGCCAGCATGAAGTCGTTCACCAAGCGCATGGCGGCGTACGCCGAGGCGCGCGTGCATCCGCAGTTGCCGGACAACTTTCCGATGATCTGCTTCTACCCGATGAGCAAAGCGCGGGACGAAACGCGCAACTGGTACACGCTCGAATTCAACGAGCGCAAGAAATACATGGGCGGCCACGCCAGCACCGGCCGGCGCTTCGCAGAGCGGGTCACCCAGCTCATCACCAGCAGCACCGGCCTGGACGATTGGGAATGGGGCGTGACGTTGTTCGCGCGCGACCTCAAGAGCCTGCGCGACGTCGTCTACGAAATGCGTTTCGATCCCGGCAGCGCGATCTACGGCCAATTCGGCGGCTTCTACGTCGGCGTCCGCTTCGCGCCCGACGAGCTGGCGGATGTGTTGAAGCTGTGACCGCGGCCACCGCACGGTTTGCGGCTCCGATCGACCGCCCTGCTCGCGAGCGCGGCGAATGAGCGTGCAGCAACCGATTCTCAAACAACTCGGCACTACCATCTGGGTCGCCGAACGCCCGCAGCGTTTCTACGGACTCGAAGTGGGCACGCGGATGACCGTGATGAGACTTGACGACGGCAATCTCCTGCTGCACTCGCCGGTCGCGCTCGACGCCGGCCTGTGCCGCGAACTCGATGCGATCGGACGTGTGCGCTACGCTGTCGCGCCCAATCGCGTCCATCACCTCTATGCCGGCAAGGTCGCCGACGTGTATCCGGAGGCGCGGCTGTGGATCGGCCCCGGTCTCGAACGCAAGCGGCCCGACCTCGTGTTCGTCGACATTCTCGGCGACGAAGCGCCCGCGGAATGGCGGGGGCAAGTCGACCAGACCTTCTTCCGTGGACGCCCGTACGAGAACGAGGTCGTCTTCTTCCATCGCGCCAGCCGGACGCTGATCATCTGCGATCTCGCCTTCAACATCGGCCCAAGCGCTGCCCCGCTGACGCGTTTCCTGATGAAGCTGATTCGCAGCTACGGCCATTTCGGCCCATCCAAGCTGGATCCCTGGCTCATCCGCGATCGGATCGCGGCTCGACGCAGCCTCGAGCGCATTCTCGACTGGGACTCCGACCGCGTCATCGTCGCCCACGGCGATGTGCTGGAGAGCGGCGGTCGCGAGGCGCTGCGGCGCGGCTACGCGTGGCTCCTTACCGACTGAAGATCCTCATCACTACTCCACCTCCGGACCGAGGCTTTCGAGTAATTGTAGGCGAGGACGCCTGCACAGAGATGAGTGCGGAGATGCACCAGGCAGCCCTGTTCGGGTGGAACAGGCACAAGCAAAGGCGCGAGCTCTGGCGCTGCGCGTTCTCGCGGATCGCCTTGAGAACGGTGAGGCGCCGCCGTTCGAGAGCGTCTCTTGTGCCGCCGCATGACCCAATGGGGAAGCGCGCCGGCACGACGTGTTCTCGCAGCACTGTTCAGAATCGGCTGGGCCGAGAAGCGCAGAGCCGGCGGCTCTCATCGCGTACTGAGCTGATACGGCTGGCCTGACTACGTTTGGGCATTTGGCTCATCGTCTTGATCACAGCTCTTGGTGTTGCAGCCGACTGATCATATTCCGCATTCCGCACTCGTCCGCCCCTCTTCCGCACACGCCGACTCCTGCTATGATCCAACCAATTCGCGCAGGGAGGTCGCAATGAAGCGTCGGCGTCTAGGCCGCACCGGCTTGGTGGTTTCGGAAGTCTGCATGGGAACGATGACGTTCGGCAATCAGGCCGACGAGAAGACGAGTCTCGCGATTCTCGATCGCGCGTGGGACACCGGCGTCGACTTCATCGACATCGCCGAGGTCTACCCCGTGCCGCCCAATCCGAAGTACGCCGGACGCAGCGAGGAAATCTGCGGCAAGTGGCTCGCCGACAAGCCGCGTGACGCGGTGTTTGTCGCCACCAAGGTCGCCGGCCCCGGCTTGGGCTGGTTCATCGCCGCGCAGCGCAGCGGCAAGACGGCGCTCGATCGCCATCACATCGAGCGCGCGGTCGAAGGCAGCTTGCGGCGATTGAAGACCGACTACATCGACCTCTACCAGACCCATTGGCCGGATCGCGATCTGCCGATCGAGGAAACCATGACCGCGCTGACCCGCTTGGTCGAAGCCGGCAAGGTCCGCTACGTCGGCTGCAGCAACGAGACCACGTACGGCGTCGCCAAGAGCCTGTGGGCCAGCGACAAGAACGGCCTCGTCCGTTACGAAACGATTCAAAACAACTTCAGCTTGCTCAACCGTCGCTTCGAGGACGAGCTGGCGGAAGTGTGCCGGCGCGAGCAACTCAGCTTGCTGCCGTACAGTCCGATCGCCGGCGGCGTGTTGAGCGGCAAGTATCAGAACGGCGCACGACCGAAGGGCGCGCGTTTCACCAACTACGGCGAAGGCAATCCGCGATCGCAGGCGATGACGCGGCGGTTCGTGAACGAGCAGACACTCGCTTCGACTGCGCGATTCATCGACATCGCGAAGGAAGCGGGCATGGCGGTCGCGACGCTGGCGACAGCGTGGAGCTTGACGCACAGCTTCGTCGGCTCGACCATCATCGGCGCCACCACCGTCGAGCAACTCACCGATACACTCGCCGCTGCGGACGTGACGCTATCGGCCGACGTGCTCGAGCAGTGCAACAAGGTGTCGAAGGAGATTCGCTACCCGATGGGATGAGGCGAGTGCGGAGTGTGGAATGCGGAGTGCGGAATGCGAGATGTCGCGTGAGACGGCCGGTCGGCACGCATTGATCGCGGCGGCGCGCGAGTTCAACGCCGGGCGCTACTTCGAAGCACACGAGGCGCTTGAAGACGCGCTCGATGAGGTCCCCGACGCGCTGTGGGACCTGTTCAACGGCTTGATTCAGATTGCAGTCGGGTACCACAAGGCAACGCAGCAGTTGTGGAGCGGCGCACTGCGCATGCTCGACAGCGGCTTGCAGAAGGTCGCGCCCTACCCCGCTAATGCGGGCGGTATCAATCTCGATGCCTTTCGCGAACGCGTGTGCGCCGACATCGACCGGTTGCGCGCGGGGGATTTCGACTCGGATACGTTGGCGCATCACCCGCCGCGGTTGCAACCGCTGGTCGTTGCGCACGCTCACTAGTCCGCATTGGCGCGCTGGAATGCCGGCAGACCTAGCTCTTCCAGGGGTCACCGAATGCGCACCGCGCGGGTACGGGGTGCGTAGCGGCGAGTACGATCTCGGCGTTGCACCCGGCTGGTTGGGCGCACCGTGTGGAATCTGGTCAACCACAGCCTCACGCCCAAGCGGACCGCGCTGTGGCGGTATGTGCAGGGTGAAGATCGCTTGGCGTACGTGATGGATCTGCCGTCGCGCGGCGATTGCTGCTTCCCCGCCGTCATTGCCGGTTTCAGCAATGCCGAGCGCATCGTCTACGACTACAGTTGTGCGCTCGATGGATCGGACCTCCCATGGCTGCAAGGGCAGCGCGGGACGACCTTCATCCATCGCCACACGTTGCGCTTCGAGCCCGTCTCTGTCACCGCATAGCGGCGCGTTCGGCCAGTGCGGCGTTGAGCGCGCGGAATGCGGCACGGTGCCAAGTCGACCTGCAGACCGCCCTGGTACACGGCCGGGGTGATGCGAGCCTGAGCACGCGAAGGATTCGCCACGACGCGTATCCTTTTGCGGTCGTCGTTCGTCTGTGATTGTGACCATCGCAAGGAGGAGAGATCATGCCGTCAGCCGAATCGGCATTCGGGGTCCAATCGGACGTTCGCACGCCATGGCGACGCTACTTGGACGCACTCGTCGGATTGCGACCCGACCTCCACCGCTACTGCTGCCGGCTCGCGGGCAATGTGTGGGACGGCGAGGATCTGGTGCAAGACACTTTGGTGCGCGTTTTCAGTCTGCTCGGAAAGATGGATGCGGACCTTGCCAACCCGCGTGCCTACCTCGTGCGAACGGCGACGCACTTGTGGATCGACCGCACCCGCCGTCGCAACCGCGAACGCGCACTGCTCGCCGCCGAGTCGATCGATGCGCCGCGCCAATTTGCAGGCGATCCGGCGCGCGGCGCGGACGTGCACGCCGCGGCCGGAGAGCTGATGCGGCGGCTGCCACCGCGCGAGCGGGCAGCGGTTCTCTTGAAGGACGTCTTCGATCTCTCGCTGGAGGAAACCGCGTCGATGCTGCACACCACCGTCGGCGCCGTGAAGGCGGCGCTGCATCGCGGGCGCGGCCGACTTGACCACGCGGATCGCGACTCCCCCGTGTCCGCCCGACCCCCGTCTCGAGCGATCGTCGATCGATTCGTGCAGGCGTTGAGCGCGAACGACATCGATGCGCTGCAGGCGCTGTGTTCGGCCGACCTCACCGTCGAGCTGGTGGGGGGCGCAGAGATCGACAATTTCGAGCACAGCCGCATGTTCTTCACGCATGCTCACATGGTGTTGCCGGCGTTGGGATTCGGCGAGCACCCGCATTGGACCACCGTTGTCTATGATGACGAACCCATCGTCATCGGCTTTCGGACGTTGAACGGGATCGAGGGCATCAACGAAGTGCATCGCATCGAGGAGTCGGACGATCGCATCGTTCGCGTCCGCTGTTACTGTTTCTGCCCCGACACGCTGCGGCTGGTGGGTCAGCACCTCGGCCTCACCGCGCTGGACCGCCCCTACCGCAGCCCCCCGTGAACAGTGCGGGAATTTTCGAGACGCAACACTAGACCGGCGGGGCGACGATCGACGCGCGCCAGGCCGGCAGCTCCATCAGATCGGCGAACCAACGCCGGATCTCGCGGAAATCGTCGATCGGATACTGCGCTCGGTCGGCGTAGTTGAGCCAGGCGCCGACCGAGAAGTCGGCGAGCGTAAGCTGGCCGCCGCACAGATAGCGACGGCCGCTCAGCCAGCCGTTCAGCACGCCGCCAAATCGCCGCACCTCCTCCTCGCCTTTCTCGATCTCCGACGGGTTGGGGGCACCTTGGCCAAAGACCTTCTTCAGCATGCGCTCGAAGATCAGCGTGCCGCACGCCGGATCCCAGTGCGCGTTCTCCCAGAACTGCCAGCGCGACACCTCGGCGCGGCCGCGCGCACCCGACGGCAACAGGCCGGCGTCCGGCTTCTTCGACGCGAGGTACTGGGTGATGGCATTCGATTCCCACAAGACGAATCCGTCGTCTTCGAGCACCGGCATCTTTTTGTTTGGATTCAGCGCGACAAACTCCGGGCGCTGATTCGCGCCGTTCAGTATGTCGACGGGCACCAGCTCGAAGTCGAGTCCGAGGTGGCGGGCAACCGCGAGCACCTTGAAGGCACGCGGGGACGGCGGCGCAACGTGCAATTTCATCGGGCTCCTCCTTTTCTGCGTGTCATGCGTTTGGGTACGGTCCTTCAGCCGTTGCCGCTCACTCGAAGTGAGCTTGCAGCCAACCCAGCACCCTTTCCCAGCCTTGGGTGTGGCGGGCACACGCATCGCGGCGAGCGGCGAATCCTTCGTGTCTGAGAGTCACGCGGGTTCCGCCCGCGATTGGTTCAAGCCAATAGGTGACGGTGGTAACGTTCCCGCCGTCCCAGTCCGGCCGCCACGTGTGTACCAGCTTGTGCGGCGGGTCGATTTCCAGGAACTCGCCGCCGACGGAAAACGGCTGGCCGTCGGCGCCGACGCCGTCGGTACGCCACGCGCCCCCGACGCGGAGATCGCCGGTCCACTTGGTCGTGCGGTAGGTCTCGGCCGATCCCCACCACTTGACGATCTCTTCCGACCCCAGCGCGCGAAACACGCGCTCGGGCGACGCCGCGATCTCCACGGTCGCCAGAATAAGTCCGCTCGCGAGATCGGCCACGGCGCGCGGCACTCCCTTGATCGTTGCCTGTGTCATTTGTCCTCCAGGTATCGCTTGAGATTGCTCAGGCTCGTCAACCAGAACGAGCGATAGCCCTCGATCCATCCCGCCACCTGCTGCAACGGCTTCGGCTGCAGCTCGTAGAGTCGCTCACGACCGACGCGTTCCTCCGCGACGAGACGCGCTCGCCGCAACACCCGCAAATGCTTGGAGATGGCCGGGCGGCTTTGGTGGAAGTCGGCCGCAAGGACGTTGACCGCCGTCGGCCCCGCCCGCAGCCGATCCAAGATCGCCCGTCGCGTCGGATCCGCGATCGCGCGGAACGCGTCGGACTTCGAGTCGGTCCGCTTTAGTGCCGTCGCCTTCACGGTTCGCCTCATTCACGTAAATAACTGGTTACCTTTCAGAGTTGGCCTGGCCGTGGCAAGGTCTACGAGCTGGCGCGGGTTTTGCGCGATATACTCGAAACACTTGGATGACTTCTGAATAGTTCGCGTAACCATGTGGGCACCTATTTATCTGAACGTAGCGTGTCGTGTCAATGCCGCCTTGCGACTACACGTGGAGAAACTCACGGCTCATCAGCGAGTTCGACCCACGCGCAATCGAGGCCATGAAGAGCCTACCCGGGACGGACATGATCATCTTCGGCAGCGGCTCGATCGTGTCGCGGCTCACGCAGCACGACTTGATCGACGAGTATCAGTTCGTCGTCAGCCCGATTCTCCTGGGCAGCGGCCGGCCACTGATTGTTGAGGTGTCGACGAGCATGAGACTCGATCTTCTGGAAGCAAAACCGTTCCCATCGGGCAACGTGATGCTCCGCTACGCGCGCGCGAGCTGACGCGGGTGAGCAGGGGGGAAGCGCGGATCGCCCTCGTCTGTTTCCGCCTCCACAGCTTGCCCGCCGCGAAGGCGGTCAGGCCACCGGTCCACGCCGCGCCGGCAATGGCACTCGTCGCCGTCACGATACACGCAGGACACATCGCCTTCTCCTCTCTCCATCGAAGCCGTCCGTCGTCAACGGCTTGCTCAGCGCTCGTCGTATTCGTCGTGGCGGCGCCACCAGGGGCCGGTCTCGTTGCGTCCGTTGGGCGCGCGATCGAGCCACTGGTACATGCCCCAGAGGCCATCCAGTCCGCGCGCATAGGCGGAATAGGTGTGGTAGACGACGCCGTCCTCGAGCGCGAAGGCGCTCACCCCCGGCCGCTCGCGCGTGTACGTGGCGGCATCGGTTCCGCTCATGGCTGCGTGGGTCGTGGATGCCGGACCTCCGCCTTTCCAGGCCGGCTCATGCCGATAGTTGTATTCGATGCCACCGTCGCGTTGCTGTTGCTCCACCGTGAACCCGACGCTGAAGTCGGTGTTGAAGTCGCCGCCGGACGACGACGCCCACGGGAACGTCCACCCCATCCGTCGCTTGTACGCCTGCAGCTTCGCGAGCGGCGCCCGCGACACCGCCCAGAGCATCACGTCATGGTTGGCCAGGTGCACCGCGAACCCGTTGAAGCCGTCGGCGATCGCCGAACAGGACGGGCAGCCGGCGGCGTAGTCGGGGCCGAACATGAAGTGGTAGACGAGAAGCTGCGAGCGACCTCGGAAGAGGTCCCTCAGCGAGGCCCTCCCCTCGTCGGTCTCAAGTTGATATTCCTTCTCGATCCGCACCCACGGCAGCTCCTGCCGCCGCTGCGCCAGCTCGTCGCTGCGCCGCGTGAGGTCCTTCTCGGCCGCGAGCAGATCCATCCGCGCTGCCAGCCACTCCGCGCGTGTCCCGGTCCTATGTTTCGTCATCGCGTACTTCTCCTTCCATCGAGCGTCCATTTCGTTTCTCGCTGCGACTCGGTAGTTGATGGTCGCGGGATACACATAGCGCGAGAGATCGACACGGTGGGAGTTACAAGTGTGACGGGATTCCGATGGACTCGCAGATCGCGGCCGCAGCGCATGCACTCGCCGTAGGCGACCCCCTCGGCGCGTTGAAGCGGGTGGCGCTACGCGACGACGCGCCGGCGCTCGCGCTGCGAGGTATCGCACTGGCGCAGCTCGGCGATCTCGCTCGAGCGAAGGTCCTGCTGCGACGAGCCGCGCGTGCCTTTGGGCCGACCGCGGCCGTGGCGCACGCGCGGTGCGTCGTCGCCGAGGCTGAGATCGCGCTGGTGTCGCGCGACCTCGGCTGGTCGGCGAAGGCAATCGAGGCGGCGCGCGCAACGCTCGCGGCGCACGGCGACCGGGTCAATGCCGCGCATGCGCGGTATATCGAGGTCCGGCGCCTCCTCCTGATCGGGCACCTTGATCAAGCCGAGCATGCGCTCGCGCAGGCCGAGCCCGCGGCCCTTGCGCCGGCGTTGCGGACCGCCCACGAGCTGGTGCTGGCGGGGATCGCGACGCGGCGCCTTCGGACCAAAGCGGCCCGCGCCGCGCTCGCTCGGGCGAGGCGCGCGGCCCGCCGCGCACGCATTCCCGCGTTGACGGCCGAGGTCGAGAGCACCTTCCGCGTCTTGAGCACCCCCGCGGCGCGGCTGATTGCGAGCGGAACGGAGCGCCTGCTTCGACTCGAAGAGGTCGAAGCGGTGCTGGCGTCGAGCGCGCTCGTCGTGGACGCGTGCCGGCATGTCGTGCGCAACGCCGGCACAGTCGTCTCGCTCGCTCGGCGCCCGGTGTTGTTCGCGCTCGCACGCACGCTGGGCGAAGCGTGGCCCGGAGACGTGGCAAGGGACACGCTCGTCGCGCAGGCATTCGGAGGGAGGCTCGTGGACGAATCGCATCGCGCGCGGTTGCGCGTCGAAGTCGGGCGGCTCCGCGCGAAGCTGCGGACACTGGCCGGTGTCGCCGCAACCAAGCGAGGCTTTGCGCTGCTGCCGCGCCGCGCACGCGCGGTGGTCGTACTCGCGCCGCCCCTCGACGGGGAACATGAAGGGATTCTGGCTTTGCTCGGCGACGGCGAGTCGTGGTCGAGTTCAGCCCTGGCGGTTGCGCTTGGAGCCAGTCAGCGCACCGTGCAGCGGGCGCTCGACTCGCTTGCCAGCGCAGGCAAAGTGCAGTCGGTCGGTCGCGGACGCGCGCGCCGTTGGATTGCCCCGCCGGTGGCCGGGTTCACGACGACCTTGTTACTCCCCTCGCCGCTGCCGATCGACTAAGATGATGGCATGAGGCGATCCAGCGCTGAGATCCTCCGTGAGTTTGGACCCTTTCCTGGCGTCAACCACGTGCATGGCGTCACGTATGACGGTCAGCAGGTCTGGTTTGCTGGCGGAGACACGCTGCAAGCTTTCGATCTTGCAAGCGGGATGGTGCTGCGTTCGATCGCTGTCGCCGCACGCGCAGGCACGACCTTCGACGGCCGACACCTGTTTCAACTCGCCGACGGTCGCATTCAGAAGATCGATCCGAAGACCGGCCGCGTGCTCGCGACGATTCCGGCGCCTGGCGGCGGCGGTGACTCGGGGCTCACCTGGGCCGAAGGGACGCTCTGGGTGGGACAGTATCGGGACCGGAAGATCTATCAAATCGATCCCGAGACGGGTGCGATCCTTCGGACGATCGAGTCCAATCGCTTCGTCACCGGGGTCACTTGGGTCGACGGCGAGCTGTGGCACGCCACCTGGGAAGGTGACGCGAGCGATTTGCGGCGCATCGATCCTCGAACTGGAGAAGTTCTGGAGCGCGTCGACATGCCGCCCGGAGCGCTCGTCTCGGGGCTCGAGTCAGATGGCAGCGACCGTTTCTTCTGCGGTGGGGGGCGGAGCGGCAAGGTGAGAGTTGTCCGCCGGCCCAAGCGACACGTCGCATAAGTTCATCCCACTTCGCGTCGCCGGTCGGAATTCGTCAGACCGTCAGTTCGTGGCGAGCACTCCGACGATGTAATACACCCACATCGGAATCAGCGTGGCCCAATAGCCTGTCATCCAGCTCAGGCCGATGAGTCCGCCCCAAGCCGCGGCATCGCGCCGCGGATTCTTCACTCGAATGGACCGCGTTAGGCCGGCGGCCAGCCGCTGCGAGAACGACTGCGCACCGGCTCGGCTTCGCTCATAGTTCCGCCGCGCGTTCGCCCGAATGGCCCGGAGGTTGAAGACCTGCCACGGCAGATACACCGCGCCGAAGAGCAGGTTCAGTTGCAGGAGCACCCGCTCGTGCCCGAGTGTGTCGACGGTGACGTAGAGGTATGCACTCGCGATCGCACTCGCCGCACAGATGAGCACCCAACCGAACTCTTCGTAGAAGTAGAACTCCCACCAGTCGGTCAGCACGGCGATCCAGACGAAGCCTTGGCAAATGATGATCTGCACCACCATCAGCCAGGATAGGCCGGCCACCCAACCGATCTGATTGACGTTGAGCCGACGAACAACGTGAGAAAGCAGATAAATGAAGGCCACCTCGGCAAAGGTGGCGAGCAGACGCGTCGCGAAGACCGAAGAGAACACGGCGTGGAACACGATGTTGTCCTCGTACCGAACGGGGAACAGGCAACGATAGGCCGAGACGCAGAAAAGGATTTGCGCGGGGAAAATGAGATGCGCGTGCGTGCCTCCCACCCCGAGCCCAGGCATAGTGAGCAGAAAATAGATATTGGTCACCGCTCCCAGCTTCAACAGCCAAAGGAAGATCGTGTAGTCTTCCAACATGGCGCGTGAGTGCCACCGTGCGCGAGAATACTCAAGGCGCGGGGCTCCGCCTTCCGTTCCCTGGGGAATGGCGTAAGATTCCGCCATGCTCCCGCTGTTCGCCGCCGCGGTGTTCTTACCTCTCAGTCACTACGGACTGTCGAGCACCGGGCTGCGCGATGCGCTGGTGAAGCGACTCGGCGAGCGCGGCTATCTTGGGCTGTACTCGCTTGTCGCATTCGGCGCGTTCTACTTTCTCGTGTCGACGTACCGCCAGGCACCGCTCGCGATTCTCTGGATTGCGCCGGACTCACTGAAGCTTGCGATTTTCCCGATCGTCCTGGTCACGTTCCTTCTGGCGGTCATTGGCGTGACGACACCCAACCCGACAGCGGTTGGAGCAGAGAACCTCTTGAGTGATCCAAACGCCGTGCGCGGCATTCTCCGCGTCACGCGAAATCCGTTTCTCTGGGGCGCTAGCCTTTGGGCCCTGGCGCACTTGATCGTCCGCGGCGACATCGCCAGCCTCCTACTTTTCGGCAGTGTCGCCGTGCTCGGGCTCGCCGGCATGCGGCTGCTCGAAGCCAAGAAACGGCGCCGCCACGGAGCGGACTGGACTGTGTTCGCGGCGCTCACGTCGAATATTCCGTTCCAAGCCATCCTGGAGGGTCGGCAGCAACTCGTCTGGAGCGAACTCGGATGGTGGCGCGTCGTGCTCGCGGTCGCGCTCTTCGCGGTCGCGCTCTGGGGCCACCGCTGGGCGTTCGGCGTGTCGCCGATCCCGATGTGAAAAGCCGGCGCGGCTTCGGCGGCTGGGTACGAGAACAGATTCCACGATCGACGGGACGCACGCCCCTTCGCTAGCGTCGGCGAGACGACTCTGCCAGAATTGCCAGCGCTCAGCGGAGACTCATGGTACGCGGACGGTGTCTGTGCGGCGATGTGGCATTCGAAGTAACGGGCGACATCGGCATGGTGATGCACTGCCACTGCTCGATGTGCCGCAAGTTCCACGGCTCCGCATTCGCGACACACGGTGTCGTGCCGACGGATGGGTTTGGTTGGCGGAGCAGCCAGGACTCGATCCGTCGCTACGTGTCGTCACCTGGCGGCGCGCGGCCGTTTTGTCGCCGCTGCGGATCGAACGTGCCGTCGGATCACCTGCCGGGTGTTGTCGTCATCCCGCTCGGCAATCTCGACGACGATCCGGGTGCACGCCCGCTCGCTCATATCTTCGCCGCATCGAAGGCGCGTTGGTACGATGTCGTCGGAGACCTGCCGCGCTACGATGTGTACCCGCCGGGCATCGATGCGATGGCGCTGCCCGATCCCGTCCGCGAGCCGGCGGCAACGGGCTATGTACGAGGGAGTTGTCTGTGCGGACGGGTGGCGTATGACATCGAAGGCACGATCGATCGTATCCACCACTGCCACTGCAGCCGCTGCCGGCGAGCGCGCAGCGCCGCTCACGCCAGCAACGGATTCGTCGACAGCGCACGCTTCCGCATTCTTCATGGTGAGGATCTACTCGAGAGCTACAAGCTGCCTGAGGCCGAGCGGTTCACTCAGACATTCTGCCGTGAGTGTGGTTCTGTGATGCCGCGGACCCGCCCGCAACGGCCGTACGTCGTCATTCCAATGGGCAGCATCGACGGAGAACCGGGCGTGCGGCCGCGTGCGCACATTTTCGTCGGCTCAAAAGCATTGTGGTACGAGATCGCGGACGCGCTGCCGCAGTACGCCGAGTACGCGCCGGAGTGATTGACACCGGGCAACGCGCCAGCGGCGGCAAGATCGCCTTCGCGTTCGCGCGATCAGCAGGCCGGCGCGTCGTGCTACCCACCCGCGGCAACGCGTCTTGGTCTTGCAACGGTTGCAACCGCTATCTCGGTCTTCCTCATGAGCCGATGCAACCACAGTGCTGGAACCAATCCGAGCAACGTCACTCCGGCTTCGAAGCCGAAGACGCCGGCCGTGCCGATGCGATCGACGAGCGCGCCGGCCAGGGCCAAGCCGCTGCTGCCGCCGATCCCGAACGCCACCAAGCCGTAAAGCGCTTGCCCACCGGTGCTGCTCTCGGGCGGCACCAAGCGCGAAAGCAACAACAACGCGGCGAGATGAAATGCGCCGAACGTGAACGCGTGCGTCATCTGCAGCAGCACGACCAGGGTTTGATCGCGAGCCCACGCCGTGATCGCCCAGCGCGTTGCGCTGACCAGCAGCGACACGATGACGAGCTGCGACGGCGTGACGCGTTCGAGGATGCGGCCGCCGGCGAAGAGAATCGCAACCTCAGCCGCCACCGCACACCCCCAGGCGAGACCCGGCACCGCGTCCGAAAGCCCCAGCGCGGCCGTGTGAAGGGCGAAAAATCCGCTGAACGCCCCGCAACTGAGTTGGATCAAAAACGCGCTCGCAAGAAACGCGGTCAGCGGCGGCGTCAGCAATGCCCAGGGGGCTCGAAAGTGTTTGGCGTGTCCCCGTTGCTCGCGTGGCAGTCGCGCCAGCGCGATCACCATCGCCGGCAGCGGCAGCAACAACACGAGCGGAACGATCTGGACCGAGAAGGCGTGCACGAGGGGCGCCCCGATCACGGCAAACGCGACGAAGGCGATCGACCCCCACATGCGAAGCCGCCCATAGTCGCCGCCGAGGCGCTCGAGATGATCCATCACCGCCGCGTCGACCATCGGAATCAACGGCGCGTGCAGCAGTGCGATCGCCGCGGTCACCGCCAACACCATCGCGAAGCTGCGCACCACCAGTAAGCCGAGAAAGCACAGCGCACCCGCGATCGCCGCACCCACCAACAGTTGGTGCCGAATGCGCCAGCGATCGGCGGCATACGCCCACCCGATCGCGCTGGTCCATCGCAGCGCCGGCTGCAAGCCGAAGATCATGCCCACCTGCCAGCCGGTGAAACCGAGATGCGAGAGATACAGCGGAAAGTACGGCATCCACACGCCGCCGCCGGCGAACAGCAGCACATACGCGAGGATGACGATCCGACGACGGTCCCGTCGCATGCGCGCGTGTCGCAGGTATCGCGCGCCAAGGCAAGGCGAGATTCCGGACAATCGTAGACGCATAGTGTTGTGACTCGATCGCACACCGGTATACTCGCCGGCGACACGCGGAGACGACCTATGGAAATCAACGGCATCGCCCACGCCATGCTCACCGTCAGCAACTTCGAACGCTGCCAGCCGTTCTACGAAAAGCTGCTCACCTTTCTCGGACTCAAGCCGGTGATCAACACCGACGGCATGTTGTATTGCGTCGGCGGGCGCACCGCGGTGGGCATCATGAGGGCCGATGACGCACACCGGGAGGAGCGGTTCGTGCAGCTCCGCGTCGGCCTGCATCATCTCTGCTTCCGCGCCCGCGAGCGCGGCGACATCGATGCGCTCTATCAGTACCTGCTGCAGATTGGGGCGAAGATCATCCACCCGCCGGAAGACGGTTCGTGGGCACCAGGGTATTACTCGGTGTTGTTCGAAGATCCCGACGGCATCCGGCTCGAGATGAATCACGTACCGGGCAAAGGCTTGCTCGCCGAGCAGTCGACCTAGCGTTGTGTCTCCAGGTAGCAGTCACCTCAGATCGCATACGAATTCCCGCTGGGCCGGGGAATCGAATCCCCCCGCTCCAACCCGGAGGCGCCAACCAAGCCGATTCTGTGTGGGACCGCCGCGGATTGACCGCCACCCCCGGCGCGGCCTATTCATCTTCCTCACATGTCCCATGACGACGAAGGGCCGGCCGCGAACTCGCGGCTGGCTCAGACGATGCTCTCGGCGACGACCGAGACGCTGCGGCTGATCAGTGCCCACCCCGGTGACCTG